>ERZ506979.833-NODE-833-length-16283-cov-4.828013_pt1 | contig 16283 bp, 17 predicted proteins | sample MGYA00512887_ERZ506979 | MGnify/ENA metagenome assembly ERZ506979 | reverse complement strand
CTCGGCTGGCGTTCTCCCTCAGAGTTCACTGTCCAACATGTTTGACAAACCTACAACCCCACGGCGTCCAGAGCGATGGAAAGCCAATGGCTGAAATACGCGGTCCTATAAGCAAGTAAAAGGACGCTATGAAAAGTCATATGAATATATAATAATCTGAATATAGAAAGAAAAAGCCCAGCAACGCTGGACTTTTTTCTGGTAGCGGCGATGTGACTCGAACACATGACACTCCGGGTATGAAGGCATGTGGGGATGGGGTTCGGGCATTTTCCGAAGCCCGGAAACCCTTGAAACACCTGCATTTCCTGTGAGGACGCCTGTGTGTGTCATGGGTTCAAAATGGGCGTTGCTTCATGCTTGTGATGAACGGATGATGAACCTTATTACTGCGAGGTAGAGATTATTATGCTTCAACCAGCAATCAGGAAACCACCCGCTCCCAAAAACTGTTTTCCTCTACTGTTGGCTGTTCGTATACGGTGAAGGGGTCGATATCGATGCAGTCTGAGGGATTGCGCCGCCCACTTAAATCCCAAGCTACAGTGTCGTTGAGGACGGTCAGTGCATCACGAAACAAGGCGATATCCCGAAGCGGCTGAAATACGCCTTTATCAAGCATAGAGCGCATATCCATGCGCTTGACCAGCCCATTATCGAAATAAGCGTATACGCAGTAGTCCTGATCCGCTACCGCCTGCACTACCCTGGGAAAATAATCCATAGATCCTCCTTCCGGCTATATGAGGGGGTTGATGCGATTGAGAGGCTTGGCATCTCTTGCCAACTCCCAGTTCTGCATTAATTCATCCCGGTGCAGCTCCGCCCATGCCAAAACGAACTTTAGCTGCCGGGCGGGCAGTACGCCGCGTATGACGCAGGCGCTTTGTATATCGACAAGCGCCTTGCTTTCTGCATACTCTGCATGGAAGTGAGGCGGATTGTGGTCATCATAGAACATGGTGATCCGTATACCATAAAACAGCGATATTTCCGGCAATGCCGTCACCTCCATGGTTACACTTTCTTTATTCTCAGTATACCCTATTCTTCAGGAGATATCAAATGCAACAATGGCATAGTGTGCGTGTGCGCCCCTGTGTGGCCTCGAAGCTTCTATATTGTGGGGGTAGGGCGATATTTCCGCTTTGAACGCGACACAGGGCGCACAGCGCGATTTTCGAGCCGTTTTCTCCCAAATAGTGGGAATATTTCCCTCAAATAATTCCCGGTTTCATCCACTTTTTTTCGGCTTAAAAAAGAGAAAAATCGCCGGTGAAAATGTAGAAAAATAATCCTCCGTATCACAACCTGAAAAGCGTCAGCCTTGAAACGGATTCCATCCTGCCCTATAATAACAGCGAAAGATAAACCGTCATTTTGCATCATTGACAGGAGGAGGCGCCATGCTCCATATCGCCATTTGCGATGACGAAGCATATATGCTGGACGAGCTGGAACAGCGTATTTACGCCTTCTTTGAGGAAAAACACATCGAGGCTGATATCGCCCGCTTTTCGAGCGGCAAGGCTCTGCTTGAGAGCGGGAGCAGGCCGGATATCCTGTTCCTCGATATCGGGATGGAGGCCCCCAACGGCTACGAAACTGCCGTCGCCTTGCGAAAGAACGGCTATGACGGCATATTGATATTTATCACCGTTTTGCAGGAGTATGTGTTCGATTCCTTTGCGGTGCAGGCGTTCGACTATCTGCTCAAGCCGGTGCGGCAGGATGCGTTTGTGCGCACCATGCAGCGGCTTGTAAAGACCATCCGCAGCAACAGCCAAAGCCACCTCCTGGTACAGAAGGGGAACGAATGGAGCATCATCCGCTTCGGGGACATTGCATATTGCGAGGTCATCAACCGCAAGGTGTACCTGTATCTTGGGGACGGTTCGGTCATGGATTATTATGAGCGGATCGGCGCCCTGGAGAAGAAGCTGGACGGGCGTTTCTTCCGGTGCCACCGGAGTTGTCTGGTCAATTTGCAATATCTCAGGAATTACAAACCGGGCCTTGCCTACCTGACCACCGGGCGAACGTCCCCGTATCCCGGCTTCGCAACGACGCCTTTTCCACCGTAATACTGCGGCACATGAAGGAGGGAGGCGAGCAGCCGTGACCCTCTTTGCCGACTATATCTATCCCATCCTGTCGGGGCTTTTGCAGGTGGCGATGCAGGCTGTCTTTTTCGAACGCTGCATCGGGAAACAGGCAAGGGCTGCATTCGTTATTCCCTTTTCCATCCTTGGCTGCGCCATCATCAATATGCCCCTGCCGGCCTTGATGAAAGCCGTGGCTTTGGCGGGGATACTGACGATAGGCGGCGTTTTTCTGCTGAAATCCGGCTGGGGTGCGTCCGTCCTGTATGGGCTGCTGACGGTGGAGGTTATGCAGCTTTGCTTCGGCCTTGTCAATGCGGTGATGGGTGTGCTTTCTCCGCTGCTGTACCCCCGTGATCCTGCTCTTTTCGGCATATTCTTCATGGTTGGCGGAACCCTCGCCGCCCTTGGACTGGCGTATCTTTGCTATGAGGCGATTTTGCGCTTCTTTGGCTGCCAGGAGCCTGCGCAAAACCAATCCGTGCTGATGATATGGACGCCGCTGTTTCTTGTATTCCTCGTTTCCGGGTATATCGGCCATACCGTTTATGGGAACACCGTGATGCTGGGCAGCGAAGGCCAGCTTATGGGAACGGATCATATTCTGATGCTGGGTGTGCAGGCGCTGGGCATCGCCAGCATCTTCTGCATGATGGCCGCATATCAGCGGCTGCTGTCCGGCTTTACTCTCCGTATGCGCTATGCGGCGCTGGAACAGCAGAGCAGCTTTCAGCGGCAGTATGTGGAGGAGGCACAGGCACGATATGAGAATACCCGCTCCCTCCGGCACGACATGAAAAACCACATTCTCGTCCTGAAAGGGCTGCTGGACAAAGACGAGACCGGGAAGGCGAAAGCCTACATTGCGGATATGGATACCTCCTTAGAGGCTGCTGCATTTCCTTTCCGCACCGGGAATTCAACGGTGGACGTGTTACTGCAAAACAAGGCGGCTCTGGCCCAAAGCAAGGGCATTTCCATGGAAAGTGCGTTGGTGCTCCCATCATCCTCTGCAGTGAACGACATGGATTTTAGCATCATACTCTCCAATGCATTGGACAACGCCATCCATGCCGCCGAAAAGCTGCCGGAAGGCCGGAAGAAAACGATCCGGGTAAGCAGCAGGCGACAGGGGGATTTTCTGCTCATAGAGGTGCTGAACGGCTTTGACGGCGGCAGCCGCTTTCAGCGGGGCGTGGGGCTCAATAACATCAAATGGGCGGCGGAGAAGTACGGCGGCACGATGGAGTTCGGCGTGGCAGGGGATGTGTTTCGCCTGAGCGTTCTTCTTGTCATTTCACAACAGCCGGAAAACATTTCACAACAATCCCGGTAAATCCGGCGTTCAGGCATAGTAGAATGGAGGCGAAACAAGCGGAAAAGGAGAGATATCCATGCGCATAGAGAGCCTTCAGGATCATACGATAAACAGCCCCCTGCAAAAAGCCGAGCAGGTTCACAGTCAGGAATCCGCTCCCGATATCTCAAAGATGATGGAAAAGAGGGTGGAGGAAGCGAAGATGCGGGACGCCTATACTCCCAGCATGCCGGAAGACCGCCAGCCCACCGGCCTTTATAAAGTCGTGCCGGACGAGGAGGGGAAGCCGACTATCGAGTTTGATGATCCGCGCAAACAGCAGGAGCCGGACAAGCTATTGGATTCCCTCAAGGCGAACAGGCTGCAGCCTTCCGATGAACCGCCTGCAAAGGAGAACGGCCCCGCAAGAAGTTCCGCTCCCGAAAAAGAACCTGAGATTTGCACCACAAATACAGATAAGGTTGACCGGGAGATCCGCATGTTGAAAGATAAAGCGGAGCAGGTGGAGCAACAGTTGCGCGCCGCCTCCGGAACGGAACGGGAAGAGGCTTTGGAGAAACAGCTCCGGCAGCTGGAAAACGAGCTGAGGCAGAAGGATAATGATGGCTACCGGAGGCAGAATGCCTTGGTGACGCATTCGTGATGATTTATGACAGGGAGGCCGCTTGGTTGCGGCTTTCTCTTTTTGAGGGAATTGTTATCCGCTTACAGACGGCATTGGGGTTGGGGCTGTTCCCCGCAAGCTGCGGACGTGTGACGTCGGCTATGCTTGCTACGAGAAACCAAGCGGAGTGACGGTGATGACGATAAAAATGGGGGTGAGGATGGTCATGACGATACATCCCCCCTCAAACACCGTCATTATCGTCATGGTTGCGACAGGGAATAGGGGCGACAGGGATAGCCGGGTCGGTAAGGTGGGTCTGGCCGGCGAAGGGCAGTAAAAATACTGTCCCTGCTGCCACTTACCGTCCCTTCCGCCAGATACCGGGAGAGGGCGGCCCCGCTGAGGGATCGGGCTGCAAATGCGGCCCGGTTCCTCCAGCGGAAGACCGGCAAAGGGGACGCGGCGAGCTGTGTTCCACGAAGCCGGGAGGCTGGTGCGGCGAGCCGCGCCAGCCCAAAGGCCCCTGCCAGGCACACGCGCTTCGTCCGGCTTGCCGGGCGAAGCGTAGTGTGTTACACCTCCCCCCAACGAGGAGGAATCCATCGCGCCAGTGACGCGATGGATTCCTCCGGCTCGGTGGGCGATCATACTGCCTGTGCCCTTTGGGTATGATTGGCCGCCCTCTGAGCTATGGTGGGGGGGAGGTGTTTTTCCCCGCCGAAGTGGGTGCGGAGCAACTTCCCCCACAAACGCCACGTGTGCGGTTCTTAGGGCTGGGGGTATGACTTCCCCACCAGCGCTCGGTGAACGCGACACGGAGGCACACGTGGCGCGACAGGTGCCCGTTGGGGTTCTGCTTGCAGCGGTATTCTTGAGAGACGGAAATTATGGCACACAGATGTTGACTCAGGTGCGGTTGAGAGGTAATATCACAAACCAAACCTGAGAGGAATGGGGGAATGGTATGGGTTCGGCTACAAAACAGAAAAACGACAGATATCAGCGGTCGGTGAAAATAGATACGGATGAGAATGGTAAACCCATCCGCAAATTCTTCACTGCAACTACGCTCCGGGAAGTGGACGCCATGGTTGCCGAGTTCAAAAATCAGCAAAAACAGGGGCTTAATTTGGTCAACACGGACATGACCTTCGCAGAAATGGGGCATTTATGGCTGGCTCAGTATAAATGTTACCTGTCCGGCAGCTCCTATCGCAGGTATGCATCCATCCAGAAAAACCATCTAAATCCTGTTATGGGCGATAAGCGGCTTCAGGATTTGAAACCTTTGCATCTCAAGACAATCATCAACGGGCTGGCTGAAAAAGGCTATTCCATGAACACCATGGCGGAAATCAAGCAGACGGCTGCTCAGGTGATGGAAGCTGCGTTGGAAAATGATATGATTATACGCAATGTGTTTTCCAAGGTGGCGGTACCCAGCGCCGAAGCGCCTGAGAGGATGCCCATCGATGAGGCCACAAGGCGGCTGATTCTGGAGACTTGTACGGAGCACAGGATGGGTATTCCTGCCCTGATCATGCTCTATACCGGCATCCGCAAGGGCGAGCTGCTGGCACTAAAGTGGGAAGATATCGATCTTGATGAGGAAAGGCTGACCGTGAACAAGGCCGTAGCATACCACAACAACCAGGGAACGGTGAAAACGCCCAAAACAAGGGCGGGAACCCGGTCTGTTCCGATCCCGACGGTGATCATCACTCTGCTTCAAAAGGGAAAAAGGGAGGCAAAGTCCGAGTTCGTCTGCCCCTCGGTAAAGGGGAAAATGATGAGCCATACAGCTTACCATGTAGCATGGAACAGCTACCAGCATTTCCTCAACCTGAAAGCAGGAGGGCGGGTAGCCAGCCGGAGCAGGCCAAAAGTGCAGGCAATTCAGCCCTTTACTTCGCATCAACTCCGGCATACATTCTGCTCGACACTTTATGATGCTGGGGTGGACGTAAAGTCAGCACAGAAGTTCCTAGGGCACAGCGATATCCACGTCACGCTGAAAATCTACACGCATCTCTCGGTGGACAAGGAGAAGGAGGCTGTGGATACGCTGAACGGATACCTTGTTGCGAGGGGAGACGCTCCGGTGCTCAAATCAGAAAAATGAGGATATTTTCTCTCATCTCAGCTGCATACTCAATCTGCCGTCAGATTTTACGCTTACGCATGATGCCCCGGCTTGATGCTTGAAACTTAAAAGCTCCCCGAGACTCACCGGGAGTCTCGGGGAGTTCTTGAGATATTTTTCATGGGCTGAACCTATGGTTTCAAGACCGGTGGCTGTTTGACGCTTACGATTTTACGATTACGGGGATTTAGCTTGCGCTCGTGAAAAAGGCACAGAAAGGCTTTAAAAAGAAAAAGGGCGGCTTAGTTTGCCGCCTAAAACATTTGATATAAAAAGGTATTAACTATTTTACAATATGAATTTTAGAATACCCATCCCAAGCGAAAACGGCCTCTTCATGCTCGTTGCCGTAGACCTGTTCCACATTGCAGATATACAAATAATGATCGCCGGTTTCAATGAACTCTTTCAAAGAGCATTTGATTGCTACACGGCTGTGAAGAGGAACCTTGATACCACTGTCGGGAAACTCCTGCATTTCGATTCCGAACTTGGCTATCTTATCCGTATCCCGTCCAGAGGATGTGCCGCATCCCATTACGGCATCTGAGATTTCTGCACCGGGAACAGTAAGGATAACCTTCTTGTTATTGCGTACCATTTCACCGCTATAAGAGGTTTTTGCCATCGCATAGGCTATCATATTCGGATTATAGGAAAGGTACGTCCACCAAGATACTGTTGCGAGGTTTGTATTGCCATCGGGCTTTTGGGTACAAACGAGAGTAACAGGGTTGGGAGAGGTCAGCTTTGACGCCTTCCTTAAAGTGATTCTTTCCATGTGAATTACTCCTTTCAGATTAGATCAGTGATTTTCCAAGATCATAGGCATCGTCAGTTTTTTTCGTCTTTTTATGTCACCAACATTGAACACGCCTCCGCAAAGCACCTTGCCTTTATCCGTCCAGCCGAGATGCTTCATCAGACGGTCATACCAATGCAGCGTTTCTTCATAGCCACTTCCTTCTGCTGCCTTGAGGAGAGCGCTTTCTTTCTGCGGATTTGTCATATTCTCCTTGCACTCTGCCACTGCAAAGAGTAGGGCAAAGGCACATTTGAGCTGCCCGCTGATTGTCCAATAGTACAACGGCGATGCGAGCACGACCATATCCGCCTCCTTGTAAACCGGATAGATTTTATCCATATTAGACCCCATCTTTTCCTTTTGTCAAGGGCGGGAAGCAGCATCCGCGGCAAGGTACATCCCCTGCCGTTTTGTATGCAGAAAAGCATGAAGGAGGAATGGAATTGAGAAAAGACATGAAGCTGATCCCGATGGACACCATCGCGCAGGCCGCAGTGAAAAGGGTGTGATATTTTACATCCCGGCAGGGAAAATCGCCATCCGCAAGATGATCTCAGCGAGGGAAAAGCGGGCTGCAGCTGGTGCCAGGAGCTTCTTTGGATTAGGGGCAGAGACGTTCGCTCCGGGCTTCCCGTTGCCTACAAGTCATAAGATGAGCAAAAGATAAGGAGGAACGGAAGAATAATTATTTGGGCAGATCCATTGACAAATATAAGGGAAGGTTTATAATAACAACATAAGCTGTATGACAGCTATACAGGATAAAGTACCACCGATAACGCTAGCGTACCTGTATGGTTTGCATGGTAAAATAAAATGGTAAGAGGCGGGAAGAGACATGCAGGCAAATGATCTTAGGAAAGAATTACTCCAGTATGTAAGGCGGCTTTCCCAGTCGGGCTGGGTGGTAGGGACTTCCGGCAACATCAGCTTACGTAACCCGGAGGATGACTCTCTTCTGATTACCCCCAGCAGCGTGGACTATCAGCAGATGCGTGAGGAGGATCTGTTTTTGGTACGGTCCGACGGGACGCTGGAGGGAGGATTGGGTAGGCCCACATCATCCCTGGCATTCCATCGGCTGATTATGCGGGAGCGCAAAGACTGCATGGCCATTCTCCATACCCATGCGCCTTATGCCAGCGCTGCGTCCGTAGTAACAGATCTGGTTCCCGCTGTTACGTTGCCTACCGCTTTATATTTGGGCGGAGAAATTCCCGTGAGCCCTTATGCTGAAAACGGCAGCCAACAGGAAGCGGAAAATATCATGCGGGCGCTGGGGAAGGATCATTACGCGGTGCTGATGCAGAACCATGGCATTGTGGCGATCGGAAACTCTTTGGCGCAGGCTTGGGACAATATGGGGCATGCGGAAGAATGTTGCCGCATCTGGATTTATGCAAAAAGCACAGGTCTGCCCTGCCATATTATTCAGGGATAATGCGCTGCTCCGCCAGAAAACGTCATTTGGATCACAGCTGCGTCAAAGCGTGCGGAGCAGTTTCAAGGCGGAAAACAGAAACATCAGGGTACAGCCTCTGATGACGGCCGTCGGCCGGAGGCTTTTCCCCTGATAGATACTATAATCTGCGGATTAGAGGATATTACGGCGCGGATTTGGCATGCGCAATGGATAGCAAGCAGCAGAATAGACATTTTAGAAGATTTTTGATAAAATGTTTCGATATAGGAATTGACAATCACAATAGAATTGTTATACTGAGCATATAGCTGTATGACAGCTATTCAGCTTATTTTCTTCAGAGGGGAATGAGTTATGCCAAAGAAAGTGCAAAAACCAGATATTCTAGCAGCATATGTAAAACGGGAAATTGAAGAGATGATTACATCGCAAGGGATGAAACCCGGCGATTGCCTGGGGCCGGAAATCACTCTGGCGGAAAATCTGGGCGTCAGCCGTGTAACATTGCGAGAAGCACTGCGCTTGCTGGAAAACGATGGAATAGTAGTAAAGCGAAATGGTGTGGGTACTTTTATCGCTGCACCGGAACATTTTATTTCCGGCAGGCTGGAAGTGGATTTTAGCTTAAGCGATTCCGCCACTGCAGCCGGGATGACACTCTCTACCGTTGTGGCTAAAACCCAGGAAAGGGAGCCCTCTTCCAGGGAAAAGGCAAAGCTGCAGCTCAAAGACGGGGAGAAAGTGTTTTGCCTGGAGCGCATGCGCTATTACCAGGAGAAATGCATCGTGCTTTCCTTTGATATCGTTCCTTCTTACATTCTACAGAAAAAAGAATTGGCCCAATTGGAGAGCCGTTCATTGTATTCCTTTTTGGAAAAAGAGTGCGGGTATCAAATTGTGATGGGGGAGGCAGTTCTTTCCGCTACATTTGCTACCCAGGAGTTTGCGCAAGTGATGGGTGTTAATTTGGGAAGCCCGCTTATGTTGATCGAGCAAACGGATTTTGATCCTCAGGGCTCCCCCATTTTATTTTCCCGTGAATACTACAATTCCCGGATTTTCAAATTTAAAATCAGCAGGCAAAGAAATCTGGAGCAGCATGCATTGGAGTATTTTGCAGCCGGAAGCAAAGAATCTTAGGCGCTCTGAGCAGGTTAAAGCGAAATAGATTGTGCACCACAGAAGAAGTTTAATAAAAGAGGATTAGATACAGAACAAATGTGTTTGCTGAGACAAAAACTCTTTCGCTATATATTGACTAACAGCTATGCAGCAAGACAAAAAGACAGGGAGGAAACCGTATGCTAGTAAACCTGAAACTCGAGAAAAATGCCACCAGTATGTCTTATATTGATCAGGCATCCATTCCCAATGAATACAACGTGGTGACCACCAGCGACTATCTTACCGTAGCGGATGCGATTCGCAAACTGATCATCCGCGGCGCTCCGGCCATTGGCGTATCGGCAGCAATGGCAGTGGCGGTGGCGTCCAGGAATGCTCACGCCCAGGATACCCAAGAGCTGCACCAGAAAGTCACGGAGGCCATTGATCTGTTGGCTTCTACCCGGCCTACCGCGGTGAACTTATTTTGGTCCCTGGATAAGATGCGCAAAGTTTCCCAAGAAGCAGCGGGCCTGGATATGGAGGGATACCGCAAAGCATTGGAAGATCAGGCGCAGAAAATCGCCCAGGAGGATGTCGCAACCAACCGGGAAATGGCCAAATTTGCCGCCTCGCTGATTGAAGACGGAGATACCATCCTAACCCTTTGTAACGACGGTGTACTCTGCTCTGTAGGATATGGAACCGCAGGCGGTGCGTTTGTATATGCAGCCAAAGAAGAGCAAAAAAACATCCATCTGTGCGTTGCGGAAACCCGACCACTGTTCCAGGGAGCGCGTCTGACTGCGTGGGAACTCAAGCAGGAGGGGATTCCCTATACCGTCATGACAGACAGCATGATGGCCTATGCTTTTAAGAACAAAAAGATTACCAAGGTCATTTTAGGCGCTGACCGTATTACCGCAAACGGGGATACGGCGAATAAAATCGGCACGTATACGGCGGCAATCCTGGCAAAGCATTATGGCGTTCCATTTTACGTGGTAGCGCCCAGCTCTACGCTGGATTTGACCATGAAGAGCGGGAAGGAAATCGTTATCGAGCAGCGCAACCCGGAGGAGGTTACCATAATCCACGGGAAACGGATTGCGCCGGAGGGTTCAGACGTGCTCAATCCCGCTTTTGATGTAACGCCGGGTGAGCTGATCAGCGCCATCATCACGGAAAAGGGGATCTTTTACGGCCCATATAGCTATGAAAGCTTAAAGATTAACGTGGAAGAATAGCACTGCCGCTCGGAGGAAGGGCGATGCCGCTGATTGACTTGCATACCCATATTTGCTTTTGTCCGGCACAGGAGATGCTCCAGGCGTGTAAACAACGGGGGATCCAAACTCTGGGGATTTCGGAGCATGTATACCAGATGCGGGAAATCAGAAACGCATACCCGGACTTTTTGCTCGAAGGGCAGGTTTACTCCATTGCGGATTATGCAACGGAATTTGAAAAAAATGCAGGCCATGGCGTAACGCTGCTCATGGGCCTGGAGCTGGACATTCTGCCTGGGAGAACCGAGGCCATGTGGGAAACCCTTAGCCACCTTCCGTTGGATTATGTGATCGGATCCGTCCATGAATTGGATGGCTGGGATATTCACTGGGAGCATAATTTCAGTCCCCGGCAGTCCAAGGAAAAGTGGCATGAATATTTGACAAGGCAAATGGAATGGATCCGGGAGGGAAACGGAAATATCCTGGGGCATCCGGTCCGTATGGCGGTAAGCGTTACACAAATCCCGCCGGATATCGAGACGTTGATGGATCGGCTGGCGCAATGTGCCAGGCAGCAAGGCGTCGCCATAGAGATCAATGCCAGGGATTATGCCATTGCGCCGGAGTTGGTAACCTGCCTGCTGCGCCAATGCGCACGGCATCAGTGTTATGTTTCGGTTGGCTCAGACGCCCATGCTCCACAGGATATCGGAAGGGCATTTGATCGGCTGCAGTCCCTGCTCCAAGAAATCGGTGTCCGCCATACCACAATATGGCGCAACCGGCGGCCCATCGTTTGTCCTATAGAGCAATAATGCACAAGAACGAAAGGAGTCAAATGCTATGCATGCTTATGAAATTATCATGAAAAAGCGGGACGGGAATGAACTGACCAAAGAAGAAATCCAATATTTTGTAAAGAATTTTACCGCCGGTTTGATTCCGGATTACCAGATCGCCGCATTTGCAATGGCTGTTTATTTCCAGGGCATGAACTGGCGGGAATTGGCCGACTTTACAATGGCAATGGTGGAATCGGGTGAACAGATCGATTTGAGCGGCATCCCCGGCATTAAAACCGATAAACACAGCACGGGCGGCGTAGGGGATAAAACTACCATCCTGTTGGTCCCCTGGATTGCAGCGGCCGGCGCGCCTATTGCAAAAATGTCCGGCAGAGGATTGGGGCATACCGGCGGCACCATTGACAAGCTGGAGTCCATTCCGGGATTTGATCCGAACATGTCCCGAGAGCATGTGATCCAATCGGTGAACGGTATCGGGGCTGCCATTGCCTGCCAAACGGGTAACCTGGTGCCTGCGGACAAGAAGCTATATGCCATCCGGGACGTAACGGGCACTGTGGAAAGCATCCCCCTGATTGCCAGCAGCGTCATGAGCAAGAAGATCGCCGCGGGAGCAGATGCGATCGTATTGGATGTAAAAATCGGCAGCGGCGCGTTCATGAAAGATTTGGAAAAGGGCCGGGAATTGGCAAAAACCATGGTGAAGATCGGCACGTCCCTGGGCAGAAAGACGGTAGCCGTATTGTCCAATATGGATGAGCCCCTAGGTTTAGCGGTAGGCAACTCCATAGAAGTCATCGAGGCCATTGAAACGCTAAAAGGGAAAGGCCCCAAAGATGTATGCGAATTGGCGGTTTCTCTCGGTGCGCAGGTGTTGGCATTGTCGGAAAAGGTGGGTTCTGTAGAGGAAGGCCGTCAGCGTATGCTCCAAGCATTGCAGAGCGGTGCAGCTTTGGAAAAACTGCGCCAGCTGATCGTCAACCAGGGCGGCGATCCGAATGTAATTGAACAGTATGAATTGCTGCCCCAGGCTTCCCTGCAAGAGGAGATTCTGGCGCCGCAAAGCGGATATATCCAGAAAATCGATGGACAAGAGATCGGAATTGCAATTAAAGGCTTGGGCGGCGGGCGAGAAACCAAGGACGACATATTGGATCTGAGCGTAGGCGTTATGCTCAAGGCCAAGGTGGGAGACTTTGTGGAACAAGGCCAATCCGTGGCCACCTTATATGCCAACGATGTGAAGAAAATGGCGGAGGCCAAGGCGCGGATTTTCAACGCCTACTGCTTTGGCCAGGAGAAGGTCGCGCCTTTGCCCATGGTGCTGGATATCATCACCAAGGAGGACGTGGCAGATGCATAGTTACGAGGAATTGGTAAAAATCGCCCAGCAGGTCAGGACGAATGCCTATGTCCCTTATTTTGGGTTCCATGTAGGCGCAGCCCTGCTAACGGATGACGACTGCATCTATACGGGGGTCAATATCGAAGGCGCCTCCTTTGGGGTAACCGTGTGCGCGGAGCGTACGGCCTTTTACAAGGCCGTATCCGAAGGGGTGAGGAGCTTCAAAGCCATCGCTGTGGCCAGCGACAGCGAGGAGTATATTTATCCCTGCGGAATCTGCCGGCAAGTGATGTCTGATTTTGTAAAGGACGATTTTATCGTTATTTGCAGCCGCGGCGACGGGCAATATCAGGTAAAAACCTTTGCCCAGCTGCTGCCCAATGCACGTATTCCTATATGATACTCCAATCCTAGCTAGAGAAAAGGAGGTGCAATATATGGCGGATACCATACTGCAGATGAGCGGAATCACGAAAGTATATTCCAACGGCATCGTGGCAACCAAAGAGATGGACTTTTCTGTAAAAAAGGGTGAAATTCATGCTTTGGCCGGGGAAAACGGAGCGGGGAAAACCACGCTGATGAAAATCCTCTTTGGCATAGAGCCCCCGGAAGAAGGAAAGATTCTCATCAACGGAAAGCCCGTGCAGATCAAATCGCCGATCCATGCCATCGAATATGGAATTGGTATGGTGCACCAGCATTTTATGTTGGTTCCGTCCTTTACCGTTGCGGAAAACATTGTGTTGGGCATTGAACCGAAACGGCGGGGCATGGTCGATATGGGAAAAGCCATCACGCTGACCAAAGAATATGCTCAAAAATATCAGCTGGAAGTGGATCCATTGGAAAAAGCGGAGAACCTTCCTGTTGGTATCAAGCAGCGCGTGGAAATCCTGAAAGCGTTGGTGCGGGGCGTGAATATCCTTATTTTGGACGAGCCTACCGCGGTATTGACCCCCCAGGAGACAAAAGAACTCTTCAAGCAGCTCATATTGTTTAAAGAACAAGGGAACACCATTATTTTCATCTCCCATAAACTGGACGAAATCAAAGCCCTTTGCGACCGCATTACCATCATGCGTGCAGGCAGGAACATGGGCACCTACGAAGTGGCGGATATAACCACACAAGAGATTTCCCGTTTAATGGTAGGCCGGGACATCATACTGAAAATGGATAAAGCCCCAGCAAAGCCTGGCAAAACGGTATTGAAAATCGAGGATCTCAACTATGCCGTGGGCCAAAAACAGCTGCTGGAACATATCTCCCTGCGGGTAAAGGGGGGAACCATCCTGGGCGTGGCAGGGGTTGAAGGCAATGGGCAGAATGAACTGGTGGATTGCTTGACAGGAAAGCGGCAAGTGCAGCAGGGCACTATTACCATCAGCGGCCAGAATACCCAAAAACGGAATGTCCGGGGAATCAGGGATCTCAACGTCTCCCATATCCCGGCTGACCGCATGGTTGAAGGTGTGGCGGCAGATGGCAAAATCTCCGAAAACCTGATTACGGATCAATATACCAGCCCACAGCTGAGCCGCAAAGGATTCCAAAATAGAAAAGAGATTCAAAACTTTGTAGATGAACTGATTGCGTTTTACCAGATTAAATGTGACTCAGGCGAACAAAAAGTAAGCATGCTTTCCGGCGGCAATATTCAAAAAGTGGTGGTAGCGCGGGAACTGTCCAAATCTCCTACGCTGGTGATTGCCAACCAGCCTACCCGCGGCGTGGACGTTGGTGCAGCGGAGTTCATCCATGGAAAGTTGCTGGAGCTGCGGGATAAAGGAAGCGCGGTGTTTTTGGTTTCTGCGGATTTAAACGAAGTGCTGGGTTTAAGCGATGAGCTGATTGTGATGCACAGCGGAAAGATTGTTGCTTACTTTCCACAGCCAAACCAAGTCGGCGAAGAAGAACTGGGCAGGTACATGTTGGGAATTGAACAAATGACGCAGGAGCAGTTAGGAGGGATGATGGATGAACCGACGATGGAAAACGGGCGGGCTGTTTGATTTAGCAAAGACCTTTTTTGCGATCCTCATTGCAATCCTCACCACGATTGTGATTGTTTTCCTGGTCAGTGAGGAGCCGCTGGAATCCTTGGAAAGCTTCTTCGTAGGGCCATTCACCTCCGTGAGGCGCTTTGGAAATATGATTGAAGCTGCCATGCCTATTCTATTTTGTGCATTGGCTGTATGCGTTATGTTCCAGGCAAACCAGTTCAGCATGATTGCAGAGGGCAGTTTCTTTTTAGGGGCGCTGATCGCCTCCGTTTTGGCCATTAAAATAATACTGCCAACGGGTCTGCATCCGGCTGTTTGCATTATAGCAGGCGGAATTGCCGGCGGTTTATTGGGCGGGATACCAGGCTACTGCAAGGCCAAGTGGGGGAGCAATGAGTTTGTAATATCCTTCATGCTCAATTATGTGATTCTGCATTTTTGCCTGCTTCTTTTGGATACTGTGATCCTGGATCCGGATGCAGGCTCACGGATCTCCTATGTCTTCCACGAGTCGGCGCAGCTTAAAGTGCTCTTCCCCGGAACGCGGATCAGCACAGGGATCATCCTATGCGCCTTGGCCGTTTTCGCAACCTATGTGTTTTTATACCGGACCAACGGCGGATATACGCTGCGCATTACGGGCATGAACCGGCGGTTCGCCGACTATGCGGGGATGAATACATTTGGCGTTCTCCTGTGTTCGCAGTTGATTGGCGGCGCCATTGCGGGTATGGGCGGCGCGATTGAAGCGATCGGTCTATACGACCGCTTTCAGTGGAACGCATTGCCGCAATATGGTTTTGATGGCATAACGGTTGCAATTATTGCCAAGAAAAACCCCAAGTATGTGCCGATTGCAGCCATTTTCCTCGCATATATCCGCACGGGGGCGGACATCATGTCCCGGATGAATGATGTCCCCAATCAGGTCATCTCCGTTATCCAGGCTTTGGCCATTATTCTGATTGCGGCCAATGGGTTCTTAGCCGGTTGGAGCCATAAACAAGTGGTTAAGACCTCTATGGCGGCCAAAAGGGGGTAAAGGGTATGGAAAACTTATGGTCAATTATCGCCTCGGAAGCCTTTTGGCATTCAGTAATTCGGGTAACCACCCCTGTTCTGTTTGCCGCAATGGCAGCTATTATTTCCCAACAGGCCGGCGTAATCAATATCAGTTTGGAAGGAACAATGCTGGTTTCCGCGCTTATTGGCGTATTAGCCAGCGCCGCCACCCAAAACGCCTGGATCGGCCTGCTGGCCGCAGCGCTTACAGGCGTGCTGTATGCACTGATATTGGCCTATTTCTCCCTTTCCTTAAAAACGGATATTACCCTTTGTGGTATTGCACTCAACCTGCTCGCCAGCGGAGGAACCATATTCCTGCTGTATTTG
>ERZ506979.831-NODE-831-length-16290-cov-4.065291_pt1 | contig 16290 bp, 14 predicted proteins | sample MGYA00512887_ERZ506979 | MGnify/ENA metagenome assembly ERZ506979 | reverse complement strand
CCCATCTTCATCAACAATACGGTCTACGGCATGACCGGCGGCCAGATGGCCCCCACCACTCTGGTGGGCCAGAAGACCACCACCACGCGCCAGGGCCGCTCGCTGAGCAATGAAGGCGGGCCGGTGCGTCTGGCCGAGATCATGGCCCAGCTCGACGGCGTGGCCTATGCCGAGCGCTGCGCCCTGGATTCGGTCAAGCATGTGCGCGCGGCCAAAAAGGCCATGCGCAAGGCGTTTGAAGTGCAGCTCGACGGTCTGGGCTTCGGTTTCGTGGAGCTGCTTTCGGGCTGCCCCACCAACTGGCATCTGGACCCGGTGGCGGCCAACAGGCGCATTGCCGAGGTTATGATTCCGGTCTTTCCCCTGGGCGTGTTCAAGGACGCGACCGCGTCCGGACCGGCGGCGGACGCCGGGCAGGCGAAGGAGGCTCCCCGTGGCTGAGTATCAGGACGTGATCATGGCCGGTTTCGGCGGCCAGGGCGTGATGCTGATCGGCAATCTGCTGGCGCAGGCCGGGATGGAACACGGCCTGGAAGTGAGCTTCATCCCGGTCTATGGCGCGGAAATGCGCGGCGGCACGGCCAACTGCACCGTGGTGCTGGACAGCCACCCCATCGGTTCGCCCCTGGTGCGCGAACCGCTGTCCACCATTGTGCTCAACGAGCCCTCGCTGGACAAATTTCAGCCGCGCCTGCGCAAGGACGGCGTGCAGATCGTCAACGCCTCGCTGATCCGCGAGGAGCTTTTGGACAGGAAGCTGCGCAGCGTCTACATTCCGGCCAATGACATGGCCCACGAACTGGGCAATGTGAAGCTGGCCAACATGGTGGCCCTGGGGGCCTGGCTCAAGGCCACGGGCGCGTTGCCGCTGGCGGCGGTGCGGGAGGCGCTCAAGCGCGTGGTCAGCGCGCATTACGCCAAGCTGATCCCGGTCAACGCCCAGGCCCTGGAAGCGGGATACAGTTTCGGATAAGGAAATCTCATGGTCAGAATATACGGATGTTGCCTTGCGCTGCTCCTGGCCCTGCTGTCTTTCGCGACAGCGGGAGCGGCGGCGGATGCGCGTGAAGATCAGCGGGATATCGCGGGCATGGTGGAGAAATACCGCCAGTCCATCGTCCATGCGGACGATATCCGGCGGGCGGAGCAGGTCTGGCTGCTCTCGCCTGAGGTGAGCTTCATCCATCCGCGCGGGCATGAACGCGGTTGGGCGGCGATACAGGACAATTTTTACGGCAAAACCATGCGCGACACGTTTTCGCAACGCGCGCTTCAGGTGACGGCCACGCCGGTCGTGCGGTTTTACGGTGACGCGGCTGTCGTGGAATTTGACTGGGAATTCACGGCCACGCGCCGCCGGGACGGGAGCGTCCGGCGCACGACGGGCCGCGAAAGCCAAGTGTATGCCAGAACGCCGCAGGGCTGGAGGCTTGTCCAGGTGCATTATTCCGGCCCGGCCAAACCCTGACCAAACACACATGACCGCAGAAATACAGCAGCCCCGCGAAAGCGGGGCTGCTTACATCTTCAGCGGGCGGCGCTACTTTTTGCGCTGCACCACGAACATGAAGAAATTCTCGCCGCGCTCCAGCCAGATGACGTTGGCCAGCGCGGGTTGCCCGGCCAGAAAATCCTCCAGCGTGCGCAGGACGTCGGGCAGCCTGTAGTAAAAATGCTTGCCGTCCGGGGACATGGCGGCAAGCTCGACGCCCATGGGAATAACGAAAACATAGGCTTTGACGCCACCGTGCTCCGCCAGCCTGACCACATCCACCTTGTTTTCCCCGGCCAGCGCCCGAAAGCCGACAGACAGATTCTTTTTGAGCCGGACTTCCAGGGCGCGGGAAATGTCGTCAGCCTTGCCCTTCTGATTGTCATAGCCTGGGGCGAACTTGGGCATGTCGTCGCGCAGGTCAACGGAACTGTAGGCCTCATAGGCATCCAGCGGGAAAAAATCCTCGCTCAGCGTGCCGCCGCTCTTCAGGGTCATCACGCCCATGCCCTTTTCCCGCTCAATCCAGGGCGTTTTGCCCTTGGCGCGCAACTTGGCCTCCACCTCGGCTTTATCGGCGGCGGGATAGGCGGAATTGCCACTTGCGGCATCGGCGGACCGACTCATCAGAAAGAAAAACAGGCCTGTCACGATCAGGCCGCAGGCGAGAAGATATCCGGGATTCCTTTTGCGGGACACAGGCATGGAGCGTCTCCTCTGTGGTTGTGCCGCCAAACGGGACGTTGCGGCCGGCGTGTTGCGGGCGAGCCGCTCTTCGTGCTGAAAAGCGGCCCGCCACGAAGGCGTAAACGCCATTTATTTGCGTTGGTAAGTGCCGAAGCGGACGTCTTCAAACGTTAAAAATATACATTTTTAACGGTAATCCGTTCTAGAGGCCCTTGTCCTGCATCAGGCAGACCAGATCGCAGACCCGGTTGGAATAGCCCCATTCATTGTCGTACCAGGCCACGGCCTTGACCATGCGGCCGTCCTGCACGGTGGTGTAGGAGGATTCCAGGATGGACGAGGCCGGATTGCCCTTGAAGTCCATAGAAACCAGGGCCTTGTCGTTGTATTCCAGCACGCCCTTGAGATAGCCTTCGGCGGCTTCCTTGAGCTTGCCCAGCAGGGTTTCGGTATCGGTCTGTTTTTCCAGAATGCCGGAAAAGTCCACCACCGACACCGTGGGCGTGGGCACGCGCAGCGAATAGCCGCTGAATTTGCCCTTGAGCTCGGGAATGACCTTGGCCACGGCCTGGGCCGCGCCCGTGGAAGTGGGAATGATGTTGCAGGCCGCAGCGCGGGCCCGGCGCAGATCCTTGTGGGCCATGTCCAGGATGCGCTGGTCGTTGGTATAGGAGTGGATGGTGACCATATTGCCGATCTGGATGCCGAACTCCCGCTGCAGCACCAGAGCCACCGGGGCCAGGCAGTTGGTGGTGCAGGAGGCGTTGGACACGATATGGTGTTTGGCCGGATCGTACTGTTCCTGGTTCACGCCCATGACGATGGTGATGTCTTCTTCCTTGGCCGGGGCGGTGATGATGACCTTTTTGGCCCCGTTGTCCAGGTGCACGCCCGCCTGCGGCGCGGTGCGGAAAATGCCCGTGCTCTCCACCACCACGTCCACATCGTGCGCCCCCCAGGCCAGTTGCTTGGGATCACGTTCGGCAAAGCAGTGGATGTTCCAGTCGCCCACGCTCACTTCAGTGCCATTGACTTCGGCGTTCAGAAATGCCCGGCCATAGACCGAGTCGTATTCGGCCAGGTGAAAATTGGTTTCCGCGTCAAAAAGATCGTTAATGGCCACCACTTCCACGCGATCACTGTAACTCTTGTGCAGGGCGCGGAAAACCTGGCGACCGATGCGGCCGAAGCCGTTGATGCCCACCTTGACTTTTTTCATATGCTGTATCCTCACGCTATAGAGAAAAAATTCATGATTATTGCGTCACAGTTGAAATTCTTTGCCGCTGACAAGGCGAGCACGTTTTTATGCAGAGAGCAAACGCTTTCACCCATGACTTCATAAAAAATACATCCGGCGGCAAAAAGGTCCAATGCGGCTAATCTTCGTAAACCGAATAGGCATGCTTGGCCATCAGCTCGTAATTGTTGCGCAGGGCTTCATGCAAACGCGAATTTTCAATGGCCAGGGCCGAAACGGCGGCCACGGCTTCCATGAACGTCTGCTCGTCAGAGGTAAATTCCCGCTCCACATCGGAATAGACGCGGATGAGGCCGATGGCCTTGCCGTCCGCCATCAACGGCGCGGAGAGCACGGAAACCAGCCCTTCGGCCTTGGCCGATTCGGGGTACTGAAAGCGGCCATCGGCCGTGGCGTCCTTGAGATGGATGGTCTTGCCCGCCAGCACTTCACTGTCCATGCCGCTGCGTTTGACCTCCACCGGGCCTTTGCGCATGTAGGTGTTGGAAAGTCCGAAGGCCGCGCTGGGCAGCAGGAAGCGCCCGGTGCTGTCCAGCAGGCGGATGGTGCTGGCCTTGCAGCCCATGGTGACGGCGGTCTGCTCCGTTATTTTATGCAGAACGTCCTTGGGCTCGAGACTGGAATTAATCACCAGCGCCACGTCCCTGAGCGCGCGGAAATAATCTTGTGCCATGTTTGCCTCCTTGAGGAAAACTGTGAACCGCGCCGCTCCGCCGTCGGCGGAGCGGCGCGGACGTGGTTCATGGTTGCGGCGAAGGCCGGACCTCCAAAAAGTATGGTCTATTTTTTACGATCAGGCAATGCGGCGTGACGGGGCTTTTACGGGGCCGCGCGGCGGGGACGCCATGCCCACGGGCGCAAGTTTCCCGTCAGCGGGCGATTGGGGCGTCCTGGGAATCAGAGAGGACGACGAGACGGCCGCATGCCGGGCAAGTGAAGAATTGAGAGCAGTTCAATGTTGAAAGGCTCTCACGCCGCGGCGCTGTTGTCGACGCCCGCGCTTCGTTCCGCCCCGGCGTTCAGAGGGGCGCCCGCTTATTCCGGAGGCCGGATTTACACGCCTCTTGCGGAAGCAAGCCGAAATCTCAGGCGTCCGCGCCGCCCGACTGGTTCTTGGCCGGAAGCTTGCCGGGATTCTTCATAATCACCTGGCCCTCAATGACGCCGCCTTCCTCGGTAAGCAGATTGGGCGTCTGCAAGGTGCCCTCCAGTACGCCGGAGGCATAAACCACCACCCGGCGCTTGGCCGTGACCTCGCCGCTGAAGCGGCCCGAGAGCAGCAGTTCGCCCACGTTCAGCGTGCCTTCCACCTGGGCGTCCTTGCCCACGTTCAGCGTGCCGTCGCTGGTTATTTCGCCGGTGTATTTGCCTTCAATGCGCACCGTGCCCTTGAAGGTGAGTTTGCCTTCGTAGACGGTGTCCGAGCCGAGATATGCTATTTCATCCTTGCCCACGGGTACCCCCCATTTCGCCATTATTGCTTATCCTTTGAACATGAAGCGCCGCATGGAGACATTGAGCACAATGCCCAGCAGGGTGAAGTTGACCAGAGTGGCGCTGCCGCCGTAGCTGATGAAGGGCAGAGGAATGCCCACCACCGGCATCAGTCCGATGACCATGCCCATATTGATGAAAATTTGCCAGAAGAAATAGAAGAAGACCCCCACCACCAGCATGCTGCCGAAGCGGTCCTTGGCCTGTACCGCCGTGGAAAAGATGGAGAGCAGGAAGAGGCAGAACAGGGTGACCAGGGCCACGCAGCCCGCGAAACCCCATTCCTCGCCGAACACGGCCACGGCGAAGTCCGAATGGCGCTCCGGCAGAAAGCGGAGCTGGCTCTGGGTGCCTTCCCTGAAACCCTTGCCCCAGAGCTGACCCGAGCCGATGGCGATGCGGGATTGCAGAATGTGATAGCCCGTGCCGCGCGGATCGTTGCCGGGGTCCAGAAAGGTCAGGATGCGCTGGCGCTGGTAGTCGTGCATGCCCACGAACCACATGAAGGCCGCCGCGCAGGGCGCCGCCAGCAGGCAGGTTTTGAGCACATAGCCCTTGAGCCCGTGGAAAAGGATCATGCCGCCCAGAATCAGCAATATCATCAGGGTGGTGCCCAGGTCCGGCTGGGTAATGATCAGGGCCGAGGGAATCAGGCCCACGGCCAGCACGGCCATGAAATCCTTCCAGCCCAGCGGGCGGCCGTCACGGGCCAGCAGGCGCGCGGCCAGCACCAGCACCGCCAGCTTGGCCAGTTCCGAGGGCTGGATGCTCATAAAGCCCAGAGAGAGCCAGCGTTTGGCCCCGTAAACGGGTTTGCCCGCCACGGGCACCAGAAGCAGCAGCACCAGAGTGATCAGAAAAAAGGGCCAGGCCAGATTGCGCAACTGGCGGTAGTCGAAGCTCATGGCCAGCAGCATGCAGGCCAGACCGCACACGCCCCAGATCAGCTGCCGCTGGTAAAAGCCGGAGAAAGCCAGACCGTCCCCCAGCCGCGTGCCGCTGGCGGAGTACAGATTGCCCACGCCCAGAAAATAGAGCAGCAGCATGCAGGCCAGCAGGCCCCAGTTGATGTAGCTGAAAAGGCGTTTATCCATAGGCTTCCGCTAGTCCGCGCGTCCCTGGCCCGCCTGCCGCTGACCGGTGCGGGGTTCCGCCGCCGGGGACGGCGCGGGCGCGCCCGTATCCGGGCCGAAGAGATAGTCGTAAATCTTTTTGGCCACCGGCCCGGCCACGCTGGAACCGCCGCCGCCGTGCTCCACCATGACCACCACCACGTAAGTTTTGCCGTTTTTGGATCCCCAGGTGGCGACCCAGGCGTGGTCGCGCTGGGCGTATTCCATTTCCGAGGAGCGCAGGCGGCGGTCGCCGGCGGCCATCTTCAGCTTGACCACCTGGGCCGTGCCGGTCTTGCCGCCCATGTCGGCGTCCTTGCGGCCCACCACCCGCGCCGTGCCGACGCCGGCGGTCTTGCGCATGGCGTCCACCACGAACTTGAAGGTTTCAGGCCTGGCCGGAATATGGCTTTGCACCACGCGCGGGGCGTCGTCGAGCAGTTGCGGCTTGAGCAGATCGCCACCGTTGAGCATGGCCGCCACATAGACCGCCACCTGCACCGGCGTCACCAGGGTGTAGCCCTGGCCGATGGAGACGTTATAGGTTTCGCCGCGCACCCAGGGCCTGCCGAAGCGGCGTTTTTTCCATTCGCGCGAGGGCACCAGGCCGGATTTTTCATGCGGCAGGTCAATGCCCGTGGGCTTCCCGAAGCCGGAAGCTTTGGCAAATTCTTCAAGCTTGTCAATGCCCAGACGCTCGGCCATGAGGTAGAAATAGACGTCGCAGGAATTGATCAGCGCGCTTTCCATGTTCATGGCCCCGTGACCACCGCGCTTCCAGCAGCGGAAAATCTGGTTGCCCAGCTTGACCTGACCGGGACAGAACACGGTTTCGCGCGGATTGATGCCGCGCTCCAGAAAGAGGGCGGCCATGACCAGCTTCCAGACCGAACCCGGCGGGTAGACGCTCTGGATCACCCGGTTCTGGAGGGGAAAGCGGTTGCTGGTGCGCAGGGCGTCCCAGTCCCGCTGGGAAATGCCCGCTGCGAAAAGGTTATTGTCGTAGGCCGGGGAGGTGACCAGGGCGCGCAGTTTGCCCGAATCCGGCTCCATGACCACCACACAGCCCGCTTCGCCGTCCAGAGCGTCCCAGGCCGCCTGCTGCAGGCCCCGGTCCAGGGAGAGGCGCATTTCATGGCCGCCGCGCGGCTCTTCCCGCAGGGTTTTGCCCAGCACCCGGGCGTGGGCGTCCACCTCCACATCGTAGAGGCCCTTGCGGCCGCGCAACTGTTTTTCCAGCTCCAGTTCCAGGCCCTGCTTGCCCACCAGATCGCCCATGGCCAGGGCCGGATCGTTGGCCATTTCCTGCTCATTGGCCTCGGCCACGTAGCCCAGCACGTGGGCGAAAAGTTCTTTTTCCGGATAGCTGCGCTTGGTGCGGACCACGATTTCCAGACCCGGCCAGGCGTAGATTTCCGATTCGATGCGCGCCACCAGGTCAAAGTCGATGTCCGTGATCAGCAGCAGGGGCTCAAAGGATTTCACCTTGAAGCGGTCCTGCTGGTACTTCTCCCAGATCTGGGGCAGGGGAATGCCGGACCAGGCGCTGATCTGGGCCAGAGTGGCCGGGATGTCGTGGCAGTCCTCGCGCACCAGGGAAAGGCCGTAAGCCGTGCGGTTGTCGGCCAGCACCTTGCCGCTGTCGTCCAGGATGCGGCCGCGCGGGGCGAAGATGCGCTCCAGGCGCAGGCGGTTTTCCTGGGCCTGGCGGGCGAATTCCTCGCCCCGGTGGACCTGAAGATACCAGAAGCGGACCACAAGGACGAAGAAAAGCAGGCCCACCAGCACCTGCAGGAGTATGGCGCCTCCGCGCGGGGGCTGATAGCCCTCGCTGTCCATCTGGATTTTCAGCCAGGAGCGGATGCCCTCTTTTTTGCGGGGCGGCGCGTCCGGCGCTTCGGGCGCGGAGAGGAGCTTATTTCTCTTCATCATCCGTGGTCCAGTGCCGCGTGGCGATCAGCAGACGCCAGGCGAACGGCAGGAAGAGCGCCTGGATCAGGCTTTTGTCCAGCGTGTCCTGCACGTTGAAAGGAAGATCCTGCAGCGGGGCCATGAGCCAGGCGACGCCATAGTAGGCCGCGCCCAGGCAGGAGGAAAGCAGAAAGATGAAAATGAAGTTTTCCACTTCAAACAGCCAGCGACCCAGCTTGAACAACGCGATGACCGCCGCGTACCAGACGATGACCCCGCCGAAAACCCGGGTGCCCATGCCCTCCTGCAGCAGCACGAAGAGCGGCAGCAGCCAGAGCATGTTTTTGTAGTCCCGCTCCTGCAGCAGAATGATAATGCCCACGGCCAGCACGTCCAGACCCGGCGCCAGGGCTTGCAGGCAGATGGCTGCGGCTATGAAAAAAAACCACCAGCAGATGTTGCGGAATTTGCTCATGGCGTCACGGCGGCGGGCGGCGAGGGCGGCCCCACGAAGACGGGCGGCGGCCCCTCGGGCTCGCCCGCCGGCTGCGCGATGCCCGTGGGTTCCAGCAGCAGCACTTCTTCAAGATGTTGGAGGTCCACCAGGGGTTCGGCGTAGATCGCCATGAACTGGGTATAGTCCGAGGGGGCCACGCTGAGCACGCGGGCCACGGGGATGCCCTTGGGATATTTGCCGTCCAGGCCGGAAGTGATCAGCACTTCGTCCTGCTTCACGTTGGCGTCGCGCTGGACAAAGTTCACTTCCAGCTTGCGGCCCGTGCCCCGGCCAACCAGAATGCCCAGAGCTCGGCTGTTCTGCGAGAAAACCGCGATGCGGCTGCCGGGGTCCGTGAGCAGGAGGGCTGTGGCGGTATGGGCGCTGGCCCGCAGCACCCGGCCCACCAGGCCCAGATGGGTGACCAGCGGCGTGCCGGGCCGCCCGCCGGTGGCGTAGCCCCGGCTGATGGTGATGCTGTCCAGTACGGCGTTGGGGCCCATGCGCCCGGCCAGCACGCGCGCGCCCAGGGGCCGCCAGCTTTCGTCCACCGGCAGCTGGATCAGGGCGCGCAGGCGCTTGAGCTCGGCCAGATCCTCGCCGTTGGCCAGCAGGCGGGATTCCAGATCAGCCAGCCTGGCCTTGAGACGTTCGTTTTCTTCGCGCACGGCCACCAGATCGAAATAGCGTTCCCAGAAGCCCGAGGCCACGTCCTCAACGGCGCGCATGGGTTTGAGCACCGCGCCACTCAGCTCCAGGCCGATGTTGGCGGCGAGATCGTCCAGAGTGCGGGTGCGCTGATTCCAGGAATACATGCCCAGAAAAAGGATGAGCAAAACGCCCGCGAAAATCAGAATACGCCGCAGTGTCACCGGATTGTGCCCGCCTCAGGCTGGGTTCCATACGCGAACGACGCCATGCCGGAAGATGCTTCCGGCACGACGCCGCCCACGGAAAAAAATACGGAAGTCACGCAGCTAGTCGATGCAGACTTCTTTGAGAATATGCAGATTGTCCAGAGCCTTGCCCGTGCCGACCCCCACTGTGGAGAGCGGATCGTCCACCACGGTGATGGGCAGGGAGGTTTCCTCGCGCAGCAGCTGGTCCAGGCCCTTGAGCAGCGCGCCGCCGCCCGTGAGCACAATGCCGCGGTCCACGATGTCGGCGGCCAGTTCCGGCGGCGTCTGTTCCAGAGCGATGCGCACGGCCTGCACGATGCTGTCCACCTGCTCGGAAATGGCCTTGCGCACTTCCTCGGAGGTGATGATGATGTTCTGCGGAATGCCCGTGACCAGATCCCGGCCCTTGACCTCGATCTGCTGTTCCGGATCCAGGGGATAGGCCGAGGCGATCTTGATCTTGATTTCTTCCGCCGAGGATTCGCCGATGAGCATGTTATACTTGCGCTTGACGTGGGTCATGATGGCTTCGTCCATCTTGTCTCCGCCCACGCGCACCGAGCGCGAATAGACGACGCCGGAAAGGGAGATCACCGCCACTTCCGTGGTGCCGCCGCCGATGTCCACCACCATGTTGGAAGTGGGTTCCTGAATGGGCAGATCCGCGCCGATGGCCGCGGCCATGGGTTCCTCAATGAGGTAGACTTCGCGCGCTCCGGCGGACTGGGCTGATTCCTTGACGGCCCGCTTTTCCACCTGGGTGATGCCCGTGGGCACGCAGATGATGATCCGGGGCCGCACCAGACGGCGGGAGTTGTGCACCTTGGCGATGAAGTGGCGCAGCATGGCCTCGGTCACTTCAAAGTCGGCGATGACGCCGTCCTTCATGGGGCGGATGGCCCAGATATTGCCGGGCGTCCTGCCCAGCATGCGCTTGGCGTCATGGCCCACGGCCAGCACCACGTTGTTGCCGCGCGAATCCTTTTTGACCGCCACTACCGAAGGCTCGCGCAGCACAATGCCCTGACCCTTGACATAGACGCAGGTATTGGCCGTGCCCAGGTCGATGGCCAGATCGTTGGAAAACAACCCCAGTGCGAAATCCAGAATTTTGGACATTACTCTTGCTTGCCTCGCTGTACTGGTATGCGTATGGTCCCGGCAACGCGGGAACGGCATTCCGGGACCGTCACGGCGGCAACGGTCCGGAAATAATTTTGTCATCAGAGCTGAAAACTGTTCGGCTAAAATGGGCCTGAAGTCAAGACGATGAGCGCCGGGTTCAAAATCTTTGTCCCGGCGGGCGGGCTCCCGCGATCCTCCCGGAACCCCCTGCAGACCGCCGACAAGGCGAAATATCATGGCGCGTTGGCATACCCTGGCCGCGTATTTTCGCCGTAACTACGGCACACGGGTGCAAAAAATTCCACTTGACGCCGGTTCGGCCTGCCCCAACCGCGACGGCCTGCTTTCCACGCAGGGCTGCGTCTTCTGCAACGCGCTGGGCTCGGGTTCGGGACTGGGCGCGCGCGGCCTGTCCCTGGCGGAGCAGTGGCGGGCCTGGCGGCGCAGGTACGACGCCGCGGACCCCGACTGCCGTTTTCTGGCCTATCTGCAATCCTTTTCCAATACCTACGGTTCCCTGGAACGTCTGCAGGCCCTGTTGCGCGAAGCGGCGGCTCTGCCGGGCTGCCGAGGCCTGGCAGTGGGCACCCGGCCCGACTGCCTGAGCCCGGAAAAACTGGATGCCCTGGCTCTGGCGGGGCGCGGAACCGGTCTGGCGGAAATCTGGCTGGAACTGGGTCTGCAAAGCGCGCATGACGCCACCCTGGCCCGGATCAACCGGGGCCACACGGCGGCCTGTTCGGAAAAGGCCGTGACCGAGGCCGCCGGCCGGGGCCTGCTGGTTTGCGGGCACCTGATGGCCGGCCTGCCCGGCGAAGGCGAGGCAGACTTTCTGGCCAGCGTGGACTGGGCCGCGAGCCTGCCTCTGCACGGCCTCAAGCTGCATAACGTCTATGTGCCCAAAGGCACGGAACTGGCCCGGCAGTACCGGGCCGGAAACTACCTGCCCCTGGAGCGCGACGAATACGTGGATCTGCTCTGCGCGGCTCTGCCGCGCATTCCCTCCCGCCTGGTCATGCACCGCCTGCAGAGCGATCCCGCGCCCGGCGAACTGGTGGCCCCGGCCTGGGCCGCGCGCAAGCGCCCGCTGCTGGGCTACCTGCTGCGCGCCCTGGACGCGCGCGATCTCTGGCAGGGCTGCCGGGCGGATGCGCCGGAGGAACGGCCCGGCTGGTACGACGGGTAGGATAATGCTTCGCCCTTCGGGCACATAGATTTGCGGCGTCCTGCCGTTTGGGCCGCCTGCGCGGCGGGCGGCAAAGGGGGCCTGTTAGGGGACTGCGCCCCCTCCGAAGCCCCCTTTGCATTCCCCCCGGACCACCCCCGCGTAAGCAGTAACGCATGGGCGCGGCGGGCGACGGAGCTTGCCCGCGTGCGGGCAAGCTCCGTAAGAGCCGCTCGTCCATTTCCGAAAGAAGGCAAAGACTTGGGCTGAAGACCAGTCGTCAACGGCAATTGTGCGGCGCGGAGGGAGGCGGCAGCCGTTACGCGCTTGTCGTATTACGGATGTCGGCGGCGATGTGTTCCAAACGCCAGCGTGGCGAAAAAATAGTGCCCAAAGGGCAAGAAAAACGTCATCCGGGCGACCATCCTCATCCCCAGCTCTGCTCCCTCTGCGCGCCTTGACCTTTCTTCCCGCCGGCACTATGCAACTGGGCAGCAAATCATAGTTTTTTTGCAACATACTTCGCGGGGCTGCCGGGATGGGGATGGTCTGCTTTCTTGCGGCGCTGGGCCTGCTGGTGCTGGGTTACGCCGTGTACGGCGTGTTTGTGGAAAAGGTCTTCGGCATCGACCGCGCGCGGCCGACCCCGGTGCAGAGCAGGGCCGACGGCGTGGATTGCGTGGCCTTGCCCGCCTACAAGATATTTTTCATCCAGTTGCTGAATATCGCGGGCCTGGGACCAGTGTTCGGGCCCATCCTCGGCGCGGTCTACGGCCCGGCGGCTTTGCTCTGGGTGGTGTTCGGCAGCATTTTCGCGGGCGCGGTGCATGACTTTCTCACCGGGGCCATGAGCCTGCGCTACGGCGCGGCCTCCTACCCGGAGGTCATCGGGCGCAATCTGGGCAAGTACGCGCGCTGGTTCATGCTGGTCTTCACCATCTGGTTCATGATTCTGGTGGGCGCGGTTTTCGTCAACGGCCCGGCCGGGCTGCTGGCTTTCAAGACCGGCGAACTGCTGCATTCCTGGGAGGGCGGCGCGGCCCTGCTGGACTGGCTCAAAACCTGTCCGCTGGCAGCTGTCTGCGCGGGACCGGACGGCACGGCGTCCGCGGGCAAGGTGCTGGCCCTGTTCTTTTCCATCCTGATTTTCATCTACTATTTCATCGCCACCATCCTGCCCATCGACAAGATCATCGGCAGGGTTTATCCCTTTTTCGCCATCCTGCTGCTGTTCATGGCCTTCAGCCTGCTGGCGGCCCTGCTGGTCAACCCCGGCTACAGCATTCTGCCCCATCTGCGCCCGGCCGACTTCTTCACCAATATGCATCCCAAGGGCGCGCCCCTCTGGCCGCTGCTTTTCGTGACCATTGCCTGTGGAGCCATTTCGGGCTTCCACGCCACCCAGTCGCCCATGATGGCCCGCTGCATGCGCTCGGAAGGGCAGGCCCGGCTCATGTTTTACGGCGTGATGATCGCCGAGGGCGTGCTGGGGCTGATCTGGGTGACCATCGGCCTTTCCTTCTACGGCGGCGACCCGGCGGCCCTGCTGGCGGCTGGAGCCCCGGCCGTGGTGGTTTCCAAGGCTTCCGAAGGCCTGCTGGGAGGGCTTGTGGGCGGCACCCTGGTGTTTCTGGGCGTGGTCATCCTGCCCATTTCCACCGGCGATACGGCCTTCCGCACCGGGCGGCTGATCCTGGCCGACGTGCTGCGTTGCGGACAGGGTTCGCTGGGACGGCGCATCCTGCTGGCCGTGCCTCTGTTTCTGCTGGGCATCTATTTCGCGGCGGGCGACTTCACGGCCATCTGGATGGCTTTCGGCTGGACGAATCAGACGCTGGCCTGCGTGGCCCTCTGGGCCGCGGCGGTCTGGCTGCGGCGGCGCAAACGCCTGCACTGGGTGGCCACCGCGCCCGCGTTGTTCATGACCGCCGTTTGCGGCACGTATCTCTTTTATTTTGACAAATTCCCCTTCCGCTGGTCCATGACGGTTTCGCTCTGGACGGGGCTGGCCGTGTCCGGCTTCTGTTTCGCGCTCTTCTGGCTCAGGGGCGGCAAGATGCCGAAGGGCGACGAGGCGGATTTCTGAGACTCCCGCGCGGGGCGGGGAATTCATGCGCGCCCTGCCGCCTCGTGGCGCTTGTCTTTACTTTTGCGCTACGCTGCAATAACATTAAAAATTATCCTTCCACCTCAAATTCCGGTGCTGTTCTATGCCCCACGCGTTTGCCTCCGCGTCCGCGCAATCCGGTCCGGCGCGCCGCCGTTGGCTCTGGGATGCGTTGTGCCTGATCCTGGCGGCCTTGTATGCCTGGGCCGCCCTGCAGGGCGTGCTGACCATTTCCGCCGGAGGCGCCCATCTGGACAGCGATCTTGCCACCTATGCCCAGGGCATGGCCGGGGCGGCCCATCCGGAATTGTTCGCCGCCGATCCCGTGTTGCGTGAAGTCACGCCGGCCAACAGCATCTGGAATCTGGAACGCTTCGCAGGGCGCCTGCTGACTCCGGGCGACGATTATGTGCGGGGCCTGTTCCGGGCCGGAGCCCTGGCTATTTTTGTTTTTTACGCGGGCTGGTATCTCGTGGGCCGCCGGTTGTTCGGCAGCCCGGCCCTGTCCGCTCTGCTGACGCTGCTGATGGGCGTCACCGTCTGGGTGGGCTGGGGCACCTTCTGGGGCGTCGCGCAATCGGATCCGGTGCCGCGCGTCTTTTTCGCCGCGCTCTGGCCCTTTCTGCTGCTGGCGGCCCTGGCCGCGTGGGAGCGCCCGTCCCTGAGGCCGTTGGCCATGCTGGCCGCGGGCCTGTGCATGTGGGTGCACGGCATCAGCGCCCTGAACACAGGGGCCATGTTCTTTCTGGCTTTTGCCCTGCATCGCCCTCAAGGGCAACGCCTGTATGCGCACCTGGGCAATTGCGCCTTGTGCCTGGCAGCCTATTTCATGCCGGTGCTGGCTTTTCTCTGGCCCTCTCTGACCCAGGCCCATGCTTTCAGCGCGGCGGATATGGCCGTTTTTCAGGAGTTGTTCAGCCTGCGCTGGCAAACGGACTACGGCCGTCTGGGTGAACGACTGCTCCAGTTGGTCAGCTATTCCAATCCGATGCTGCCGTTGCTCTGCGGCGGCCTTGCGGGCTGGCTGATCGTGCGGCGGCGCGGCGGCGACCGGGCGCGACGTCTGGCCGCCATGTATCCCGCCTTTTTGTTGGCGCTTGCTCTGGTCGTGCTCTTTTCCTGGGCTGAATCGCGCTTTGCGCCGGAGATCGGACGCCTGCCCCTGGGGCACGAGCTTGTGCGCGGCCTGCGTTTTCTGGTGCCGCTTTCCTGGCTGATGATCGTGGCCGCGCTGGACTGTTTCTGGCCCGGCCTGCCGCGTGCCGGGCGCGTGGCGCTGATTGGCGGCGCTGTCTTGGCGGTGCTGCTGCTGAGCCATGACCGCCAGCACATGGCCGCGCAGTACGCGCTGTCGCGCCTGACCGGCCTGCCCCTGCCGCTGCGGGATGAAGCGGAGGACGCCCTGCGCGCCGCCGTGGCCCGTCGCGAGGCCCTGAACGCTCTGGCCCGGCTCGTGCCGCCCGGCGAAGCGGTGTTCAGCAGCAGCGACGCCGACGCCATGGCCGCGCGCTATCTGGCTTTGCGCCCTGTGGCGCATGCCTTCAAGGACGGCTATGTCTTTTTCTACAACAAGGATGTCCAGGGGTCCCGCGACTGGCTGCATTACAATGCTCTGATGGGTCATGGGCCCACTGGGTATATTGACGCCTGGCTGGCTTCGGGCGCGCCCTGGTTGTTGAGCTGCCGCCCGCAGGACAGACCGCTGGTGGAGCCGTACGGAGACGTGCTCTGGGAGAGCGGGAACCGGCTCATCGCGCGGCGGCGCTGAGCCCGCCGCAGGCCCGGCTCAGGCTTTGGGCTTGAGAATGGGTCCCGCGGCGGCTTCGCCCGCCAGCCTGTCGTCTAGGGCGGCGCAGATTTTCTGATATTTCTCGTTCAAAAAGCGGAATTCACGCAGCCGGGCCGCGAAGGCCGGACCCGCCGCCTCCACGCGCCGCTCGAACAGGCCGCGCGCGAAAGCGTAGAGTTCCAGGTCCGCGCTGTTCAGGCTCGCGGCCAGGGCGCGGTCTTCGGCGCTGACGCCGGACGTGGCTCCCGGCCGCAGCATGTTCCGGCGTTCATAGCAGAGCTTTTGCAGGCCGATTTCTCCGGCCAGCAGCAGAAGGCTTTCGTCGAAGCGCTCCTGGATGCCCACAACGCAGAAACACTCCTCCAGATGTTTTTTGGCCAGGGCCAGGACTTCGCCCATGTCCCTGTCCTGCGCGAACACGCCCGCCAGACAGTGGCTGACGAAGTTTTTTCCCCGGAATTTCAGCAGGGGGACGTCGCTGGTAAGATACTCCCGGAAGCTGATGCCGTTTTCATTGAGATAGGCGTATAGATGGTTTTCAGGCCAGGACTTCTGAAAGACGTATTCCGAGACAAGGCGGTCCAGGGGCTCGCGCAGCAGGGTGAACATGCGCAGGGGGCGGCCGTAAAGGCTGGGCGGCTCGAAACTTTCAGGCTGCAAATGGCCTTCGATGAGCCGGATATGCTCCAGTTCCGCCGCGTCCAGCATGCGGCAACGCTGGTAATCCTCCCTGGTGTAGACGCTCAGGACGG
>ERZ506979.830-NODE-830-length-16302-cov-19.752016_pt1 | contig 16302 bp, 12 predicted proteins | sample MGYA00512887_ERZ506979 | MGnify/ENA metagenome assembly ERZ506979 | reverse complement strand
TTGAATTTGCATACGCCTATTCCTCCATCCCGGGGATCGAAAGTCTCAAGGATTTGTCCAGAGGAAACCACCTGCCATATCTAGTAGCAATTTCAATTATAAAGGTCCAATGTGAAAAAGACATTAACTCTCAAAAGTTTTTAAAAATACATGTGTAGATCAGTAAGTTGATATTTAACATCTTTCTCGCTATAATACAAATACAGAAAAGACTACTAGATATGGTGGTCACTCTGGATATTGCAAGAGCGCTAAATCCTTTGTGAGAGGTGGTTAGCGCTTTTTGTTTTCTTCATGAATAATAATGATGACTCGTATGAGTTGTAAAATAGCTAATAAGACAATAGTTACATCAATATTAATTTGAATTTGCATACGCCTATTCCTCCATCCCGGGGATCGAAAGTCTCAAGGATTTATCTAGAGGAAACCACCTGCCATATCTAGTAGTAATTTCAATTATAAATACCCAATGTGAAAAAGACATTAACTCTCAAAACTTTTTGAAAAAACTTAAAATTAACCTATGATGATGTTGAATAACGTCTTTTGCGATGTAAAGGCAAAATATAACTTACACATATAAAATCTACTTTATATAAAGTGTATGCTGCGAGCATACATTTTTGTTTTTTATATGAAATTATATAGGAAACGGCTTTCATAAGTGATATAATGCATATAACATAATCGTTTTATGGAGGGTATTAAAATGGATAATAAATATGTATTAGGGCTTGATATTGGAATTACATCAATAGGCTGGTCTATTATTGATGAAGTTAAGGGAAAACTTTTAGATATGGGAGTTCATATGTTTGAACAGGCAACTCCTGCTCAAGAAGCAAGATTAAATCGTTCTGCAAGAAGAACATTGAGAAGAAGAAATTGGCGAAAGAAACAATTAAGGAATGCATTTGTTGAATTTGGCTTGATTTCAAAAGAAGAAATGAATCAAAGAGATTATTTGAGTTATACAGCAAATTCAGATACATTTTCTCGTCCTGAAGAGGATACAGTTTATCATTTAAGATTGAAAGCGTTGAATGATAAAGTATCTTTAAGAGAATTGTTATTATGTCTTTATAATATTTGTGGAACACGTGGTCATTTCTTGATGGAGAATATTAACTTTGCTTCTAGTGAACCCATTACTTTTGAATTCTTTGTTGAACAGTTTTATGAGTTTACTCATGCATACGTTAATTTTGAAGGAGATACAAAAGAATTTGAGCAGACAATACTAAAACCAATCTTTGAAAAAGGGAAAGTAAAGTCTAATGAATTAAAATCTTTGTTAAAGGATGAATATACAGTAGAAGCTGAGGATAATGATGCATTACTGGAAATTTTAAAATTGATTTGTGGATTTAAATGTGATTTGAAGAAAATTAGTGAGTCTGTTGTACTTGTTCAAGAGGATAAGACAAAAGATTCTGTAAAATTAGACGAGTTGTTGAAATTGGATAATCTAAATGAATTCTTAAACAATGCGGTGGAGCTTCATGATGTGATTGCAGTTTCTCAGATTTTAAAGGATCATAATTATATTTGTGAAGTGGCTGTAGAAAAATTAAATGAAGTTCTTAAAGTTCAAAAATTAGAACATTCGGATCCAGATAAATATAAAGAAGAAAAGAAGATAATTCAGAGTAAAATGAGTAAGGCGATTGGAGAACGTTTACGTGTTGTGAAGAATATGGAGAATAAGTATCCGAATGGCTTGTATGTAAAAGAAGCTAGTGATATTTTGCATAAGCAACGAGAATTTTATCCTGACTTAATTACAGATGATTTTATTGAAGCTTGCATTTCTACAATTAGAGCACGTATTCCTTACTATATTGGACCTTTGTCTTCACAAGCTAAAAATAGTTGGATCAATCGAAAAGATGGAACTTTTAAGTATGGATATGAGTATTGTAAGGATGCTTTAGTTAATGAAGAAGAGAGTATTCAAAATTGGAAATTAAATATGATTTCGCATTGTACATATTTACCTGGAGAATATGCACTTCCAAAAGGATCGTTTATTGCAGAGACATTTAACTTATTAAATGAATTGAATATTCTTACTGTAATTGATAAGGATGAAAACCGATATTATTTAAGCCGTGAAGATAAATTAAAAGTATTTGATGAATTATTTTTGAAGCGTACAGATTATGTTTCTCACAAAGAAGTTGCACAACTATTAGATTTAAAATCTTTTGGTCCTAAAGATTCTCATAAGGCTGGTAAGTTTAAAAATAGATATACTTTATATCAGAATATAATTAGTGTATATCCTCAATTTGAATTGCATTCTATTATTGATTTATTTGATGAGAATGAGAAAGAAAAAGTGAGTATTTTAGATTTTGGGTGGGATTTCACTGATTTGTGGATTCCACTCTTTTTTTGTATTTAAGATTTTAGGTGGTCGTATTTAAGAAATAGGGTGGAATTATTTAAGATTTAGGGTGGAATCCATTGCCTCCAGATGGTATAATGTTCTTGAATTGAAAACCATCTTTAAGATTTAGGGTGGGATTATTTAAGATTTGAGGTGGAAAATATGCCAGACAACTATGATATTGGTTTGCCTGAGTTTGATGTCATTGACCGAAAAGAGTCTTCTTCTGGCGATTATGTCTATGTTCTGAAACTGAAAGATGAACTTAAAGAACAATATAAAATATGTCCTCAGTGTGGAGCTAGGATGCATGTTCATAAAAAGAGCGTTAGAAAGATTAGAGACCTGAATGAACGTGGACATAACGTTGGATTGGCTATTCAAACATCACGCTATAGATGCAGTAATAAAGACTGTGGCTACATTTGTAGCGAAGAGTATCCATCTATAGATTCTGGAAAGATGACTATTCGTTTAAGAGAAAGTATCAAAGAAGATGCCTTTCTTGCACCATTCAAAGAAGTTGCTGACAAATATGCCTTATCGGTTCCAACTGTAGCACTTCTATTCAAAGAGAAAGCAGATGAATTAAGAAAAGAAGCCGAGGCATATGCGCCAAGAGTTTTAGGAATTGATGAGGTTCATCTTGATAGAAAATACTACGGGGTATTTGTTGATATCGAAAGACATTCAATCATAGAGATAACTAAAAGCCGAAGCAAAGCTACTGTTAAAGCTTATATCAACAGCCTTCCAAACAAAGAAAACATCATAGCTGTAACTATGGACATGTGGGCTCAATACAGAGACGCAGTACACGACACATTGCCTGGTGTTCCTGTTGTGATAGACAAATTCCACGTTATCAAAGAGCTGAATGTCCAAATGGACGCTGTCAGAGCTTCTATCTCAAATGACATACGAGAACGAGAGGCTAGAACGGCTCTGAAAAATAATCGCTTCCTTCTATTGAAAGGAACTGAGAATCTGACTCCATTACAGGCTCAAAAGCTAAGAGAGTTATTAGAAAAATATCCTAAATTTAGTGACCCTTACGATATGAAGGAAATATTCAGAGCCATCTATCTTTCGGAATCAAGAGCTGAGGCTGAAGCTACTTATGAAGAATGGGTTCGCATCCTCCATGATGAAAAGAATCTGACTTGCTTCGACAACTTTATCAACACTGTAAATCGTTGGCATACCGAGATATTCAATTACTTCGATTATCCATATACAAATGCTCAGACCGAAAGCATGAACAACAGAATCCGTGAAATTGATGGAGCAGGCAGAGGGTACAGTTTTGAGGTATTACGAGATAAGATGGTGCTTCGTCCATACGTTGCAAGACGCTCAGGAGCTGTTGATTTCAGCGCTTTAGATGAGGATGATTAGATGCGAAAATATGATGTAGGTGATATCGTTTTCTTCATATCAAACGGATATCACATCAGAGAAGCTACCGTGATTCGTGCTGGTGGAGGATTCTGTACGATTAAGTTCAATGACAATGAAACTCCAGCAGGAACAAGAGTTCGAGAATCTAAGCTATTCCAGTCTAAGCAAGAAGCTGAAATTATAGTTGAAAAAACACATAACACACTGTTATACTAGGTTTAGTTGGATGAGCCGTAAATCATAACCCTTGTTAAATCATCCAACACTTCTAATTCCTAGAGCTGGCGTTTAACCCTTTCTGCCAGCTCTTTTCTTTTGTACTTTTCTTAAACAAATTTCGAAAATTCACGTTGTTTTCACATTGAGTTGCTACAATGGATTGTAGGAGGACTTAAATGATGAGCAACAAACGTATATTACCGTCCATAGGACTAGAAGGAACAAAGGAAGAGCTGCTTGAGTTCTTGTCTGATTTTGAAATCAACAAGATTGCCATCTCGTTCGTAGACAATCAAATGGTTTTCACAACATCAGTTCCCGTAGATGATGAACTTATGACGATATATGAAAAAGCTTATGGTATCTCACAGGCAAAATAAAAGGCTCTAATCAAACGACTAGAGTCTTTTTGCTAGCAGAGCATTTGCTGTAATAATCCTTTTTTGAGTTCTTTGTATCCATCAAGCTCACGCTGTTGAGACTCAATAAGGTTGTCTAGTGATGAAAAATATGTTCCAATTTTATCCTGTTCTTTTTCTGTTGGAATCATAAACTCCATTTCTGAAAACATATAACCGGTTATCTGGTTAATTGTTGCTCCTATATTTTTTGCAATCTCATTCTCAAATGTCGATGTATCAAGTAACGCGTTTACAAAAGAAGAGTGCTCAGAACGAATCCCACTCATAAATGCTCCGATTACTGTATTTGGCATTGAAGCTTTGATTTGCGCATGTTTTCCGATGAGTGCACGAGAACCATTTCTTACAACAACGATAATATCACCTTCTTGTACATTATCAGATGTAACAACTTTATCATTTACATAGACATTATCAGCATCTACAATTTCTCCATTTTTAACATTAGAAGACCTCAATACCAATGTTCCCGTTTCTTGAACATCGTCTGGCGTATAAGTCAAGCCATTAAAAAATGAAACAAATTCAGGAAGCTTACGCTGTTTCCAATCACCAGTAAACTCTGGGAAGCGGATTTCAGGGACTTTCTCACCTTTTTTAGGGAACATTTTTTGCAACATTCCTTGTTTTAGTTCCCTATATCCTTCAAGTTCTTTTTCGGCTGATTGAATAAGAGTGTCAAGTTCAGAGAATAATAATGCGATTTTTTGCTGTTCAGAGAGTGATGGAATATTTACATCTAAATTTTCAATATCTTTTGTGTTTAAAACAACTTGCGTACTACCATTTTTTAATCTACTTACTTGTTTTACAACATTTGGCGAATTTATGCTTTCTACCATAAATTTAGGGTTCACTGTTTTTAAATTAGGTTGGATAATAACAATATTTAAACAGTTGGCTTCTTTTTCAGAATTGTATAGCACAGCATTTCCACTACTACCATGTCTAGCTACAAGAATATCCCCTTTGTGTAATTGTGATTTTTTGTTTGCAATATGAAATTCTTTTGATACATATTTCATATCATCTTCAATCAATTTTCCTAATTGAAGATTACCTGTTCTGTATAAGGGAATTCCATTTTTGCCCGTGTAATAGCGTTCACAAGCTCCAACAAAGCCAACCTTAACTCTATTAGCCACATCAGCCACTCTTTTTTCTTCCCAATCTGGAAACTGTTTCCCATTATCATTTTTGAATCTTAGCTTAGGCTCGTTCATGACATTTCCTCCAAGCCCAATTCACGAAGCATTTGATTTACGGTATCTAATGTAGCCTGTTTCTGCTCTTTAGCATCTTTGATTTTGTTACGAACATCATCTAAATCAATTGGAGTTTCTTCTTCAAACGTATCTACGTAACGAGGAATATTTAAGTTATAGTCATTATCTTCTTTAACTTCTGAAAGAGGGGCTTTGTATGCAAATTTATCAATGTTTACACGGTTTGTATAAGCATCTACAATTCGCTCGATATCTTTCTCTTCCAGCTCATTCATATTCTTGCCTTTTTTGAAGTACTTGCTGGCATCCATGAAGAAGATATTGTCTGAATCTCCATTACGGTTCTTCTTTAGAATCATTACGATTGTAGGAATCGAAGTTCCATGGAAGAGATTAGCTGGAAGTCCGATAATTGCATCTACAACATTTAAAGTACCAATCAAGTATTCACGAATCTTCTTCTCAGCTCCACTACGGAACAAGACTCCATGTGGAAGCAATACAGCAATTCGTCCATCATTTGACATGTGATAAACCATGTGTTCTACAAATCCTAAATCGGCATAACTTTTAGGGGGTAAAGCGCATGACGCAAATCGAGGGTCGTTTTCAAAGGAATTTGAAAAATCGAATTTTAGGCTGTAGGGTGGATTCGCTACCTGCAACTGGAATCCTTCAGAAACGTTTTTGAAGTTATCGTGAGCTAAAGTATCATCGTTGTAAGTAGTGAAACTTCTATATGGAACACCGTGCATCAAAAGGTTCATACGAAGTAGATTATAAGTTACCCCATTCTTCTCCTGAGCGTAAAAGTGAGATACATTGTGAGTAGAAAGTTCCTTTTGAACTTCAAGAAGTAAGGAACCTGAACCAGCAGCACAGTCACATACAGAATGAGCGCTTTCCAGTCCTACAGTTACAAGCTTCGCTAAAAGCTCAGACGCACACATAGGCGAAAAAAATTCTCCCCCTTTCTTTCCAGCGTCAGAAGCAAATAAGGCAATCAACTGCATATAGGCTGTTCCAAGCACATCGAATTTAGCGTTTTTAAAATCGAATGGGATATCTCCAACTTTTAACATAACCTTTCCAATCAACGCCGTTCTTTCAGATACTTCTTTTCCTAAATCCTTATCCTGAAGGTTCATATCATCAAACAGTTTATCAAACGCAGCTTCTGAATCCTGTCCTAATGTGGATTCCGTCAGCTTTTGAATCGCTTTTTCAAGATGAGAAATGGAAAAGGTATTCTCTTTAATTTCATCTACCATAGATTTGAACAAGTACTGAGGCTCAATCACGTATCCAAGATGGTCGATAGCCCATCCTTTTACTACATCTACATATTCTGGGCTTTTTAACGCTTCGATATACGTAATACCATCCTGAGCCAAAAGGTCATCCATGTATCCTTCTGTTCTTTCAGATAAGTATCTATAGAATATAATTCCTAAAATATAGTTTTTGAACTTTGAGGAATCCATGCTTCCTCTTAAATCACAGGCAATCGCCCATAGGCTTTTTGCAAGCTCCTGAGATTTCTGATTAATATCTTCTGCTGCCATTTAGCACCCTCCTTTATGAAAAGCGAAGGACAACCATTAGTTGCCCTCAGCTGTAAATTTATCAAACATATCTTCAATGAATATCTGCAAATCATTGATGATTTTTGTTGTTTTAAGCAATCCAAGATTCAACGATTTAATCTGGTTTCGAATCATTTCTCTTGAGATTGAGTTTTCATCCGTAAAATACTTGTTCAATAAGTCTGAAACAAGCTCTGCACTGATTCCGTGGTCTTCGGCAAACTTTTTGATTGATGATTCAAGCATTTCTCGTTCGTACTGTTCAAACGCTGCTTCGATATCTTCATCAGGGTCCAAATCAAAGAATCGAGTCGTGATAAAGCTTTTCATGATGTCCTGTTTGTAACGCATCTTTTCGTTGTCAGAACGTTCGATTTCACGAAGAACTAAATCAATTGATTTTTCCATCTCTTCCTTGTTGTTTCGATTGATATCTTTCAAAAGATTCAAGATGTAGACCACATTGATTTTGTCTGTACGAACCAGTTCGATGTTGAAGTCGATATCTGCAAGGATTGATTCCTTACCAGTCTTTTCACTTTTCTTCATCTCATCGTAGAAAGTTAAATACCAGCCTTTGTAATCAGCGTAGTTCTGTTCATCAAGAATTGCATCAATGTCATCCCAATCAAATTTGCTGAACGTCTTTAACACTGCCAAAGTATGAGCAATCTTACGGAAAGCAAATACATAGTCACGCTGTTGATTCTCATCAACCAGCTCACCAGCATCATCTGGGGTTGGCGTAATCTGACGTAAATCTTCACACTGTTTGCGATACTCTGATAGGTAATATTCATAAGACTCCAATAGATACTCATTTGGGTCCCCATCACCAGAGAATAGCTTCAATGCATCATCCTGAGCCTTCTTGATATTACGGTATGTGATGATTTGTCCAAACTGTTTTGTCACTTTGCTGACACGGTTTGTACGACTGTATGCCTGCACAAGATTATGCCATACTAAGTTCTTATCCAAAATCAAAGTGTTTGTTGCTTTACTGTCAAATCCAGTAAGGAACATATCTACAACAAGAAGCAAATCAACCTGTGGTAAATCCTTTTGCTTTAGACGTTTAGCAATGTCTTTTCGATAGCCATCGAATGTCTCGATGTCAAAACTTGTACCAAATATCTCGTTATAGTCTTTCATACATTCTTCTAGGTATTGTCTAGAATACTTATCCTGTCCTTCATCCAAGTCCTCGTTTGCTGTGAATGTGAAGATAGCTGCGATTTTCTTGCCGTCAGGATTATGGTTCTTCATGTAGTGATAATACTCCATCAAAGTCTTGATTTTATCTGTAGCAAAGATAGCCGTATATACATCTTTGCCTTCAGGATGTATATGTCTATCCAAGTTCTTTAGGATATCATCAGCCACGAAGGCAATACGTTGAGGGTCATGATACAACTCGTCAATATCAATGTGATGCTGTTTGCAGTATTCAGGGTCATCAATCTTAGTTGGGTCTAGACCTTCCTTTTGAATCTGCTTTGCTGAGATAGAACGCATATATTCAACAGAGAAACGAAGTACGTTACCATCCGCAATTGCTTCCTTAATCATGTATTTATGGATACACGCATCCACTTTGTCACCTGAATAGAATACATCGGCTGTTGTTCGTCCAGTAGCTCCTTTATTCTCTTTAAAGATAGGAGTTCCAGTGAATCCGATATAGTTCGCATTTTGGAAGTGCTTTTTGATTTCAGCGTGCATTTTCCCAAACTGTGAACGATGACACTCATCTATGATGAAGATACATTTCTTTGTTTTGTATGTATCCATAATATCTGTATAACGTTTGTTTCTTAGAGCGTTAGCCATCTTCTGAATTGTTGTGATAATCATCTTTTTGGATGAATCTTCAAGCATTTTGACAAGCTCTTTCGTGCTGTCCGTAGCATCTACACAACCTGGGTCAAAACTATTGTATTCATCTACCGTCTGGTCATCCAAGTCCTTACGGTCAATCAGGAAGAATACTTTGTCGATTCTACGGTCATCTCTTAGTGTTGTAGCAAGCATGTAGCTGGAAATCGTTTTACCACTACCTGTGCAGGCAAAATTAAAACCGTTCATATTTGAAAGCATGATTCTATCAATCGAACGCTTAACAGAGTAGATTTGATATGGTCTTAAAACAATCAATGTTGGCTCAGTCTTCTTGATAATCATGAATTTAGTCAACATCTCTGTAATATTGAATCTTGTTAGGAAATCAGACGTGAACTCCATCAATCTGTTGATTCTTTTGTTCACACTATCAGTCCAATAGAATACCAATGATTTCAATACGTTCTGTTCTTCGCCATCCATATCACGTTCGTTTACATTGGCAAAATACTTTGTCTGAGTGCTGTTTGATACAACAAAAATCTGGATGTATCTGAACAGTCCTTTGAACGAAAAACGTCTATATCTGTTGATTTGGTTGACTGCCTCATTGATTTCAACACCTGGACGTTTTAATTCCACCTGAACAAGAGGTAGTCCGTTAATCAATAAAGTTACATCATAACGGTTCTTATAAACAACATCTTTCATATGAGATTTGTCCATCGTTATCTGATGGGCTACCTGAAATATGTTTCGAGTTGAATCTTCGGTCAAGAACTCCAAATAAACGCTCTTTCCATTATCCAGCTCTAAAACCCATTGTTCTCTTAATATCTTGGCTGATTCATAAACGGAATGACCATCCATTCGAAGCATGACTTTATCAAACTCAGCATCAGAAAGCTTGGCTTCTCCTTTAGCTTCCTTTAGCACTTTCTCGTTCAACTTACATAGCTGAATCCTGAAGTTCTTGATTACATCATCATAATTATTTAACTGGACATAGTCATATCCCATAGTAGTAAGTTTATCAATAAAGATATCTTCTACTTCATATTCACTTTGTGCTCTAGGCATATCTTAGCCTCCTTTACAGGATTAAAAATCCCACCCTAAATCTTAAATATAGTATATCATATTTCGCACCCCGTTCTCAATATGACAATATGTTATTTTCCACCCTAAATCTTAAATAGAAAAATGAGTATAAAAAAAGAGAGTGGAAAAAACCACCCTAAAAATTAAATACCCGAAAAAGTTAACAAAATTGAAGATATTATTTTGAATTTAAACTTATTTGATGAAGAACAATCAAAAATTAATTATTTCACTAAGAAGTTGAATTTAGATGAAAACGATGCGAAGAAATTAGCAAGATGTAAATCAAATGGATTTTATGCGTTCTCTAAACAATTTATTATGGAAACTAAGATGAATGTGGATGGAGAAACATTGCTTGAGGAAATGTTTAGGGATAATACGGAAAATCAAAAGAATGAACAGATGACTTTGATTACTGAAGCAACGGACTTGGATGGAAATCGAATTAATTTTGATTCTAACAAGTATATGACTTTATTAAGGGATACGAAGAAGTTGTCTATTGATTTATTGATACAAGATGGTAAACCATTTATTCCAATTGCTAGACCTGTAATAAGAGCTTTAAATGAATGTTTTAAGCTATATGAAGAAGTTGTTAATACTTATGGAGTTCCTGATCGAGTTGTGATTGAAACGGCAAGAGATTTGAAAGATAGTGCTCATGATGGTGATGAACCAGCCAAGCATTTTGATCAAATGAAAAATTTGTATGATTATTTAACTAAACAAATGAAGGAGCAGAAGAAAAAAGCTAAGCTTTCAAAACAATATATGGAAGACTGGGATGTTATTGAGCCTTATTTAGAAAAGAATAAACGTAAAGTTGAACTATATATTCGTCAAAATGGTCGTGACATGGTTACTGGTGATGAGATCGATATTCAAAAATTAGAAAATTATGAAATGGATCATATTTTACCTCGTGGCTTTGGTGATAATTCCATGGATAACTTGATGTTGATAAAAAAAGAAATCAATGGAAAAAAGGCAGATAGACTTCCATTGGAATATATCGAAGCTGAAACTGTAACGAACAAAGCTGGTAAGCGTATTATTTCGAGTGATTTTAAACGAAGATGTTATGAGTTGAATGAAATGAAATTGATTTCAGATAAAAAATTAAAACGTTTATTACTAGCAACTACAGATGAAGTTATGGGATTTATTAATCGTAATTTAGTGGATACTCGTTATATTATTCGTGAATTGATGGCTATTTTAAGAGCTTATAATCAAGTGAATAATTATGATACTCATATTGTTTCTTTACGTTCTTCATTTACAACTGTTTATAGAAATGCGTTTAACATGAAGAAAAATCGTAATATTGGGGATCAACACCATGCTCATGATGCTTCAATTGTTGCGATTGCAGATATGGTCTTATCAACATATTATCCAAATTATGATGAACGTGGTAATAATAAGTATTATCAAGAATTCTTGAAGAGAATGAAGGAAACACAAGAACCGGATAGTGATAAATCAGAAAATCAGAAACTATATAATTTCATAAGATATGCCTATAACAAACGTTTTGGCAACTTCCCAAATGATAATGATTCATTGGTTTCTCAAGTAAAGGCTACAGTACCTTTATATTCTTTAAAAGCAGAGAAAAACTACAAAGGTGCATTCTTTGATGCAACAATTTATCCACAGAAAGATAAAAAGAAGAATATTGCTAGAGAAAAAGGTGTGTTGGGTCTTTTAGGTGTAAATAATGATAAGCGTATCTTTAGCTCAATAAATTGTGTTGCGGTAGATTTCTATAAATACACAGATAAGAAGGGAAAGAAAGTCCATGTTGGAATTCATATTCCAAAAGTCATAGTAAATAACAAGGGCGAAATCAATAAAGAGCAATACATTAAATTAATAAGGGATTACTATAAAGTACCTGAATTATTAGATGAAAATGGAAATGTAAAGGAATGTTATTTCCGTATGCGTGTATTTAAAAATGATTTGATTTATGATACGAATAACTACACAATTCAAAAGTTTAATATTGGTTCTATTGTGAATAAAAAATTAGAAATGAAACACTTGTATGTATTTAGTTATGATGAAATCTATAAACAGGTTTATTTCTATAAGAAAGAATTAGCGGGTCAATTTGATTTTAAAATGCCAAAAATTAATTCGGATGGAAAGAAAAAATTTTCGGATTACAAAATCACTGAAATTATTGGTTATTGTCTAGATAATTTAATGGATATTCGTGATATGCACCGTTATAAAGGAACTGTTGAAAAAATATTAAAAGACAAAACTAACTATCAGGAATTTTTAGAAACAATGGCATATTTAGATTTGATTGTGAATCGCAATTGTACACCACCAACAATTGTTGATAGATATATACCTGTTGCTGGTTCAATTGATGATAAAACAGATACTGAAAATAGAGCACAATATATAAAAATCAAATCAAGTATTCTAGGTATTCGTTATACATATAACGAAAATGGTAAATTATTAATATCAGGTCCTAGAAAAGCTCCTGGAAAGTATTCTAAGATAAAAAAGGAAAAGTTTTCTTGGAAAATTTGTAGCGACGTGCTACAATAAGTGTGTCAAATAATACAAATGAATTTAGTCTGGAAGAATAAGATTTAAATTTGAAAACTATTAGAGATAGCTAATTGTGGCTATCTCATTTTTTTATTATAGTTTTATTAATATGGGCTGGAAAACAGTAGTAATTGGAACTGAGTGTACAGTGTCATTAACATTAAATCGAATGAAAATTACAATAGGAAATGAATATCAGAATATACCATTATGTGATTTGGATACAGTGATTTTTTCACATGATCGAATTACAATGACAATTCCTATGTTGTCAAAATTGGTAGAGAATAATATTAATGTAATAATTTGTGATTCAAAGAATGATCCAATTGGTATTTTTCAACCGTTTAACAATCATTCTTTGGTGTTTAAGCAATTGAATAAACAGATTAATTGGAAAATAACTCGGAAAAAGAAATTATGGAAATTTATAATAGAACAAAAAATACAATCTGAAATAGATGTGTTGGATTTGATTTACGAGGATTGTGATGAATTAGAAACTTTAATTGGCTATAAGAATTCAGTTTATAACGATGATCAAACGAATCGAGAAGCAGTGAGTGCAAAGTGTTATTTTGGAAAGATGTTTGGAACAAAGTTTTATAGAGATGATAAGAATGACGTAAGAAATTTTGCGCTGAATTATGGATATAAGATTTTAGCTAGTTATATTTCAAAATGTATAACAGCTAGAGGATTATTAACTCAGTTAGGAATTCATCATATTGGCGAATCGAATGCCTTTAATTTAACATACGATTTTATAGAGCCATTACGAGTAATAGTAGATGTATGGGTTGAAGAAAATATTAAAGATAGTTTCAATGTAGCTCAAAAACAAGAATTGATTGGATTGTTAGAAACGAAGATTTATATAGCTAAAAAATGGATGCGTTTAAAAGATGCGATTGAAGATTTAATTGATTCTTATATTGGTTTTTTGAATGAAAAAACAGATGATATTTTGAAGATTGATTTTTCAAAAGGAATTCGTTATGGAGGGGAGTAGTAGATTTGTGCGATTAGTACTATTCTTTGATTTACCACAAGAGACGAAAACAGATCAAAGACATTATAGGCAGTTTGTAAAATATTTAAAGACGGAAGGTTTTATTCGAATACAATACTCGGTTTATGCAAAGTTATGTATAAATAATGATTCAGCTAAAACAATTCAAAAAAGACTGAAAAACAATGTTCCTGATAATGGGGATATACGATATTTAATAATAACTGAGAGGCAATATCAAAACATTGTAAATATGAATAGTAATTATACTTTACAAGAAAATATTACGACCACAGATCGTACTTTAATCATAGGAGGGCTAAATAGTGAAAATAATACATGAGGAGTCTGTCTACTTGATTCCGGAAGATAATAATATAGTAGTACTAGCAGGTGCTAAACAAAAAGATATAATAGACTGTTTTACAAATCAATTCGTTAAAAAGAAAAGAAATTATTGTAAAGTATTAGATTCTGAAAATCAGCCAATTAAACCAACTGAACTTAATTTTATTTATTATTCATATGGTAATGATATTAATTCTAATTTTGGATTTGGAACAAAATCTATATTCAATATTGAAACAACTAATCTTGTGCAAGAAAATGAAAATGATTTTAAATCATTTGAATTGATTAGAGAAGGATTTAGAAATTTATTAACGGATCATGGCATGTATAAATTGAGAGAAATATTAACAAGGAATATTGGATGTATTATTAATTTAGAAATATCTGATTTTGATATTTCTAAGTTTTTATCAATGCTAGATATAAATGTAGATGGCATTACAGTAGATAAACAATACATTATGGTTTACAACTTGCTATTGTTTGTGAGCAGAAATCAATTTAATGTTGTATACATTGATTTTCCAATTACACAAATAGTATTGAAATGGTTGAAATCGTTTGATCAAGATAATATCTTATTTCTTTTAAATAATGATAATATGGCTTGCAATTCTATTGAAGAACTAGAAAAATTTGCGATGTTGATTGTTTCTAACAAAGATTACATAGAAAAATATGAATATGATTTGAACCAATTTGATAACATTTCCTATATACAAAATCCTTATACTATGCTTCATAAGCAGCAACAAACAGAAAAAAACATTCGATTAATGGAACAATTTGAAGATAAAAACACAACTTTTTATCTAATATTTAATGATACTTATACTCAAAATATACTGTAAATAAAGCACAATTATGCTATAATAAGGCCGATAGTTCTTGAGGACTAAGTTTATTTGTATTATTTGAACACGATCGCCTCCACGAAGCATATACTCCGGTTCTTGAGGACTAAGTTTATTTGTATTATTTGAACGAAAAGAAATGAATAGAGTAATTTTATCAGGTTCTTGAGGACTAAGTTTATTTGTATTATTTGAACATACAATTTTCATATTCACACGTGTTACCAGTTCTTGAGGACTAAGTTTATTTGTATTATTTGAACAATTGCAAGACAATTTATTGATGAGCAAAGTTCTTGAGGACTAAGTTTATTTGTATTATTTGAACCGATGCCACAGCAATGATGATGCAATCATCGTTCTTGAGGACTAAGTTTATTTGTATTATTTGAACGAAGCAATACCCCCTATAAATACTCCTGCAGTTCTTGAGGACTAAGTTTATTTGTATTATTTGAACGAATTCATAGAGATTGTTTGGCAGATATGGTTCTTGAGGACTAAGTTTATTTGTATTATTTGAACGTCCACTGTCGTGAAGCTTGGTTTCCAAGTGTTCTTGAGGACTAAGTTTATTTGTATTATTTGAACAGATAGGAAAAATAAAATGAAATTCAATAGTTCTTGAGGACTAAGTTTATTTGTATTATTTGAACTGTTGAGATAAGCGTTGTGAAAGATTATCGTTCTTGAGGACTAAGTTTATTTGTATTATTTGAACTCTCAGAGTTGGAAATATGGATACTCCCCCGTTCTTGAGGACTAAGTTTATTTGTATTATTTGAACATGGCGTGTCTATATGGTACAGGTAGAGAGTTCTTGAGGACTAAGTTTATTTGTATTATTTGAACCAACTTCTACAATAAAGCTCAAAGTCCGGGTTCTTGAGGACTAAGTTTATTTGTATTATTTGAACGAAGAAAAACAAAATGAGCCTACTGCTAAGTTCTTGAGGACTAAGTTTATTTGTATTATTTGAACATTGAATGATTTGGCCATCAAAGATTCGGGTTCTTGAGGACTAAGTTTATTTGTATTATTTGAACCAGGATTTATGGTTAACACATAATACCAGAGTTCTTGAGGACTAAGTTTATTTGTATTATTTGAACCTTATTTTATAGGTGCTAAATCTTATGTGGGTTCTTGAGGACTAAGTTTATTTGTATTATTTGAACACAATGGTGGTCAAAGACAATTGACGAGAAGTTCTTGAGGACTAAGTTTATTTGTATTATTTGAACTTAAATTCCTCCTTAACTTTGCAGAATTTGTATAACTAAAAAATAAAAGAAGCATTAGTAGCTAA
>ERZ506979.828-NODE-828-length-16336-cov-25.948713_pt1 | contig 16336 bp, 13 predicted proteins | sample MGYA00512887_ERZ506979 | MGnify/ENA metagenome assembly ERZ506979 | reverse complement strand
CAATAAAAAGCCTATGTCCTTACGAAAAGGTATAGGCTTTTGTCAACAATCTGAAAACCTGAGAAATAAAACCTGAGAAATCTCAGGTTTTCTTAGCCTTTTAAGGCATCTAATTCTTCTTGGGTTAACGCTCTAAATTCACCTAATGGTAAATCATTGAGTTTTAAAGGACCAAATTCAATGCGTTGAAGATAGGTAACAGTGCAGTTTGCCTTTTCAAACATACGTTTTACTTGGTGAAACTTACCTTCATGAATCGTTAGATAGGCTTTATTTGTATCTAATATTTCTAGTTTTGAAGGGGCTGAAGTAAATTCATCAAATTCCATAGGCTGATTAAAGAAGTCTACGGCATTTTCTGGTAGAGTTCCATCAAATTCGACATAGTATTTTTTGTCTACATGTTTTTTAGGAGATAATACTTCATGCGCTAATTTACCATCGTTGCTGATGAGTAACAAGCCTTCTGTATCTACGTCAAGTCTTCCCACTGGATACAAATCGTGTCTTTGGCTTTGGACAAGTTCCATGACTGTCGGATAGAGCATATCTTCTGTGGCGCTCACATAGCCTTGAGGCTTATTTAAAATATAGTATTCGTATTCTACATAGCTTACGGGTTCATCATCCACACAAACACGATCATCTTCTTTTACGTTATAGTCTGCCTTTTTTATGGTTTCATCATTAATGGTAACCCACCCGTTTTTGATTAGTTTTTTTACATCATTTCGTGTGCCAAATCCCATATGAGATAAGTATTTGTCAAGCCTCATTGATAACGCCATCCTTTCGCATATTTATTTTTTAAGGATCCCTTCGAAAGCTTCGCAAAGCCTAAAGGGAAGTTATTTACACAAACAAGTGTCCATCCTGATGTTTTGGAATCTAAATCCTTTACATCTAGAGTTTCACCTTTTAAATATTTAATAACACGCTCATCTTCAATTGTGAAGTTTAATACATTTTTAAATTGTTCAGGACAAAGGGCAAGAGCAAGACTTTGGCTTGGTTCAAAATGTTTACCTTTTAATTGACCTAATAATAAGCCTGATCTAAGTACGCGATAGCCTTTGTAGGCTTGAAAATCTGTATTTAACCAAATAACCTTGTCTTTTTTGACTTTGATTGTGCCTTTATTTAATTTAACCAATCTTAAAAAATCAGTAACACAATCATCTATTGTATCGCTTGGCTCAAGTTTTATCTTTTTATGTTTAGATTCTCCATCCTTTGAAAGTAAAGCCACAAAATGACCTTCTCCTTTAATTTTATGAGGATAGAGACGTACACACTCTTCCATATTTATACCTGGTTTCATGCCCTCTGCCTTTTCGATTGGCATGAGGTGCAAATCTGGATGTTGATCTAATACAGCTTGAATGACCTCTTCATTTTCATGAATCGAAAAAGTACATGTAGAATATACAATAGATCCGCCTGGTTTCAACATGGATACAGCTGCATTTAAAATATTTTTTTGAATAGGCGGATAGAATGTATCATCCTTTTCAATCCAGCTTTTAATTAAATCGGGTTCTTTATGAAACATTCCCTCACCACTGCAGGGGGCATCCACTAAAATCTTATCAAATGTTTCAGGATAGTACTTTTCCATATTTGTTAAATCTTCACTGGTTATCCAGGCATTGTCACAACCAAATAATTCAATGTTCTTTAGAAGCCCCTGACATCTTGAAGAACTAATATCATTGGATATTAATAATCCTGTATGATTGAGCTTTGTAGCAAGCTTTGTGCTTTTTCCACCAGGAGCAGCACACGTATCTAATACAGTATCATTCTCGGCTACAGGGAGAATTTGTGCTGGAAGCATAGCACTTGGTTCTTGAAGATAATAAAGTCCTGCATAATAGTAGGGATGTTTACTAGGCTTATCTTGACTAGAATAATAGAAGCCGTCTGTAGTCCATGGGATGGGCTCAAGCTTAAAGGGTGAAATCTTTAAGAATTCTTCAACTGAAATCTTAAGTGTATTCACTCTTAAACCGTAGTATCTTTCATGATCAAAGCTATTTAAATAATCTTCATATTCATCTTGAAGAAGTGCCTTCATTTGTTCTTTAAATTTAACTGGTAATTCCATTATAAATCAAATGCCTTTCCTAATGTTTGAACGGCACGAACCTTGTCTTTTTTTTCAATTGTTAGTGAAATGGAAATCTCACTTGATGTGATCATATAATATTTGATGTTGTTTTCACTTAAGATATTTAATACTTTACTCGCAATACCAGAATGCGTAGAAATTCCAAGTCCAACTAAAGATAATTTGATATATCCAAGCATTTGATGTACTGGATATTCCTTTGAGGCATGCTCCATAATTTGATTACTCTGTTCTTCAGAACAGTATAATGTAAAGTTGGCAAGTCCTTCATCGTCTAATTGTTGTGAAATGGTGTCTAGGTTGATATTTAAATCGGAAATCATTTTAAATAGCTTTCCTAAATAAACTCCATCATTCGGTAAGTGCATAAAGCGCATGATCGCATAGTCGTCTTTTACACTTAAGCCTGTAATTGGCATATCTTCTAATTCTTTATGCATAATCCAAGTTCCTTTCTCTAAATCTGTTTCCAAAGCTTTTCCTAAGAAAAGGGGAACGTTATATTTACTCGCAAGCTCAACGCTACGTGTTTCTAATACACCAGCTCCAAGACATGCCATCTGCATCATTTCTTCATAAGAAATCGATTTTAATTTTTTAGCACGTGTATATAGGCGTGGGTCAATCGTATAAACACCCGCAACATCAGTAAAGATATGGCATTGATAGCCTAATTTTGCGGCAATCGCAACGGCTGTTGTATCACTTCCACCACGTCCTAAGGTTGTAATGTCTCCATATTCAGTAGCCCCTTGAAAACCAGCGACAACGACTACTTTTCCTTGATCTAAATGGGATTGAATCGTTGTTGTATCAATATCTTTGATCAAGGCACGCGAATGATGTTTACTCGTAAGAAAACCAGCTTGATATCCGGTTAAGCTAATCGCATCCACTCCAATTGAATTCATTGCAATCGCAAGGAGTGTGATGGTTTGTTGCTCACCCGTAGATAATAGGGAATCCAATTCTCTTTTATTTGGATTGTTTGTGACACTATGAGCCAGCTCAATTAATTTATTTGTGGTTTTTCCCATGGCACTCGCAACAATGACTAGATTATGACCTTTTTCTTTCATTGCCTTCGCATGCTGGGCAATGGCCTGAATCTGTTCAATTGTTCCAACGCTGGTTCCACCATATTTTTCAACTATATTCATAATTAATCTCTCCAACTCCAACATTTTAACATAATAAAAGCTGTCTTAGACAGCTTATAGATATTATTTTTTATTAAAATGATATTTTTTCATAAACCGATCGAGTACTATCCATTCTTCTTCATCCAAAGATATTAGTGTGTTAATAAATCTACGCTGAATTTTTGCTAAATCAGTATCGGATGACATGGCATTTTCAAAAAATTTTCGAATTGTGTTTTCTCTAGATTCAGGTATAAACATTTCACCTTTTCCATGTAGCAACCAATCTTCACTAATATTGAATTGTCTGCATATAGCTATTAGATTACTTTTTGATAAACTATTATCTCCGTTTTCTATTTTTGATACGGCAGCCTTTTTAATTCCAATTAGTTCTCCAAATTTTTCTTGACTGATTCCTTTTTGAAGTCTTATTTTTTTTACTCTTTTGCCTATTTCATAATTCATCGTATATGTGCCTCGCTATTATCTAATTATATATAACAAAAGTATCTTAAATCAACATTTGGATTTGACCAAATATATTGAAGATACTATAATGTTTCTTGTAGATACTTAGGGAGTATATTATATGGAAAAACTAACTTTAGAAGAGTTAAGGGTTCTTGAAAGTATTAAAAAAAGCATGAAAGAACTGGACAAAAATGATTTAGAAGAAGTTATAGATTTTTCTAAAGAATTAAGAAAAATGAAATATTCCAAAAGTAATGGTTATAGTAGGGAATGGAAAGGAAAAAAATGAACAACAAGAAAACATTAACTAGCTTGGCGGCTGCCAGCATGGTAATTACTCAAGCAGGGCAAATGAGTGTATTCGCAAAGGGTGCTACATTAGATCCTGAGGATGATTTTAATAAGTCTCAAGTGGAAACTGACATAGTTAAAACTGAAAAAACACAGAAGGAACTTTTAGAAGAACAAATTCGTGAGGCACAAGAAAAAGTAGATGGAGCCCAATCTAAATTAGATGAAGCAACACCATCAATGAAAGATGCTACAAATCAGTTAAATACAGTTAAAACAAATCACAAAAAGGCAAGTGATAACTTTAAAGCTGCAAATGATGCAGCTTATTCATATATCTCAACTGAAATTTCAGTAAACAAGGATGCCATCGAACAAGCTAAAGCGGAATTGGATGCTTTAAAAGCAGAAAAAGAACGTTTAGAAAAGGAGTCTTCTGATTCAGAAGTTCAAAAAGCACAATTAGAAAAAGACTACCAAGATGCACAGGATAAATATAATGAATTGATTTCGCAGGGAACAGTTGAAGACTTAACAGAACAAATTGTTTCTCAACAAAAAGTTGTAGAAAGTGTGAATGTTAGCTTACAAGAAGCACAGGCAAAATACGATGCCGTTAAGGGACAGTTTGATGAGGCTACAAACAAAATCAATGATTTAGAAGCTCAAATTACTGTACAGCAAAGTAAAGTAGATGCTTTAAACGCTCAATTAAGTACAAATGAGGCCGCTATGCAGGAAGCTTCAGTGGCATTAAGCAATGCTCAGCAGGCTTATGATGCAGCTACAGATGAGGAAACTAAGGCTGAATTAGAAAATCAACTGGCAACAGCTCAAACTAATCTGATTGCTGCTACAGAAGCATATAATGCTGCAAATGCGGAATTAGTTAATGAAAACGAGGTTTTAAGTTCTCTTCAAGGAAATCTAGAAACTGTAAAAGGTGAAAACCAGGCTGCAATCGACGCTTATAATGAGGCTCAAAGTGTTTTAACACAGGCTCAACAGTATAAGGTTACGGCCGATAATCAATTAGCTAGCCTTCAACAGTCTTTAGAGACTACAAAAGCTAGTATTACTCAAGCCGAAAAGGATGTCGCTGCTAAGAAAGATTTATTGGACGCTGCTAAGAAATCAACGGAGGAACTTTCAAAACTGGTAGATTCCACAAAAGCCGCTTATGATGCTGTACAGGCACAATGGAATCAGGGAAGTTTAGGTTTCTATGAAAACATTGGAGACACACAGGCGGTTGATGTTATCAAAGAAGGCATTACTTTAGGAACAACAACTTTAGGAGATATTGGTGACTCAACAGACTTAACAAATATGAAGAAATCTCTTCCAATGCTGGATGAATGCAATCATTTAAGAAAATTAAATGGTTTACCAGAATTAAAAACAAGTGGTTTGATGATGGCTATTTCACAAGTTAAAGTAAATCACACTGTACATAAGACAGATGGTGGTTCTCCACATACAGGTTTATATAATACGGGTGAGAATTTAGCAAATGGTTTTACATGGGATTTAGATGCTCAATGCCCTCAGGGGGACTATGGTAGAGGTCCATTTGTTGGATGGTATACTTGGGAAAAGAAATTCTTAAATGATTTCTATGTTGAACATCCGGAAGAAAAAGATAAAACAATTGATGAAACATTGTTAAAATATCCAGATTTATTCTACAGAGTTGGGCATTATTTGAACATTCTTTCAGCGTATGATGTAACAGGTGTTTCATACGTGCCTGAAAATAGAAATGACTTGTCTGAGACTGGTGGAAATTTTGCTCAGCAATTTGCAGGTAATACGGATAATTTTGATGATATTGGCATGGGGTTAGATTCTGCAATCAACAAGGATAAGCAGTATGACAACCGTGTTGGCCAGATGACGGTCAGTGAGTTTACTGAAAAATTCAACAAGTACTACGATGAATTGAAAGCAGATTTAGAGACTAAACAGACGGCTTATAATACAGCTAAAAAGGCGTTAGATGATGCTCAAAATAACGGAAATGCGATTGCCGATGCTACAAAAGCTTATGAAGAAGCTCTAGCTAAGTTAGAAAAATTAAAAGCTTCTCAAAGTACAACTGAAGGACAGATTCAAGATGTTGAAAAAGTGGTAGCTGCTGCTACAGAAAAAGTAGCTGAAGCTCAGACCAATGTTACAAAAGCAGAAGCAGTTAAAAACGAGAAAGCTGAGGCTGTAAAAGATGCAGAAGCTAAGGTGAAATCACAGCAAAAGGTTGTTGATGCCAAAGCTCAAAAGGTGGCTGATGCTAAGATTGCGGTAGGAAACGCTGAAAAGGCAGTAAATGATGTGAAAGACACAATCAAGAAATCCGAGCAATCTGTAGCCACTCTAAAAGTGCAATTGGATGCAGCTAAAGCTGAAATGGACGGCAAGACAAAAGTCTACGAAGAAACAAGAAATCAAGTTAAAGAATCACAAGATAAATTAACGGATTTAAACACAACAAAAGCCAACAAAGAAACGGAAAGAGCCGGAATGGCAACGGAAGTAACCCAAACAAGAACCGCAAAAGAAACGGCAGAAAAAGAGTTGAAAGATGCCACTGCGAAGTTGGATGGATTGAAAGAATCTAAAAAGAACCGTGAAGATTTGAAAGCTACAATGGATGGTTTCTCTAAGAAATTGGAAGAAGTCAAGAAAGTGCTTTCTGAAAATGCGGAAGCGTTGAAGAAAAATGCGGTTGAAGACGAAAAAGTGAGTGGTAATCTTGCTCAGTTGGAAGACGAACAAGCTCGTTTAGACGATGTATTAGCTTACTACCATTCATTGGTTGACGGAATCATGGCCATGGTTTCTGATGGTGTGGATTTGACGGCTGAAGAAGAAGAGTTGTTGAGCAAATTGCAGGTAGCAATTAAAAATTTGGAAGATGCTCGTGCGGCATTGGATGAAGCTCAGGCAAACTATGATACCGAAAAAGCTAAATACGATGTATTGGCTAAAGATGTTGAGAATGCTAAAGCTGAACTAGCAAAAGCAGAAGCTGCGTTGGATGCGTATTTAAATCCTGCACCAGTGCCAAAACCTGAAAGTAAGCCAGAAAACAAACCATCTGGAACAGAGACTAACACTACAACGAATAGTAAAGTGAATACAGCTGCAGAAACTGCATTGGGATTCTATGCTTTAAGTGGAGTATTAGGTTTAGCAGGTGTTGCATTTACTGGCAAACATGCTCGAAAGGAAGATTAGAAAATTGTGGGAGAGATGGATGTCTCTCCTTGTTTTATGGAGTTGAATATGTCTTTTAAAATAAAAATAAAAAATAATCGTGGGGACTGGTATCAACTTTTTCCAGATAATGAAGTACCTTCTAGTTTCATAAGAATTATGAAGAAACAAAATGCAACGTTTTATGAAGATGGATCTTTTGAATGTAATGTATATGAAATACAGCCTATAATTGATTGTATGGAAGAATATATAAAAGAAAAACAAAGAGAGTTTAACTCGAGTATTGCATTAAGAGGAAGGTTAAGTAAAAGAAAAGAAGAGATGAATAAAGGAGTGTATAAGGTTGTACCAAATAGCATATTTGATTTGACAAACGAGTATGTACCATACACACGAAACTATAAAACAGGATATGATTTATATCCAACATGGAGAATAATAGAATTAAATGCGATGACATGGCCTATGTTTATGTCGTATAATTTCATAAAATTTATAGAATCATCGATATATCGTGCAGATGAATTAAGCTTTAAATTAAAGGAAAATAGAAGTTTGCTAGTAAAATGTTATGTAGAATAAAAGAGCAAAAGTAAAGGTCACCCATCATCGTGTAAGATGGGGTAACCAATTTTAATTAGGGTCATTATTTTTGGGGTCTATTTTAGGGTCAATTTTAGGGGCGACTTTTGGGGTCTCCAAATTGGCTCTTTTTTCTTTCCTTTTTTTGACATGAACAACTGTCTTATTACCTGTTTTCTTCCATCTTTTTTTTAATAATTATTTATAGGCGTTTATAACCTGCTCTAAAAACTTTAAAAAGTTTTTAGAGTGTTTTATCTTCTATAATGAGTGTGTTGTGTTTTTCTACATTGTTCAGGAGGTAAAATTTATTATGGAACACAACACGAATCAAAATTCTAATTATCTAGCTCTTCTTAATCTGACTGATGATGGTACATACACTGTTACTAAGATTGAAATCATCGGTTCTGATAAATTTGTTTATATCGAAAAAAACTTAAAGCCTACTCTTTGCCCTATGTGTCAGTCTCGTATGCATTCCAAGGGTATCTATGTTCGTAAAGTAAATCATCCAATCTCTCAGGATTCAATGAACACTTACTTGATAGTACGTCAGCGCAGATGGGTGTGTAAGGAGTGCGGACACACAGAGAATGATTCCTTTCCGTTTTTGGATAAATACTCACATTCTTCAAATATCACGCCATATTTGATTCTTAATGCATTCAAGACTCTTACTAAATCAACAGCCGAGATTGCAGCTCAATTCAATATATCTGATTCAGCTGCCCGTCTTATATTCAAGCGCTATGTGGATCTTCCTAGACTTCCTTTGCCTGAATACATTTCTGTAGATGAAGTATATCTGGACATCAGTAATACCGAAAAATATGCATTTGTCATTATGGATTTTTCTACTGGAGAAATCATCGATATCGTTCATAATCGATGGCATTCTACACTTGAAAACTACTTTCTATCTATTCCACTTAAGGAAAGATTAAATGTCAAGGGTGTAATATCTGATGCTTATAAGACTTATCTTAATATGCCAGAAGAGTATTTTCCTAATTCGGTCACCATCCTAGACTCGTTTCACGTTGTAAAAGTAATCATTTCTCAAATGAACACTTACATCTACAAAGTAATGAAGAGATACAAAAAAAGAGACGAACAAAGGCTAAAAGAAAAAAATCACGATACGAACCGTGATGATAAATCTATAAAGTCTTCTAAAGAAGTAATTCTGTTACAAAACTATAAATGGGTTATCCTTAAAAACCATGATGAAATTAATTATTCAACAAAGCGCTATTATCATAAAATGCTCGGTATGAATGTAGATACATTCACCATTGAGAAAATGTTTCTAGAACTGGATCCAAACTTTGAAAAGCTTCGTGATCTAAAAGAGGATTATATTGAATTCAACAATCAGGAATACGAAAGTGAATTCGATGTACTGACAAATCTAAACGCTTTGATCAACAAATATAAATATTCAGATCAGTCGATATTTAGTGATTTTGCCTTGTTTCTTATCAAGAACAAGGAACCTATCGTTAATTCCTTTATTAAAGTAAAGGTCTATAGAAAGAGTGCAAGAAACGAGCAAGAATACTATGCACGTCTTTCCAATGGACCTATGGAGTCTTTCAACCGAAAGCCGAAAGATCTTAAGAGAGAATCGAGAGGATTCTCTGATTTTAATTATACACGCAATCGCATTCTCTGGGCTACAAGAGACAATCCAAGCGTTAGAGGTATTCCTAAACCAAAAGATGAGATCAAAAAGAATAAAGGAAAAAAACGCGGATCATATAATAAGAAAAAATAATATAAAAATATAACTACAATTTAATAATCACAGTAAGAAAAACACAACTAAAAAAGAGATGCATTTCTGCATGTACCAACATACAGATTTACATCTCTTTTTAATTTGAAATTTTAACGAATATTCACAGACCCCGAACTAGACCCCAAATGATTGCGCTAAAACCCTAAATGATTTTGGTTACCCGAATTTATATGGTGAGGCCGATGCGACTTGAACGCACACGAGCTATGCTCACTACCCCCTCAAAGTAGCGTGTCTGCCGATTCCACCACGGCCTCATAGTGTATAAAATATTACACTATTTTATACATCTTGGCAACACATTCAAGACCCGTTGTATGACAGAACATATCGACAGGCTGTACATATTCACATTGATATCCATATTGTTTAAATATCTTTAAGTCTCTAGATAGTGTTTTAGGATTACATGAAACATACACGATTTTGTCTGGCTGCATTGTAATCGTATCTTTGATCCCGTTTTCTGTCATTCCTTTTCTTGGTGGGTCAATAAAGATCACATCAATCTTATCGTTTTTATGTTCGTGTGCAAAGTCTGTAGCATCTTGACATGCATAATGACAATTTGTTAGGTGATTCATCTTCGTATTGTCATTCGCATTATCAACTGCTTCTTTTACAATTTCAACTCCGATAACACTCTTAGCATGTTTACTAACGGCCATTCCAATAGTTCCTGTACCTGCATACATATCGATACAAGTTTCATTTCCTGAAAGATTAGCAGCTTGAATGGCTTGTGTATATAAAACTTCCATTTGAGTTGGATTGACTTGAAAAAAAGCTTTAAAGTGAAGTTTTACTTTATTGCCCAAACATTTTTCAATAATATAATCATTTCCATATAAAACTTTATATGTTTCACCCAATATCACATTGTCATTTCGTGTGTTGTAGTTAAATATAATGCTGGTGATGTTTGAGAATGCGTTTTTTAATTGTTTAGATAAAGATAAAACGTTCTTTTCATTTTTTCCGATAAATACTACTTGAATTTCATCTGTACTTGAATGACGGATAAATACGTGACGTAAATCTTGAGCCATTTCAAGTGTGATCTGTTTTTGGATAAAGCTAAATACTTCATTAATGCTGTGATCTTGAATCTTACATTCTTTGCATGTGACGACATCGTTTGAATGTTGACGATAAAATCCCATTTGAACTTTTCCATCTTTGATTTTTACAGGGAACTGGGCCTTGTTTCGATAGTACCAAGGATTTTTCATTCCTAGAATGGGTCTTACTTCAATATTTTCAAATAGTTTTTTTACATGCCTATACTTATAGTCAAGCTGATATGCATACTTCATATGTTGAAGTTGGCAGCCACCACATGTTTTGGCAACTTCACAAGTTAATGCTTGGCGATTTATACTTGGTTCTAACAATTGGATAATAATGCCAAAGGCATATTTTTTATTTACTTTTACTATTTTGATTTTTGCCTTTTCACCAATTAATAAATTTGGCACAAAAACGACCATATCATCAATTTTAACAACACCACTATTTAAATCTGTATCATCGATACATGTTACTATATATTCTTCATTTTTTTTCATACATAAGTATGATAACTAAAAAATATAAAATTGACAAATAGAAATGAATCAGTATAATATATAGCATGCTATATAAATGCATAGCGTGCTATGGAACTGAGGTGAATTAAGTGCGTGACAATGATGAGATTGGTTTTTATCTTAGTTTAATCAAGAAAAAAATGGATAAACATATGAATGAAGGATTAAAAAAATATGACTTAACGAAGACACAGCGAGATATCTTGGGATATTTGCATTTTACAGATAAGAATCCTGTCATTCAAAAAGATATTGAAGAGCATTTTCATATTTCAAACCCTACAGTTACTGGGATTTTAAATCGTTTAGAACAAAAGGGATTTATTGAAAGAAAGCAAAGCTTAAAAGATAAAAGAGTTCGCACAATCGTGTTAACAAAAAAAGAGCAGGATCTACATGAAGATATTGAGAATCAGATTTGTCTGATGGAATCTAAGTTTGAAAATGCATTGGGCATAGAGAAACAAAAGCAATTATTAGAAATTTTAAAGGAGCTTGCTCAAAATTTAGAATAAGGGGGTTATTTATGGTTAAAACTTTATTAAAGGAAGTGAAGGAATATAAAAAGGATACGCTTTTAAGTCCTGCTTATGTTTCAATTGAAGCTATACTTGAGGTCTTGATTCCTTTTTTAATGGCGTTATTAGTGGATAATGGTATTGAAAAGGGAAAGATGAGTTCTATTTGGTTTTACGGAATTTTAATGTTGGTAGCAGCTTTTGTATCTTTGTGGGCTGGAGCTAAAAGTGGTAAGCATGCGGCCATCGCATCGAGTGGTTTTGCGAAGAATTTAAGAAAGGCAGAATATCGCAATATTCAAAACTTTTCTTTTTCAAATATTGATGCTTATTCAACAAGCGGATTGATTACACGTATGATGACGGATGTGACAAATATTCAAAATGCATATCAGATGATTATTCGTGTTTGTGTTCGTGCACCCTTGATGCTGATCGCATCATTGATCATGGCTTTTATCATAAATAAAGAAATGGCTATGATTTTTGTGGTTGCGGTTTTATTTTTGGGAGTTGTTTTATTTGGAATTATTTTTATTGTAAATCCTATCTTTAGTCGTTTATTTTCTCGTTATGACTTTTTAAATGCGAGTATTCAAGAAAATATTCTAGGTATTCGTGTTGTGAAATCTTTTGTTCGTAAGGATCATGAGATTGAAAAATTCCGTAAAGAAAGTGAGACTATTTTTAGTATTCAGGGAAAGGCTGAAAAGATCTTAGTGTTTAACTCGCCAGTTATGCAGCTTTGTATGTATGGAACGATTCTTTTAATTTCATGGTTAGGGGCTCATCAGATAGTGGCTTCAAATATGACAACTGGAGAATTAATGTCTTTATTTACTTATACGACAAGTATTTTGATGTCATTGATGATGATGAGTATGGTTTTTGTCATGGTGACAATGTCGATTGCGAGTGGAAAACGTATTGCCCAAGTATTGAATCAAGAATCGGATTTAACAAGTCCGGAAAATGGTATTCAAACACTAGAAAATGGAACAATTGATTTTGAAGATGTTTCATTTCATTATGGGAATGATGAAGATATTTTAAGTCACATTAACTTGCATATTCCTTCCGGTTCAACATTAGGAATTCTTGGCGCAACAGGCTCTAGTAAATCAAGTTTAGTTCAATTGATTCCAAGACTATATGATGTAACCAAGGGGTGTGTGAAAGTAGCTGGCACGGATGTTCGTGATTATGATTTGAAAGTATTGCGTGACAATGTAGCGATGGTTCTTCAAAAGAATGTTTTATTTTCTGGAACAATCAAAGAGAACATGCGTTGGGGCAATCCTAATGCGACAGATGAAGAGATTATGGAAGCTTGTAAACTAGCGCAGGCAGATGAATTTATTCAGTTAATGCCAGACAAATATGATACGTATATTGAGCAGGGTGGATCGAATGTTTCGGGTGGACAAAGACAACGTTTATGTATTGCGCGAGCTTTATTAAAGAGTCCTAAAATTTTGATTTTAGATGATTCAACAAGTGCAGTGGATACAAAAACGGATGCCTTGATTCGTCAGGCTTTCTTAGAAAAGATTCCACATACAACGCGAATCATTATTTCACAGCGTGTTTCAAGTATTCAAGATGCAGACCAGATTTTGGTTATTGATGATGGAAAAGTTTCTGGTTTAGGAACGAATGAAGAATTATTAAAGTCAAATGCGATGTATAAAGAAACATATGAAGCACAAAATAATGGAGGTGATTTTGATGAGCAATAGAAGTACAAATAGTTTAAAGCGTGTAATTAAGGAAACAATCACTTCTTATAAGATTGAAAGTTTAATTGTGCTTGTATTGATTATTGTATCAAGTATCGCCAACGTATATGGAAGTATGTTTTTAAAGAGCTTGATTGATGATTATATTGTTCCATTATTATCACAGAAAGTACCAAATTATACGCCTTTATTGAATGCATTAATGGAATTGGCAATGATTTATGGGGTTGGTATTTTAGCCACTTATGGATTTAACCGTATTATGGTAACAATTTCATTAGGAACTTTAAAACATATTCGTGATGAATTGTTTGAACATATGCAGACATTGCCATTACGTTTCTTTGATACACATGCGCATGGGGATATCATGTCTGTTTATACAAATGATACGGATACTTTAAGACAGTTAATTTCTCAAAGTATTCCCCAGGTTATTGTATCTTTAATGACGATTGTCTCAGTTACAATTTCTATGTTTATCTTAAATGTTCCATTGGCTGTTTTAACAATCGCATGTGGTTTATTGATGGTTTATACTTCAAAAAAGATTTCGGCAAAATCAGGTAAATACTTTATTGCACAACAAAAACAATTGGGTGTAGAAAATGGCTTTATTGAAGAAATGATGGAAGGAAGTAAAGTCATTAAAGTCTTTACGCATGAAGAACAAAGTATCAAAGATTTTGATAAAGTCAATGATGCGTTGTTTGAAGCAAGTGCCAATGCGAATACGTTTGCGAATGTTTTAATGCCAATCGTAATGAATATTGGATATATTTCTTATGTGCTTGTTGCGGTTGTAGGTTCTATCTTTGCGCTAAATAATATTGCTGGATTAACTCTTGGTGGTATTGCCGCCTTCTTACAGTTAAATCGTAGTTTTACTAATCCAATTGGACAAATCAGTATGCAGTTGAATGCGGTCATTATGGCAGATGCCGGTGCCAAGCGTATTTATGAAATTATAGATACGGAAAGTGAAGTGGATGATGGTGTTGTTACTTTAGAACAAATGGATCATGATCATTGGGCTTGGCATCATCCTAGACCAAATGGAAAGGATGAATTAGTTCCACTTCGTGGGGATGTTCGTTTTGAAAATGTGAACTTTTCTTATAATCCAGATAAACAGATTTTATTTGATGTTTCTTTATTTGCAAAACCAGGTCAAAAGATTGCGTTTGTAGGAGCTACGGGTGCTGGTAAAACAACAATCACAAATCTAATTAATCGTTTCTATGATATTCAATCTGGTTCCATTACATATGATGGTATTGATGTAAAACTAATTAAAAAGGCAGATCTTAGAAAATCTTTAGGTATTGTATTGCAGGACACAAACTTATTTACAGGTACAATCATGGATAATATTCGTTATGGTCGTTTGGATGCAACTGATGAAGAGTGTATTTCGGCAAGTAAATTAGCAAATGCACATGAATTTATCAAGCACTTAGAACATGGCTATGACACAATGATTCATGCGGGTGGAGAATCTTTATCGCAAGGGCAAAGACAATTGTTGTCAATTGCACGTGCAGCTGTTGCCAATCCTCCAGTATTGATTTTGGATGAAGCAACAAGTTCCATTGATACACATACAGAGCGTATTGTTCAGGAAGGTATGGACAAGTTGATGGAAGGAAGAACAGTTTTTGTGATTGCGCATAGACTTTCAACTATCCAAAATAGTGATGCGATCATGGTATTAGAACAAGGTCATATTATTGAGCGTGGTAATCATGAGGACTTGTTGAAACAAAAGGGTAAATACTATCAATTGTATACGGGGGCTTTTGAGTTAGACTAAATATTTAAATTTAGACTTGCATATATTTTGATTATGTTATAAAATATATGCGTTGTCGACGTAGCTCAGCCGGATAGAGCATGCGCCTTCTAAGCGCACGGTCGGGGGTTCGAATCCCTCCGTCGACGCCATTTAGTGAATAAAGCCTTTATATAAAGGCTTTTTTGCTGTTTATAGATAGTTTTGAAAACCTTTTTGAAAACCTTTATAAAAAAACAAAGAAACATTACGTCTCTTTGTTACAAATGCTCTGGATTTAATAAAATATAAATTATTTACTTACTACTGGTTTGCCATCTTTATCAAGTAAAGGTGTGAGCCTGCTGCATTTCCGTTTCTATGGAAAATATAATTTACACCTGTTTGTGTATCAACTAAAATTTCCATTACATCAATCAAACATTGATTATAATACGATCCATAAGTATTCCTGACTATTATTTAGTGTCTTTTCTTGTAAAACCAATAGAAACCAATGAAAACTAGGTCCAAAATACACATGATGATTTGTGCTGTGTCATGTGTATAGATACTATAGAGAATCAATACTGCAGTAATGGTGAAAAATGAAATCAGTTTCCATTTTGAATAATCTGCAAGTGCAATGAAAAATAAGATGAATTGTACAGTGAATAATAAGTAATACATACGCATTGATCCTCCATGAATTCTTCTAAGATTATTGTATATAAAATCTTGATGGGACACAATTATGTTAATTAGTATTTTATCATTATTTGTTAACACAGAAGAAAAGGAAAAGGATTATTATATAAATAGAACTACTACAAGACTACTACTTGCAGATGTGTTCTGAAAACACTCCTCTCCGTCTAACTAACGGAGTCTTGGGTGTTTTTTTTATTTGCTAATTCAATTAAAATAGTATTGAAAAGAGTAGCTAACTATATAAAATTCAAGTAATTTTTATGAAAAAGTTTGAAAATATAAAATTACTAGAATTTTTAGTTATTTTTGAATTGATCTTTGAAAATGTGAATATTGGATTAAATTTAGGCATGACGAAAAGAACTTTT
>ERZ506979.825-NODE-825-length-16350-cov-4.151151_pt1 | contig 16350 bp, 13 predicted proteins | sample MGYA00512887_ERZ506979 | MGnify/ENA metagenome assembly ERZ506979 | reverse complement strand
TGTGCTCTTCCGATCTTGTCAGCGGCCTGCCCGCGCGCGCCCCAGAGCGTCCGCTCCTACAATAGCCGCGCAGACCGAAGCCGGCGTCACCGGGAAGGGCATGTTGCCCAGGGTGTCGTTGGGCGCGCAGGCCAGTTCCGCCACCCGCATCAGGCGGTCGCGCGAAGTGTCCGTGACGCCCAGGTCCGCCAGGGTCGTGGGCAGGCCCACGGTCCGGCAGAAATCCAGCACCGTCGCGAGTTCCGCTTTATCGGCGTTTTCCAGCACCAGTTGAGTCAGGGTACCGAAGGCCACTTTTTCGCCGTGATACAGGGCATGGGTCTCCGGCAGCGCGGTAAAACCGTTGTGGATGGCGTGCGCCCCGGCCAGACCGCCGCTTTCGAAGCCCACGCCCGAAAGATAGGTATTGGTCTCAATGATGTTTTCCAGCGCCCTGGTGCAGGCCTGTTCCCGCACCGCCAGGGCGGCCTGGACGCCGTCGGCCAGCAGGGTGTCATAGCAGAGCCGGGCCAGCCCCTGAGCCGCCAGGGTCGGTTTGCCGCCCACGCAATTGGTGGCGCAGGAGCGGGCGCAGGCGCGCGCTTCGAAATAGGTGGACAGGGCGTCGCCCATGCCGGCGATAAGCAGGCGCGCGGGCGCCCGGCTGACAATACCGGTATCCACCAGCACCACATCGGGGTTGGTCGGCAGGAAAAGATATTCCTCAAACACGCCGCTCTCGCTGTAAATGACGGAAAGCGCGCTGCACGGCGCGTCCGTGGAGGCCACGGTGGGCACGATGACCACCGGGCAGTGGACATAATAGGCTACTGCCTTGGCCGTATCATGGATTTTGCCGCCGCCGACGCCCACCACCAAGTCACAGCCGGTCTGCTCATAGACAGCGCGGATGCGTTGGATTTCCTGCCTGGAGCATTCGCCGTTGAACAGTTCATAGTGGGCGGAACAGGCGGAGCCCGCGAGACTTTCGGCCACGAGGTTCTCCACCCGCGCCTTGCCCGATGCGCTGGCCAGGATCAGCAGCTTTTTGCCCAGCGGTTCCACATGACGGCGAATTTCGGCCAGGGCGTTATCCCCTTGGATATAGCGGGTAGGGCTGGCGATAATGGTGATCATGGCGTTTTCCTCAACGGGAATGCTGTTTGTGCGATTAAACAATAACTGTGGTTACAGTTTGCCTTGTTTCGGTTTTTGTCAAGCGCATTTTTTCACAGAGAGCGACAATCTTTCAAGGTACGAGCGCGGGCCTGTCCTGCACAGGGGGACCGCCCGCCGCCCGGCTGTCAAAATTTCCTCCCGGGTTGCGCGCCCGGCGGGAAAAATCCCGTTTCTGCGCGAAAATCAAGCGTTGGCCGCTTTTTTGCATTATGCAAAACAACAAATTCCAGCCACGACGGCACACGGCTGTATGCCGGGCCGCCACGTCAAAGCGAGGTTCGCATGATGCCTGTTCTCTGGTTGCTGGGGCTTTCCGGCAGCGGCAAAACCACTCTGGGGTCCCTTCTGCGTCTGTACCTGGAGACGCAGGGCCACGATGTCGAATTCGTCGACGGCGACCGCTTCCGCCGGCAGTTCGGTTTCAGCGGCTTCCGGCCCGAAGACCGTCTGCGCAATATCGACGCCATGCGTGAGTATGTGCTGCAAGCCCACGCTCAAGGTAAAGTCTGCATTGTGGCGGCCATTACCCCCTACGAATGCATGCGTCAGAAAAATCGCGACCAGCTTCCCCTGTACCGCGAAGTCTGGGTGCGCTGTTCTCTGCATACGCTGGTGGAGCGGGATACCAAGGGCTTTTACGCCCGGGCCGCGCGCGGCGAAATGGATTTGCTGACCGGCGTTTCCGATGCTTTTGACGAGCCCGTGCGGGCCGACCTCATCGTTGATACGGACCGGCTCAGCCTGGCGGCAAGTTACGTGGCCCTGCGCGATCTGGCCGAGGAAACCCTGGCGGAAAGCCGGAACTGGCGGCAGGTCCGCGAGGAATTGCCCCTGAAGAACATGCCGGGCCGGTCGGCTCTGAACGGCTATTTTTTGTAGACGGGTTTGGGCGGACATCCCACGCCCCTTGCGGCGCGTCGGCCAAAAGGCGAAGAAAAGAAAGGCGGCCAGCTTTGTAAAGCTGACCGCCTTGAATTTTGGCGCGCCCGGCGCGATTCGAACGCACGGCCTTTGGCTCCGGAGGCCAACGCTCTATCCAACTGAGCTACGGGCGCGCAAGATGTGTTTTGATATGCTTTGTCCTGGTCCCTGTCAAGGCGTGCCCTCGCTCCTTATGGTCCGGCCGCCGGACGCGGCGCATTTGCCAGCCCGGCGCTTTTATGGGAAAAATAGAAAGACGGATGAAGAACGGCAAGGAGAAGACAAGCATGCGCGACATTCTGGTGGGCGTCAGCGGGGCCAGCGGCATGCCCCTGGCTTTGTGCGTGTTGCGCGGACTGGCCGCCATGCCGGATGTGCGGACCCATTGCGTCATTTCGCATGGCGCGCGCGCCGTGCTGCGCGCTGAATGCGGGGCCGGGCCGGAGCTGCTGGCCGCGCACGCCGATCATCTGTATGAGCCTGACAATCTGGCCGCCGGACCGGCCAGCGGTTCCTGGTGGTACGGCGCTGAGCCCGCGGCCATGCTGATCGTGCCCTGCTCCATGGGCACGCTGGGTGCGCTGGCTTCCGGAGCTACCGGCAATCTGCTTCAGCGCGCGGGTGACGTGGCCCTCAAGGAAGGCCTGCGCCTGGTGCTGGTGACGCGTGAAAGCCCGCTCTCCGCCGTGCATCTGCGCAACATGCTGAGCCTGCGCGAAGCCGGGGCCGTGATCATGCCCTTTTCCCCCGGTTTTTATCTGCGCCCGCAGAGTCTTGAGGAAATGCTCCTCCAGACCAGCGGACGAATTTTCGACCAACTGGGCCTGGCGCACAATCTGGGGCGCTGGGCTGAAAAATACACTGAAAACGAGGCAAAGCCATGAGCGAGATTACCTGGTACGGCCATTCGGCCTTCAAGATCAGCGCCCCGCAGGCGCATGTGCTTATTGATCCCTTTTTTACGCCCGCTTCCGGGGTGACCGTGGAAAGCCTGGGGCCAGTGGACATGCTGCTGGTCACCCACGACCATGGCGACCATGTGGGTGAAGCCGTGAATATCTGCCGCAAGACCGGCGCCATGTTGGGGGCCATTGTGGGCACGGCGGGGAAACTGGCGGAGGACGGCGTGCCTGAAGCGCAGATTCTTAACGGCATCGGCTTCAACATGGGCGGCACCATGGAGCACAAGGGCATCAAGGCCACCATGACCCAGGCTTTCCATTCCAGCGATTCCGGCGCCCCGGCGGGCTACATCATTGAAATGCCCGACGGCCTTGTGGTTTACCACGCGGGCGACACCTGTATTTTCAGCGGCATGGAACTCTGGGGGCAACTCTACCATATCGACGTGGCTCTGCTGCCCATCGGCGGAGTGTTCACCATGGACGCCCGCCAGGCGGCCCTGGCCTGCAAACTGTTGGGCTGCAAATCGGTCATTCCCATGCACTGGGGCACCTTCCCGGTGCTGGCCCAGAGCGCCGAATACTTCCAGGAACAGGTGGCCAGGCTCTGCCCCGACTGCGACTGCATAGCCATGCGCCCCGGCCAGAGCCTGTCGTTTGTGTAGCCGGAGAACCTGTTTTGAAGACGTCACCCGGCGCGGGGGGCAGGCCCCTTCGGCCGTCCTGTTTGAAGACATCCTGCACGGTTGGGCAGAGAGAAGGTAAGAGCGGCCTTTTTTGAAAAAAAGCCGCTCTTACCTGTCAAAAATACAAACGTACCGGCATATGCCGGTACGTTGTTTTGCTTAATTTGTGCGCTGCCTTAATATACCAGGCTGTAGGACATGACCTCGGGCCGGTGGAAAAAGAATTCCACCCGTCGGTTGACGGCCCGGCTTTCCTCGTCAATGCCGGGTTTGAGCGGGCGCGTGTCACCGTAGGCCACGCCGCGCAGGCGGGTGGGCTTGACGCCGTGGTCGGCCAGATAGTGCAGCACAGCCGCCGCGCGCGCGCCCGAGAGTTCCCAGGCCGAGGCGAAGGGCGGCCGGGCCTCGTTGCCGTCGGCATGGCCGCGCACCACCAGATAGAGATTGTAGTCCTTCAGAACCTGCAAGACGCTGTTTAGCACTTTTTCGCCTTCAGGCAGAAAGTCCACGGCCCCGGGTTTGAACAGCACGTCGGAATTGACGCGCAGCTGCACGCCCACGTCGTCGGCGCTGATGCCCGAGGAACTCTGCGGCACGGCGTCGGCCATGAGCATCTGTTTGATCTTCTGCGCAATGGCGTAGTGGGATTTTTCCACTTCGTTGATTTTGAGATCCCGGGTGTCGATCTTGTCGGTGTTCTGGATAAAGGGGTTGTTGGACACCGGCGAGGTGGAGCTGGAATCAAAGTTGCGCTCGCCGCTGAAATAGGCGGCCAGCCCGGCTCTGGTTTCCGGCGGCACCATGTTGAGCACCCAGAGCAGGAGAAAGAAGGCCATCATGGCCGTCACAAAGTCGGCGTAGGCGACTTTCCAGGCGCTGCCCATACTGGTTTCCTTTGGTAAAATGCAAAAGTCGGGACGCGACCGGCTGTGGATCCGTCTCCCGCCGGAGCGGGGGGATGGCCGGGCGCGCGGACCGGGAGCATATTAACGTTAAGAATGCGCATTCTTAACATTTAAAGACGCGCACTTCGGCGTTTCACGGCGCAGATGCATTGCTGCGCTTACGCCTTCGCGGCCAACTGCTGTTCTCCGCAGCTGCCAGGGCAAGTTCATTTTGAAACTGTCCTAACCGTTCTTGAGCTTTTCTTCCATCTCCGGGAAATTGGGCCGGAAGGGATAGGGAATGGCCCGACGGCCGTATTCCACGGCGATCAGGGGCGTGGAGCCGCGAATGGCGGCGGCCACGGCTTCCTTGATGGAATGGTAATAAAAATGTTCCTCGGACACAAAGTTTTCCAGCTTGGCGCCCATGGGGCCGAACAGGCCGTAGCAGCAGAGAATGCCGAAAAACGTGCCCACCAGGGCCGCGCCGATGTAGTGCCCCAGCACTTCCGGGGGCTCGTTGATCTTGCCCATGGCCAGCACCACGCCCAGCACGCAGGCCACGATGCCCATGCCCGGCATGGATTCGGCCATGTGGCTCACGGCATGGGCGGGCAGAATGCCTTCCTCGCGCATGGTGGCGATATCCACGTCCATCAGACTGTCGATGTCCGCCGGGTCGCCGGTGGTCAGGTAGACGCGCAAAGTGTCGCCGATGAAGTTGACCAGTCTGGTGTCCTTGGACACGTTGGGATACTTGCTGAAAATGGGGCTGGCTTCGGGCTTTTCCACATCGCTTTCAATGCTGATGACGCCTTCGCGGTGCATCTTGGAAAAAAGCGCGTAGAGCAGGGCCAAGGTTTCCAGATAGCGCGATTTGCTCGAACCGGGATCCGCGAAAAGGTGCTTCAGGCTTTTGACGATCAGACTGAAGGTGTATTTGGTCTGGGAACCGAAAAAAGCGCCCAGGCCGCAACCCAGAATGATGATGAACTCCGCAGGCTGGAAAAGTACGCCCCATTCGCCGTGGGCCAGGGTGTAGCCGGTAAACACCGAGGCCGCAACGATGGCAAGACCGATCAATAAATACATACTTTGCCGCCTGTACGCTCAATCCGTGACTATCGCTCCACCGCGCCGGCATCCATCACCGGCGGGAGGTGCCTGTTCCCCGCTGGGGCGTCGGCCGTTTCCAGAGCAGACTCGCGTTGAAAATGCGGAACTGCTCTAGCGTTCTCAACGGCCGCCTGAAAAAAATCTTTAGCCTTTGACTGGGAAAACGCAAGCCCAAGCTTGCGTTTTTGGCGTCCCTGCCTTTTTATTTGCCGAAAAGGCCGCGCACCAGTCCGCCCGCGCCGCCCAGGCCCTTCTTCACCGCGCCGCCCACGCCCTGCGCACCTTCCTGGGTCGCGCCTCCGGCGGCCTTGCCACCGTCCAGCAGCGCGCCGGGCAGTTTTCTGGCCATATCCAGAGCGAATTTGGGGTCAACGCCGTAGGAAATATCGCTGAAAGGCCCCTTGGCCACCACGGGAATGGTCATGCCCAGCGTTTTGATGTCCGCCGCGGCGTCCAGATACTCGCGCGGCAGGCTGGCCTGGGCCCGGCCTGTGGCGTTGAATCCGGCGGAACTGATGACTATGGGCTGGGCCGTCACGTCGCCGTTGCGGGCTGTGAAGGGCACGCGCACAAGGTCAAAACGGTCGGGCACAGCGCCCTTTTTGCCGGTCAGGCCCGGCACGTTCTTGGGCAGGGCCGACATGGCGGCCAGATGCATATTGCGCACTTCCAGCAGACCCCGGCCGTTGAGTCCGGCCAGCATGGCTTTGGCGTCGGCGCCATGTACGTTCAGATCCGCGTCCAGAGCGGCAACGCCGTCCACCGGGCGTCCTTTGCCCAGAGCGTCCAGAAGGCCGCCCACATTGACGCCCGAAGCCGTGGCCTTGAGGCTGTAGGCCTTGGCCGGAAGATCCGCCGCGGCCGAGCCCTTGATGCTTCCGCCGCTGCCCAGGGAGCCGCTGAGCGACGTGACAGCGTAACGGCCTTTTTCGCCTTTGAGAATGAAGGCGATGTTCGTGACGCTGAGTTTACCCTGGCGCACGCCGGACAGGGCCGCGCGCAGGTTCACGGAGGGCAGGCTTTGCGCGGCCTTCGCGGCCGGAGCCTTGTCCGCCCCGGCCTTGCCGTCAGCCCTGGCCGGGGCGGATGCGGCGGCCTTGCCGCTTTCCGGCAGGGGCAGGTAGGCGTCCAGATTGATCATTCCGGCCTGAATGCCGCCGGACACGGCCAAAGGCGCGTCCAGGGCCAGGCTCAGGTCGCCGCGCACCGGAATGTCGTCCAGTTGCATGACGATCTGGCGCAGATGCAGCTTGTCGCCCGCGTATTCCAGAGCGCTCTTGAAACTGAGAATGTCGTTGTCCACGGGCTTGAGCTTCTGCCCGGCCAGGGCCGCCAGCTTGCGGGGCGAACCTTCCAGGCTCACATTGCCCTTGAAAGCCGGGGGCGTCAGCGTGGCTTCGCCGCCGAGCGTCAGGCGGGCCTGCGGCGTGGTCAGGCGGGCTGAGGCCAGGCGCAGGCTGCGGGTCTGGAGGTTGAGCGCGCCTTCGCAGATCAGCTGGGCGGGTCCGGCTTCCTTGGGCAGGAGGCCGTGCAGCGGGGTGAAGGTCAGGGAAATCTGGCGGAAGGTCAGATGCGGCGCGTAATAGCGCAACTTGGCGTCCAGCGCCAGATTGCCGGCCAGAACGGCTTTTTGAGCATTTTCCTTGAAATCGAAGGCGAAGTCGCACTGTACGCCGGCTTCCTCGCGGCGGCGCAGGTTTTCCACGGAAAGATTGAGATTTTCGATATGCAGCGTCGTGCCCTGCGCGTCCACGTAGCGCACTTCGCCCTGGCGCACCACCAGGCGCATCAGCTCCACGGGCAATTCGTCGGAGGGCGCGGTAGCGGCCGGGGCCTGGTTTTGCGCAGTCTGCTCATGCGCCTGGTTCTGCTGAGCCGGAGCGGCGGCCACGGCCTTGCCTTCGCGCATTTCCAGTACGGGATTGTCCAGACGCACCTCGCGCACCACCAGATTGCCGGAGAACAGCGGGGTCAGCTCCAGTTCCACCACGCCGCCCTTGACGGACACGGCAAGGCCTTGGCCGTCCTTGATTTCGCCCCAGTCGGCCTGCCCGAACTTCACGCCGGGCGGCAGCAGCGAGAGGCTCGGCGCGCTGGTGAAGATCAGGGGCTTGCCGGTGGCTTTGGCTGTGGCGTCGGCAATCTGTTTAACCACAAATTGCGTGTCAATGCGGCCGAGCAGTACGGCTCCGGCCACGCCCAGCACAATCACGATGCCCAGAATCCAAAGCAGAACACGTTTCATGCGGCCTCCGCGAGAATGGTACACTCTTTTCTCATGACTTTATCTATATACGGTATGCGGCCAAGGCCTGCAAGCCGCCTTGCTGCCGCCCGCGCTTGTAGGGTAAGGAGAAGTCCATGCGATCCCGTCTCCATCCGCCAGCCCTGATGTTCCAGGGCACCTGTTCCAATGCGGGCAAAAGCCTGCTCACCGCCGCCGTCTGCCGTCTGCTGGCCCGCCGGGGGCTCAGCGTCGCGCCCTTCAAGGCCCAGAACATGGCCCTCAATTCCTTTGTGACCGAACAGGGGGAGGAGATGGGCCGGGCCCAGGTTCTGCAGGCCGCTGCCTGCGGCCTGCCCGCCGACGTGCGCATGCATCCGGTGCTGCTCAAGCCCACCTCCCACACGGGTTCCCAGGTCATCATGCTGGGACGGCCCGTGGGCCGGATGCGGGTGGGCGAATACCTGCGCTACAAGGCCGAAGCCTGGAAGGCCGTGCGCCGCGCCTACGACGAACTGTCGACGGGCATGGACGTCATGGTGCTGGAAGGCGCGGGCAGCCCGGCGGAGATCAATCTCAGGGCGCACGACATCGTGAACATGCGTATGGCCCGCCATGCCGGGGCACATGTGTTGTTGGTGGCGGACATTGACCGGGGCGGGGCCTTCGCGGCTCTGGTGGGCACCATGAGCCTGCTGGGCCGGGCCGACCGGGCGCGCGTGGCCGGATATGTGCTGAACAAATTCCGGGGCGACGCCTCCCTGCTGGACCCGGCCCTGGCGGCGGTGAGCCGCCGCACGCGCAGGCCGTTTCTGGGCGTGGTGCCCATGCTGGAGGATCTGCGCCTGCCCGAAGAGGATTCCGTGAGCTTCAAGCTGGGGATCACGCCGGGCCTGAGCGCGCCGCACGCGGCGGATGGGGATGCGGCCCGTGCGGAGGACTGTCTGGACATTGTGCTGGTGGATCTGCCCCATATCAGCAATTTCACCGATCTGGACGCCCTGCGCGTTGAAGCGGGCGTGCGTCTGCGCGTGGCGCGGCGCGGCGACGAACTGGGCGCGCCGGACCTGGTGATTCTGCCGGGCAGCAAGAACAGCATCGCGGATATGCGCTTTTTGCGGCAATCGGGCCTGGCCGGGGCTCTGCGCGGCTATGCGCAGCGCGCCCTGAAGGAAGGCCGGGGCGTGCTGGCGGGCATTTGCGGCGGCCTGCAAATGCTGGGGCAAGACATTGCCGACCCGCTGAACCTGGAGGAAGGCGGCAGCGAGCCGGGCCTGGGCCTGCTGCCCCTGACCACGGAACTGGGCTGCGTGAAGTGCCTGCGCCGGACCTCGGGCCGGGCTCTGGCCGCGCTGGCGGGAGAGGAACTGGCAGTGACGGGATATGAAATCCACCACGGCCGCAGCGGACCTTCCGCCGCGGAAGTGGAGACGAAAGCGGCGGCCCTGACGCCGCTTTTGACCGACCATACGGGGCAGGCGCTCGGCTGGGGCCTGGCCGGGGCCGACGGCGCGGCGCGTGTCTGGGGCACCTATTTGCACGGCGTTTTCGACGCGGACGCTTTCCGCCATGCGCTGCTCAACCGCCTGCGCCGGGAGAGGGGCCTTGCGCCGCTTGCGGGAGCCGCTTACGGCCTGGGGCCGGAGCTGGACCGCCTGGCCGACGCCGTGGAGGCCGGTCTGGATATGACGGCTGTGTATCGCCTGTTGGGGCTCAACATCCAGTAGAGCGACATGAAAATATCCTGTTTTCCATGGCTACGCTGCCTGTGTGCCACGGAAAAATGCGGTTTTCCCGCGCTTGGATTCTGGCGCGGATTACCTTTCTTTCCCCCGCCCTGCTGGATTCCCTCGCCACTGGCTGAGCAGCACCCCCGCAATGACCAGGGCCGAGGCCAGATACTGCGAGGGCAGAAAGACTTCGTGCAACAGGCTCACCCCGAACAGCAGCGTGAACACCGGAATCAGGTTGGTGTAGGCGGCGGCCTGCCCGGCGCAGAGCCGGTTGACCCCGAAATTATACAATCCGTAGCCGCCGAAGGTCACGCAGCCGCCGAGGTAGAGCACGCTGGCCCACGGCGCCCAGTCGGGCAGTTCCAGGCCCAGGGAAATGGGGCGGCTCGTCTCCGGCAGAAAGAGCAGCAGCAGGCAGAAGAAAAGCATGCCCAGGCCGGATTGCGCGGCCGTGATCTGCATGGGATTGTAGAGCGGGGAAAGCCGCCGGGCGATGACCGTGTAAAAGGCGGCGCAGAGCATGGCCAGGGCTTCCAGCGTATTGCCCAGCAGGGGGTTTGCCGCATTGTCCGCCGGAGCGGCGGCCAGTGAAAGCCAGACCACCCCGCCCACGGCCATGGCGAAGCCCAGCCAGACCCGGCCGCTGATCCGCTCGCCCAGCGCCACCCAGGCCACGCCGGCAACAATCAGAGGCAACAGGGAGACCACCATGCCCGCTTGCGAGGCGGTGGTCAGGCGCAGGGCGTGGGTTTCAAACAGAAAATAGCAGCAGGGTTCGCAGAAGCCCATCAGCAGCAGAGCCCCCAAGTGCCCCTGGCGGCGCAGATCGCGGAACAGGCGCGGCCAGAGAGGCAGAAAAACCAGGCTGGCCACCAGCATACGCCCGGCCATGGCCTGAAGGGGCGTGAGCCCCGAAAGCGCGATGCGCAGAGCCACGTAAGAGGTGCTCCAGACGCACATGGCCGTGAGCAGGGCCAGGTGGGGAATACAGCGGGAAAAGGGGCGGGAAACGGAAGCGGGCATGGCGTCACCGTGCCCGGCGCGGGCCGGGGTGCCATCGCCGCTTCCGGCGATGGGTTGGAAGATGCTTTTTCCGCCAACCTATGGTACTAGGCCAAAGACATCAAGAAGACCGTCGAGAGAGAACGCGCCATTGCGGTGGGTGGGAGAAATGCATGACGATCCGGGCCATTATCAAAACGTCCAATCTGGTGCAGCTGGGCCTGGTGCTCCTGCTGGGCGTCTGCTTTTTCGGCCTTGGACGCGAGCTGCGGGAAGTCAACGGCCTGCTGCGTAACTTCTACCGCATAGACGCCCTGTTCAGCGAGTTGCAGGCCAATGCCGACGACAAATACCGTCTGGCTCTGGATTATGTCAGCGCGCCCAGCGCCAGGGGGCTGAAGGACTGGCAGAATCTTATCCTGGCGGAGCGCGGCATCGTCGCGCGGCCGCCCACGTCGTTTCTGGCGGGGGATGAGCGCTCTCTGCAGCGGATCGCGGACAGCCTCGACCTGCACACGGAAGGAAGGGAACTGCTTCAGTTCTGCCTGGACCAGAACGAATTGCTGAGCCGGCTGACCGAAGTGGCCGTCATGCGGGCGCGCGGCCTGTATCCCGACGAGCAGGGCGGATTTACCGTTGAGGGCGATCCCCAGCCCCGGCAGGCCCTGAAATGGATCTCCGACTCCAAGCTGGCGCTCATTCCCGGCAAAATTCTCAATGCCGGGCGGCAGCTGCGCGCCCATCGCTATCAGGATTTTCTGGCGCACATGTCCGTGCAGAGGCACGACGTATGGTGGACGCTCGGCTTTGCCGTGGGCGGTCTGATCCTGCTGGCGCTCAATGTGGCGGCCATCATGTTCACGCTGCACAAACGGGTGGTCAGGCCGCTGGCCCTGGTGGGGCGTTATGCCGAAGAGGTGGCCGCCGGGGACGATCCCCCGCCCCTGCGTCTGAAATACGGCGACGAACTGGCGGGCATGTTCGACTCCCTGCAAAAGATGAAGAGCGTCCTGCTGTCGCGCATTCAGGAGCTCAAAGCGGCCGAGTCCGCGGCGCACGCCAGCCGGCAGCAGGCCATCCGGGCCAGAAGCCAGGCGCTGGCCTCCCTGCAGATCGCCCGGAAAGCCTCCACCGTGCAGGAAGATTTTCTGCGCCGGATCAGCCATGAGATACGCACGCCCATGAACGCCATCATCGGCATGAGCTACCTGTGCCTGCAGACCAGGCTGAGCCCCAACCAGAGCAAGTATCTCTCCCAGATCAACAAGGCCGGCAGCACGCTGCTGGACATGTTCAACCGGATTCTGGACTTCGCCAGCGTGGACGAGGGCAGCCTGCGCCCCGAGCGCACGCTCTTTCCTCTGGGGCGCTTTCTGGAATTGCTGCGCCGGAGCGTGGCCGCCGAAGCCTCGGAGAAAAAGCTTTCCCTGACCCTGAACGCGGCTCCGGGCCTGCCCGCGTATCTGCTCGGCGACGAGCGGCATCTGGAGGAAGTGCTGCGCATTCTGCTGGACAACGCCGTGCAGTATACTTCCGAGGGCGGCGTGGAGCTGTCCGTGGCTCCTGTAAGGGAAACCCAGGGCAAGGTGCGTCTGCGTTTCTGCGTGGCCGACAGCGGCCCCGGCATCAGCAGCGAGAATCAGGCCAAACTGTTCGAACCCTTTGTGCCCGGCGACATGTCCATGACCCGTTCCGGCAGCGGTCTGGGCCTGGGTCTGGCGCTGGCCCGTCATCTGGTCGGCCTGATGGGCGGCGTGATTGAGGTGGACAGCGCGCCGGGCCGGGGCAGCCGCCTGAGTTTTGAGCTGGACTTCGACCTGCCGCCGGAAGAGGAAACCCGCGCGCCGACGATTGCGACCGGGGACAGCGAGGACGCGAACGCGGACGACGGGCATGGCGGAGAGCGCGCCTTAGTGCTGGTGGTGGACGACAACGAGATCAACCGCCAGATCGCCAGGGAACTGCTGGAGCAGGCCGGTCTGGCCGTAGCCGTGGCCGAAGACGGGAGCCGGGCCGTGGAATGCGTGCGGCGTCAACCCGTGGCTCTGGTGCTCATGGATGTGCAGATGCCGGTCATGGACGGCATGGAGGCCACCCGCCGGATCCGGGAGATGGGACATTCGCCGTCCGAACTGCCCATCCTGGCTATGACGGCCCATACGGACAGCGGTTCGCGTATGGACGGCAGAGACGTGGGCATGAACGACTATCTGACCAAACCCGTGAATCCGGCGGCGCTGTATGCGGCGCTGGAGGAATGGCTGCCCGGTGGGCTGGCGCATAATCCCATGCGTGAAGCGGAGCGGCCGGAAGAAAACGCGGACGGCGCGACGCCGCCCGCCGTTCCTCCCTCCCCTCCGCTCCATCCGGCCATCAATGCCAAGGCCGGTCTGGCCACGGTGGGCGGCAATGAAAAACTGTACAATGAGCTGCTGGTCCGTTTTGTGGAGCACTACGGCCAGAGCGCCGCGCAGTTGCGGGATCTGCTGGAGCACGGGGACTATCGCGGCGCGGCGCGTCTGGCGCACACGGTCAAGGGCGTGGCCGCCAATCTGGGCGTGGAGCAGATTACGGAACTGACCCGTCAGATGGAAGATTGCCTGCCCGACGTGCCGCCCGCCGAGAATCTGCTGCAAGGTTTTGAGACGGCCATGGCCGAGGCCCTGGAGCAGATCCGCCTTTTGCAGAAGCACAACGGCCTGGCCGCCACGGCTGGCGACATGCGTCTGGCCGACGAGCACCGGCATGCGCTGCTGGACCTGCTCGGGGAACTGCCGCAACGCATGGAAACGGACTGGGGCGGCGTGGAAAGCGCGCTGGAGGCCTTCATACCCCTGGTGGAAGGCACGCCCTATGCCGAGGAACTGAGCAGGGTGCTGGCGGCGGTCAATGATTTCAATCCGGCGGACATGGCCGGACATGCCGAGCTGCTGCGCCGTCATCTGAGCGGAGACGCGGATGAAGACCGTCTTCTGCATTGACGACAATCCGCGCTACATGCTGCTGCTCAAGGTGGCCGTGCGTTCGTTGCGGGCCCTGCACGGGGCCGGTGTCCCCTGTCTCTGCGTGTATGCCGGGGACAAGACCGAGGTGCTGGAGGGACTGGCGCGTGAAAATGTGCCGCTGGCCCGCTACCGGCCCCGTCTCAGCCGTGAGTTGCTGCCGCCCGAAACCTATGCCAGCATCGGTTGCTTTCTGAAGCTGGAGCTGGCCCTGGTGCCGGAACTGGCCGGGGACGAGGCCGTGCTCTACTGCGATTCGGACGTGCTTTTTTACCGCCCTCTGGATGAGCTTTTCAGCGGGCCGTTGCCTCCGTATATGGGTATGGCGCGTGAACATACGGCCCCTTTCTACCACGATCACGAGACGCTTTCCTATACGTTTCGGGAGCGGCGCTATACCGTGCCCATGCCTTTTCCCATCTGGACATTTTCCAGCGGCGTGGTGTTGTTCAATCTGGCGCGGCTGCGGCGGCGCGGCCTGATCGACCATTTTCTGGCTTTTTCCCTCCAGAATGTGGGGAGTATCGGCAATCTGGACCAGTCTTTGCTGAACTATTTTTTCGGCAGGCGCATCACCCGCCTGGAGGGCCGCTGGAACCGGCCCCCGTATCAGGCCGACTGCCTGGACACGGCGCATATCGTGCATTTTCACGGCCCCAAGCCCTGGGACGTCAAGAGCGCTTGGGCCAGGGAATTGCGCATCAACCATTTCGAGGCCCTGCGCCGGGTCTGGCTGGACTATCTGGAGCCGGACGAGCGGGCCCTGGCGGAAAGTTGGGGCTGAGCGGAGGCAAGAGCCCCCTTTTACCCGGCTGGAGCTGTCTGTTCCGGTTTCGCATGCCGTTGCGGGAAGTTTGCAAAAATTATGCGTCCCCCGCGCTGGGCGTCGGTGCTCGCGTGAGAAAGGCGCGCTCTCAAGTCTTTTGCATTGCGGCCGATAGAGAAAGGATACACGCGGCGTGCCCGGGCCGCATTGAGGAGGTTTTGCCATGAGTCAGACTACGGACGAGATGAAAGGCCAGGGACATGACGAGCACGACGGCGATCTGATCCAGTTGGTCACCTTCCGCATCGGCGAAGAAGAATTCGGCGTGGACATCCTGGCCGTTCAGGAAATCATCCGCCTGATGCAGATCACCATGGTGCCGCGCGCTCCCGCCTTCATTGAAGGGGTCATCAACCTGCGCGGCAAGGTGATTCCGGTCATCAACATGCGGACCCGCTTCGGCATGCCCGCCCTTGAGCACGACAGCAACACCCGCATCGTGGTTATGGAACTGGAGCAGAAAATCGTGGGTTTTCTGGTGGACGGCGTTTCCGAGGTGCTGCGCATTCCGGCCGGCACCGTGGAGGATCCGCCGCCGGTGGTGGCCGGCATCGGTTCCGAATACATCCGCGGCATCGGCAAGTTGGACGACCGTCTGCTGATCCTGCTGGAGCTGGACAATCTGCTTTGTGATATCGATTTGAGCGGCTCGTAGTTTGAGGCCGGGACGCGGCGCGCAATACTCCCCCGATGCCGCCCCGGAGCTTGCTCCGGACGGCGATAGAGGGTATTGCAAAAGTTCTCCGGGGCATGCCGCTTCCGGAGAACTTTTGCAATCTGCGGGGGGTGGCCGACATGGCCTTGCGTCTTTCGCGTTCCATCGTGGGTGAAGCCGAAGCCCGTGCCGTCAGTCGGGTGATCCTGGAAGACGGCTATCTGGGCATGGGCAATGAAACCCGTTTGTTCGAAGAAGAACTGGCTGCCTATCTCGGCGTGACGCCGCAACAGATCATTACCGTCAATACGGGCACGGCGGCCCTGCATCTGGCTGTGGACGCCGTGGCCGCCCAATGCCGCGTCACGGACGGCCCGGCCGAAGTGCTGGTGCCGTCGCTGACCTTTGTGGCTTCCTTTCAGGCTGTTACGGCGGCGGGCTGTGTGCCCGTGGCCTGCGACGTGCTGCCCGAAACCGGCACCCTGGACCTCATGGATGCGGAAAAACGCCTCACCCCCCGCACCATCGCGGTCATGCCCGTGGACTACGCCAGCAACCCCTGGCATCTGGACGAGGTCTATGACTTCGCCCGGCGCAAAGGTCTGCGCGTGGTGGAGGACGCGGCCCACGCCTTCGGCTGCCGCCATCACGGGCGCAAAATCGGCAGCTTCGGGGATATGGTCTGTTTCAGTTTTGACGGCATCAAAAACATCACTTCCGGCGAGGGTGGCTGCCTGGTAGCCTTTGACCCCGAGGCCGCGCGTCTGGCCTCGGACGCGCGCCTGCTCTCCGTGGAGAATGACGCCCAGAAGCGTTTCGCTGGCGCGCGCTCCTGGGATCCGGACGTCAAACGGCAGGGCTGGCGCTATCATATGAGCAACCTCATGGCCGCCATCGGCAGAGTGCAGCTTTCCCGGCTGGAGAGCGAATTCATTCCGGCCCGGCGCGCTCTGGCCGCCGTCTACGCCGAACGTCTGGCCGATCTGCCGGGCGCGGCCCTGCTGCGCACCGATCCGGAGGACTTCATTGTGCCGCACATCCTGCCCGTGCGCATCCTCAACGGACGCAAGGAGGCGGTCAAGGAAGCCCTGAGCCGGGAGGGCGTTCCCACGGGCGTGCATTACAAGCCCAACCATCTGCTGAGCTTTTTCGGCGGCGGCGCCGTGAGCCTGCCGGTCACCGAGCGGCTCTATGCCGAACTGGTGACCCTGCCCCTGCACCCCGGCCTGAGCCGGGAGGAC
>ERZ506979.816-NODE-816-length-16486-cov-3.771469_pt1 | contig 16486 bp, 17 predicted proteins | sample MGYA00512887_ERZ506979 | MGnify/ENA metagenome assembly ERZ506979 | reverse complement strand
TGAGCTTCCAGCACGTCCAGAACCAGGGTGGAGGCCGGGATGCCGTCCACGTCGTAATCGCCCCAGACCGCCAGCTTTTTGCCGGCCAGCAGTTCCCGGGCCAGCAGTTCGGCAGCCTGCGGAATCTGCGGCCAGCGGGCGGGGGGGGTAAGCGCGTTCAGGCGCGCGGAAAGAAAATCCTCCATGGCCCCGGCCTCGGTGAGGCCCCGCCGCCAGAGGATCTCCAGCAGAAGCGGAGAGATGGAAAGCCGCTCGGCCCAGGCGGCGGGCGGCGCGCCGGCGGGACCTTCGCGGAACTGCCAGTTTTTCACTCTGCCGGGCCTGAATCCTGCGCCGCCTGCGCCAGGGCGCGCAGCGCTTCCCGCACGGCGGCGTAGCGGTCTTCGGGCACGAGGTTTTTCTGGATCATCCAGGCCAGGAATTTCAGCGAGGCTTCGTGCGTGGGGGCGATTTCAAGGGCTTTGAGCAGGGAATCAATGCAACCGTTGATGTCCTTGGTTTCCAGAAGCGCGCGGGCCATGTTCATGTGCAGGTTTTCATCGTTCTGCGAGAGCTCCAGGGCGCGCTGGTAATATTCCACGGACTGTTGCAGCATCTTGTTCTTGCGCAGATTAATGCCGAATTCATTGAAAAGATGTTTGTGCTCGGACTCGAACGCTGCGTCGAGCTTGACCAGACGCTCGAAAATGTCCTGGGCCTTTTCCACGTCGCCGCGTTCCATATAGGTCAGGCCGATGCCGAAGTTGGCCCGCACGTTTTCCTCGTCCACCTTGAGCGCGCGGGAATATTCATACTCGGCGGCGAAATTTTCGCCTTTTTCGCGGTGCTCGTCCCCGTTGTCCACGGCATGCTGCAATTCCTGCATCTTGGGATAGACGGAATTGAGGTAAAACTCCGGTTCCGGCGCGAACTTGCTGATCAACTCGTCCATGGTGATCTTGCGCTTGGGACCGCTGGGCACATAATTGGGGTTGAGCGGCTGGCACTCAATGACGTCGCCGTGCTGCTCAATGAACCAGAAAGTCTTCTGCACGGTTTTGCGGGTCGTGGTGCCGGTGCCCACTCTGCGGATTTCCTGGGTGGAAAATACTCCGCGCACCTCGGCTTTGCCGCTGTCAGCGGCGTGCCCGGCGGGCGTGGCGGTTTTTTTTTCTTCGGGCATGACTGTTCCTTCTATTATTCGGCGGCGTCCATTTCCGCCAGAATGCGCCGCGCGGCCTCAGCCGGGGAAGGCGCTTCCAGAATGGGCCTGCCGACCACCAGAAAATCCGCGCCGGCGGCCACGGCCTTGGCCGGGGTCATAATACGGCGCTGATCGCCGGCGGCGGTTCCGGCCGGACGGATGCCGGGGCAGAGGCAGAGCAGGCCGGGGGAGGCCGCCTTGATGCGCGCCGCTTCCTGGCCGGAGCAGACCACGCCGTCCAGGCCCCAGCCTTGGGCGTCGGCCGCCAGATTCATGGCGAAATCCGCCGGAGCGGCGGCGATGCCCGGCATTTCGCCTGCCGCGAAGCTGGTCAGCACCGTGACGCCGAAGAGCAGGGGGCGCGCGGGACTGTCCGCCGCCAGCCCGTCCACGGCCGCGCGGGCCTCGCGGCACATGCGCCCGCCGCCCTGGCAATGCAGGGTCAGCAGGTCCACGCCCACGGCGGCTGCGGCTTTGACGGCCCGGCCCACGGTATGCGGAATGTCGTAAAATTTCAGATCAAGAAAAACCTTGAACCCCAGAGTTCTGAGCGACTCCAGCAGGCCGGGTCCGGCCAGGGTGAACAGTTCCATGCCCATTTTGCACCAGGGGACCAGACCTTGCAGGTCCCGGGCCAGGGACAGAGCCGCGTCCTTGCGGGGCAGATCCAGAGCGACGATAAGCTGGGCCATTGATGTTCCTTGCCGTGACGGACGGTTGCGCCGGGTTCAGCGGGCGAGCAGTTCTTCCACCAGCCGGGGGTTGCGGCCCGGAGCCAGGGTGGCCGCCAGGTATACCGCCCGCAGGGCGTCGTAGGCCGCATCCAGATCGTCGTTGACCACCAGAGCGTCGTACCAGCGTGTTTCAAGCATTTCCCGGCGGGCGTTGTTCAGGCGGCGCTGGATGGTTTCCTCGTCGTCCAGGCCGCGTCCGCGCAGGCGGCGCTCCAGCTCGGCCATGCTCGGCGGCAGGATGAAGGCGAAGGCCGCTTCCTCAAGCGTCAGCTTGAGCTGGGCCGCGCCCTGCACGTCAATGTCAAAGAGCACGTCCTGGCCTTGGCGCAGCATCTCTTTGACCGGCGCCAGCGGCGTGCCGTAGAAATTGCCGTGCACTTCGGCCCATTCCGCGAACGACTGTTCCGCGCGGCAGCGTTCGAATTCCTCCCGGCTCAGGAAAAAATAGTCCTTGCCGTGCACTTCGCCCTGGCGCGGCCGGCGCGTGGTGCAGGACACGGAATAGCCGAAATGCGGAAATTCCGCCAGAAGCCGCTTGATCAGGGTAGTTTTGCCCGCCCCGGACGGGGCGCTCAGAACCAGAGCTATGCCTTCGCGCCGCATCAGTCTCCTTCCTCCTGCGTAAAACGCTGGCTGATGGTTTCAGGCTGGATGGAGGAGAGGATCACATGGTTGGAATCCGTCACCAGAATGGAGCGCGTCTTGCGTCCCTGGGTGGCGTCGATGAGCCGTCCCTCGGCCCGCGCGTCCTCGCGCAGGCGCTTCATGGGCGAGGAGGAAGGGTTGACGATGCCCACCACCCGTCCGGCCAGCACGTAATTGCCGAAACCTATGTTGATAAGTTTGTCGCCGGGCATGGGTTCATTCCAAGTTCTGGACCTGCTCGCGGCATTTTTCCAGTTCGTTCTTGAAATCCACCACCAGACGGGAAAGCTGCACGTCGGGCAGCTTGTTGCCGCAGGTATTGATCTCGCGGAAGCATTCCTGCAGGGTAAAATCCAGACGCCGTCCGGCGTCGCCGCCGCTTTGCAACAGATTGCGCAGACGCTCCAGATGGGTGTTCAGGCGGGTCAGCTCTTCGCTGACATCCAGACGGTCGGCCAGGACGACCACTTCCTGAAGCAGGCGGGTTTCCTCCAGCTCTTGTCCGCTCTGGGCCAGGGCCTCGCCCAGACGTTCCCGCAGCAGGTTGGCGCGTTCTTCCTTGATGGCCGGGGCCCGTTCGGCGATGAGGCCGGTCCATTCCTCCATGCGCAGAATGCGGGAATGCATGTCCGTGGCCAGGGCGCGGCCCTCGGCGGCGCGGGCTTCGTTCCAGTCCTCCAGGGCCAGAGCCAGGCCGTCCTCCAGCAGGGCGACGAGGTTTTCGTCCAGCTCTTCGCCGGTGTCGCCCCACAGGGAGGAAATCTGCAGCAGGACATTGTAGTCGGGCCTGAAATCCTCACCGCGTGAGGCGGCCAGACTGTGCAGACTTTCCAGCATGGCCGTCGCCTGCAGACTGTCGAAGCGCGGACTGGGCGCGGAACCGGCCGCGTATTGCAGGACCAGGCTGATGTCCACCCGGCCGCGCGCGGCAAAGCGCCGCACCACTTTTTCCAGGCGCGGCTCCAGACTGCGCACGGCCACGGGCAGACGCCATTTGAGATCCAGATGGCGGCCATTGACGCTTTTGATTTCCCATTGCTGGGTGATATTGGCGTTTTCCACCAGACAGCGGCCAAAACCGGTCATACTGCGGAGCATAACTTCTCCTGCTGCGAACTGTATCCGGGAAGTGTAGAGCAAGGGGCGGGGGAATGCAAGAAAGGCCGCCGTTGCAACGGTGGCCTTTCAGTATGGCAATCCGACGGATTGCGGCTAGCTTCCTCAGGAAAAACCGCCACCGCCACAGCCGCCCGCTCCGGCGGAACCGCCGCAGGAGGGCATGCCCGTGCCCATGGGGCGCACCGGGCCGGGCTTGAAGGGAAACGCTCCGGTTTTCAGGGGGCTCGGGGCGCTCATCTGGCGTTCCGTGGCGGTGGACCCGCATTGGGGACAGGCTGGCGACGCGGCCTCCCCGTTCAGGACCAATTCCTCAAATTTTTCTCCGCAGGCTGTGCAGAGAAAGTCGTACATGGGCATAACGGCCTCCGGCAGCAGGAATGTTCGTCCGTCGGAGCCGGCAGTGGGGCTTGCCGACGGGCCTTGCCTGCATATATAAGAATGCATATCGGCAAGGCAAGAGCGACAAGCTCTTCCTGGCGCCGTGAACCCGTCAACCGGGCCCCGCCGGGGCCATGCATGGCGGTCCCGTCGGGACCTGTCCAAGGAGTAAAGATCATGAAAAAGATTTTATTGCTGGCCGGAGATTTTGTGGAAGACTATGAAGTGATGGTGCCCTTTCAGATGCTCCAGATGGTGGGCTATGAAGTGCATGCCGTCTGCCCCGGCAAAAAGCCCGGCGATACGGTGAAGACCGCCATTCATGACTTTGAGGGCGACCAGACCTACTCTGAAAAGCGCGGCCACAATTTTGTCATCAATTATGATTTCGACAAGGTCAATACTGCCGATTACGCGGGGCTGGTCGTGCCCGGCGGCCGCGCCCCGGAATATCTGCGTCTGAATTCCCGCCTGCTGGAAATCGTGCGTGAGTTCAACGCGGCCAAAAAACCCATTGCGGCTGTCTGCCACGGCCCGCAGATACTGGTCTCCGCCGGGGTGCTGAAAGGCTGCACCTGCACCGCTTACCCGGCGGTGAAGCCCGACGTGGTGGACGCCGGGGCCACCTGGGCCGACACCAATGAAACCTTCACCAACGCGGTGGTGGACGGCAATCTGGTCACGGCTCCGGCCTGGCCCGCGCATCCGGCCTGGATTGCGGCCTTTATCAAGATGCTGGGCGGCAAAATCAGCGTTTAGGCAGCATGCGCCGCATATAAAAACGGGGGCTTCGGCCCCCTTTTTTCATGCTTCATTTTTTTTCAGTTCCACCAGCAGGCCTTTTTCCGTGACCCGCACGGGCCGCGCGGCCAGCAGGCCGGTCAGCGCGTCGGGCTGACCAGCCGCACCCGCCGCCGGGGCGCGGAACAGGCAGGGAGCGTAAAATTCGTTGACGCCCTTGCACCATACGCCGGGGCCGTCACCGATTTCCGGAGCTTCGCGCTCCGCTTCCGGCGGAACGTGTTTCGAGGCGTCGGCGGCCACCAGCATGCCCGGCAGGTCGAGTTGGTCCCGCAAAAAGCGCTGGTGGCGGCGCGCCACGGCCTCACGCGTCAGGGCGGCGCGTTTGAGCTTGACAGCCTGGGGCAGATGACCGGCAAAGGCGTCCGCCGCCGTGCCTGGCCGCCGCGAATAGGGAAAGACGTGCGCGTAGCTCAGGGGCAGGCGTTCAATCAGTTCCAGCAGCAGGCGCAGGTCTTCATCCGTTTCGCCGGGAAAGCCCACCAGAATGTCCGCGCCCAGCCCGATGCGCGGCCAGTGGGCCGTCAGGGCGGCCACGGCTTCTTCCAGCATGGCCGCCGTATAATGGCCGCGTCCCATGCGCTTGAGCACCGCCAGGCTGGCGTGCTGAAGCGAAATATGCAGATGCGGGCAGAGCAGGCGGCAGGCCGTCAGGGTTTCCAGGCCGCGTCCGCCCAGTTGCGACGGCTCCAGAGAGCTGATCCGCAGCCGTGCCCGGCCCGCGAATTCCGGGGCCAGGTTTTCGTCCAGAAAGCGCAGCAGGTCCCAAAAGTCGCCGTAACCGGGGACGTCGCGGCCGTATTGGCGCAGATTGACGCCGGAAAGCATCAGTTCCGCGTAACCGGCGCGCAGCAGGCGGCGGGCCTCGTCCAGAACCTCTTGCGGGGCGCGGCTGCGGGGCTTGCCGCGCGTGAGCGGCACAATGCAGTAGGTGCAGCGGTGGGCGCAGCCGTCCTGCACTTTGAGCACAGGCCGGGCGCGTCGGAATGCGTTGATCTGAAAAGGTGGAAAAGCCGGGGCCGCCGGGAACGCGGGAATGCTCTCCTCAGGCCAGGGACCGCGCAACAGGCGGCTTTTGTCCTCCTGCGGCACCAGAAGATCCGGCTCGGCCCAGACCGCGCCGGGCCGGGGGCGGAAGTCCGCGAACAGGCGGGCCGCGCAACCGGTGAGGATCAGACGGGCGGCCGGGGCTTCGCGCCGCAGACGGAAAACCGCGTTGCGCGCGTCGCGTTCGCCCTTGGCCGTGATGGCGCAACTGTTGACGCAGAGCACGTCGGCCTCACCCGGCGCGTCGCATTCCACGCCGCCCAGCTTTTGCCAGGCTTCGCGCAGGGATTGGCTTTCGTACTGGTTGACCTTGCAGCCGAAGGTCGCAATGAAGAATTTCCAGGCAGGCATGGCCGCTGATGTACGCAAAAGCGCCCGCCTTGACAAGCGCGGGCGGGTCGCGTCAGGCTGGGACATGCGTTGTTTTTTGTTGCTTTGCTGGCTGCTGGGTTGCGCGCCCGGCATGGTCCATGCCTTGCCGTCCGTGCCGGATGCCCCGGCGGAGGACGCGCTCAATCTCTACTGTCTGCGCCTGTCCTATCCCGCCGTGAGCGCCCTGGAGCGTGACGGCGACGGCGCGCAATGGCTGGTGCTGGCCGACGGCCGCCGGGTGCTTTACAGCCGGGGGCGGGCCGAGCTTCAGGCTGACCCCTGGAATGTGGACGTGCGGACCAGCATGGCCGACCTTTATCCGCTGGAGCCGGAACGTCCCGCCACTCCGTCGGGCGTCGCGCCCGGGCGGCGGCGCTCCTACGCCCTGCTGGCGGCCTTGTACGGCGCGGATGCCGGAGAAGTGGGCAGGGGGCTGCACACGGCGCTGCTGCTGGGGCAGCCCGTCCGCATGGCAAAAGCGGCGGCGCTGGCCCTGCGAAAAGTGGAACCCTTGCTGGCAGAAGCCGTGCGCGAAGAGCCGGGACTGCGCGGTCTGCTCAAGTCCGACGGCGGTTTTTTGTGGCGTCGCGTGGCCGGGGAACAACGTCTGAGCCCGCATGCCTATGGCGTGGCCCTGGACCTGAGCGCCCGGCGCGCGCCCTATTGGCGCTGGAGCCGCCTGCGGCCCCATCCCATGCAGCAAAGTTATCCTCCGGCCATTGTGACGGCTTTTGAATCGCAGGGCTTCATCTGGGGCGGCAAGTGGCACGAGTACGACCTCATGCATTTTGAATATCGCCCGGAACTGATCTGCAAGGCGCGCATTCTGCGGGGACTGGAAAAAATGAACGCCGCCGGTTTCGAAACCGGCGGCGCGACGGGCGAAATGGAACCGCGCCCTTGAGGAGAGACGCTTATTTGCCGGTGGCGGCGGCCTCGTCCACAACCCAGATCAGATCGCCGATGCTCGGCCGGACCATCTGGGCGGGCAGGGTGGGCTCGGCCAGAAGATTGAGGGCGCGGGAAAGCACGTCGTGTTTTTCCGCGCCGGTGACCAGAAACATGCAGCAGCGGGCGTTGTTGATGACCGGCAGGGTCAGGGTCAGACGGTCGGCCTTGCGTTCGGGCACGTACTGGTCAATGACCAGGCGTTTTTTCTCGGCCAAGGCCGGAGAGTTGGGGAAGATGGAGCCGGTGTGCCCGTCCTCGCCCATGCCCAGCAGCATGAAGTCGAAGCGCGGCAGTTCCTGCGGGCCGAGATTGAAGTCGTTGCGGATCTGCTGTTCGTACTTGACGGCGGCCTCCACCGGGTCGGCTTCGCCGCGCATGCGGAAAAAGTGCATGGCCGGCACATGGCTCAGCAGTTCGCGCCGGGCCAGACCGTAGTTGCTCTCCGGGTGCTCGGGCCCCACACAGCGTTCATCCACCCAGAAAAAGGTCATTTTATCCCAGGGCAGCCGGTCCGCCCAGTCGCTGGCGGCCAGCAGGCTGAAAAGAGGGATGGGGGTCTGCCCGCCGGAAAGGGCGATCTTGAATACGCCGCGCTCGGCCACGGCTTCTTCGCAGGCCGCCGCCAGGATGTGGGCGGCGCGTTCGGCCATGGCGGCAGGATCTTTGTGGATATGCACGGAAAGATGAATGGAACGGCTACGGCCCTGCATGTGAGGCTCCTTGCGTAAATGCCGCCGGATGTGCGTCGGCGGAAGCTTTCGTATTCGAACCGCTTCACTATGGCATAGATGCCCTGGAGAGAAAAGCCATATTTTTCACTCCGCTGCTAACCTGCTGAAAGTACTTCCTCATTCGTCTTGCAGCGACAGCCGGAATCGGTTCTGAAAGATGGGCGAGAGGCAGAAACCCAAAGGATGATTATGCCCCGGCTTGTTGCAGGCTTTCAGAATGTCGGGGACATCGACAATATGCAGCACTTCGGCATTGCTCAGCCCCAGGGTGCGCCAGCCGGCGGAGCAGGTGAGCGGCCCTGCCGCCAGAATTCGCTGGCCCTGCGGGCTCTGTCCGTCCAGTTCGATGCTCCAGCGCTGCTCGAAATCCTCGCCCGGCGCGATGGGCCGGGCCGTGTTGAGAAAACGGCGCAGCAGTTTCGTGCCGTCCGGACCGCTGAAGGTGGCGTCCAGGTCCAGATTGTTCACGGAAACGTCACCCGTGTTGCGGGCCAGCACATGCGCCACCAGCACCAGGGTTTTGCCGTCGGAAAGCAGGCCCGCGCTGGCCGTGCAGGATTGCAGGGCCAGAATGCCGTTCATGCGCTTGCGGGTGGCGGCGTTCTTGCGGATCAGCACATCATGGCGGGCGGTCAGGCGCGCGAGCAGGGCGGCGCGAAGCTGTTTGGCCAGTTCAGCGGCGTTGACCAGGTCGCGGACGACCCAGCCGTCCGGTCCATGCTCCATGCTGAGGATCAGGGGAAAGGTGCGCTTCAGCTGCGGATGCTGGATGCTGGCGGAGATCAGGACCGTGCCGTTTTCAGCCCGGCGCATGCTGAGGCTGGAGGTGAGCTGGGCCAGAAAGTCGGGCGGCAGCAGAATCAGCGGCTGTTGCAGCAGTTTTTGCGGATCATCCTCTTTGGCCGCGTCGCCCTTGGGCGGTTCTTCCTTGCTCAGGAATTTTTTGAGCAGGCCGGTCTGGATGATGTTTTTCAGATCATGAATCTGATCCGGTCCGCGTTTGAAAAAGGCAAAAACTTCTGTGACGGCCTTGGCCAGATGTTCGGAGAGGGTGTTGAAATCCACGAGCAGGGCCAGTTCTTCCGGCTTGGGCGGCGTGAGGGCCGCGGTCAGGCGGACAAAGGCGTACTCGCTGCTCTGGCGGTACTGGTAATAGCGCCAGCCGTAAAAGCCTCCCGCAGTCAGGGCCGCCACCAGCAGAGCCACGGTCAGGGCCAGAAGATGCGCGCGCGCCATGGCGATCAATGGGGAAAGCAGGGGCAGCTTCATGAGCTTTTCCGCCGTTTGTTGAGGGGAGAGGCAAGATTTTTCTGCCCGCATTCCAGCGCCGGTTCGGGACGGCGCAAGCGTCCCCGTCCCAGGCGCAGGGGCAGAGGCGTCACCGGTCTGAGCGGGGCCAGATCCAGACGGATGATGCTCCATGCGCCCAGCGGCAGGCCGCGCAGCCAGGTATTGCAGGGCGCGGCGGCGCATTGTCTGTTCCAGGTGCGCATGGGCCCGGCAAGGGTGCTCAGGCTGGTCAGGCGGCCGGTTCTGAAACCCCTGAACAGCCGCCAGACGCGCCACCAGCTGTGGCCCGGAGCGGGCCAGACGGCCTTGCGGCCGCTCAGGCGACGGCAGAAACCGGGCAGGGAGGCGGTATTCCAGAAGGTCACGGCCAGACCCCGTGCCGCCACTCGCAAGGCCTCGCGCACACTGGCCGCGAGAGCGTCGCCGTCGGCGGCCGTAACATGCAGCACAACCCAGTCAAACTCATTGTCCTCAAAAGGCAGGTGATCATCGGCGGCGGCTTCCACCTCCGCTTTGGCGGCGGCATTGATGGCCGCCTGCGCCCGCAGGCAGGGCGTCCGCTCCGTGCCGGTCACGTCAAAACCGCATTCCCAGAGCAGGGGCAGGAACAGACCTTCGCCGCAGTTGATTTCCAGAAGACTTGCGCCCCGGCGCGGCCAGGCCGCCAGGCTCTGCTGCAGCAGGCGCATTTGAAGGCTCAGGGCGAAACGCCCCGTAGGCTCTGATGACCATTGCTTTTCCATCAACTGTGACCTTTTTCCTCTTTTTCAACCGGAGTCGGGCATAGCTCACTATTTTGCAAAGCCCGGAAAATGGCAAGGGGGAGGCGTGAGACTTTCAGCGTATTCCGGACGGAAACCGCCGCCGGCTCCTTTATGGCGCGCTGCGCGGGGCGCGCAACGTGATCTCCGTGATTTCCGAAGGCACGAGCAGGCGCAGGGGAAAGCCCGCCCACAGGCCGCTGCCGGGGCTCACATACAGAGTAGCGTCTCCCGCGTGATAGTTTCCGGCCAGAAAGCCGTCGTTGAAAAAAGCCATCAGTTGGTTGACCCCGGCCAGCTGGCCGCCGTGGGTATGGCCGGAAAGCTGAAGGTCCACATTCTCCTCGGCGCTCTGCGCGATCAGGCGGGGGCGGTGGGCCAGCATGATGCGCGTGGCGTCCGGGGGCGCGCCCGCCAAGGCTTGCGGGATGTCGGGGCCGGGCAGGCCGAAGGCCGGGGCCGCCTGATCCGTGACGCCCGCCAGCACCAGTTGCCGTCCCCGCGTTTCCAGAACCACATGGGCGTTTTCCAGGGGATGGATGCCCTGTGCGCGGCTTTTTTTCATCCAGCCCTGGTAGCCCCAGTAATATTCATGGTTGCCCGCGCAGGAAAACACGCCCAGGGGCGCGCGTAAGTGCGCCAGAGGCGCGATGTCTTCGTTGCGCCGGGCGGGCGGCCCGTCGGCCAGATCGCCGGTGATCACGATCAGATCCGGCTTGAGCGCGTTGACCCTGTCCACCACGGCCCGGACCCAGTCGCGGGGAAAGGCCGGGCTGATATGCAGATCCGAAAGCTGGACGATGCGCAGACCGTCCAGAGCCCGCGGCAGACGGGGCAGGACCAGATTGAACTTGTGCACGTCCGGCACGCGCAGGGCCTGCCGGACGGCCGTCGCGCTCAGCAGCAGGGAGAGCGCCAGCAGGCCCGCGGCCCATTGTCCGCTGGAAAAGGACAGGGCCGGCAGTTGAGGCAGAAATTTGCGCGCCAGCCAGAGCGCCAACAGCAAAGCGTCGCGCAGCGCGCAGAGGATGATCAGCAGGACCAGCGAGCCGTGCAGCACCCCTGTGGCGGCCATCAACCAGCGCGGCAGCTCGGGCATCATGGTGCCGAAGGCCAGACGGAAAAAATAGAGTTTCAGCGCGAAAAGCAGCACCAGCAGGGCAAGGACAAGCTTGACCCAGAGCGGCAGTCGCAGGGGCAGGATCAGGCGGACGATGACATAGAGCGAAAGAACCGTGGTGAGGAAATGCAGCATAAAAGGGAGCGGTGAAAAATGTTGGCGGATGCCGGGGAATGTATTTGCGCTGTTCAGTGCCGGAGCGCGCGTCTTCAAACTTTAGAATGTACATTCTTAATGCTGATCTGTCCTAGCCTGAAACGGGCGGAAGAGCGCGACGGCTCTTCCGCCCGTGGAAAACGCGGAAGCGTTCCGGGCGTCGGGCCATGGCGATAGCTTCGATTTCCACCTGCACGCCCAGCGGCAGGGCGCTGACTTCCACGCAGGAGCGGGCCGGGCAGGGCGCTTTGAAATATTGCTTGTAGACTTCGTTGACCTTGGGGAAATTGCTTATGTCGGTGATGAAAACCGTGGTCTTGACCACGTTGTCCAGGCTGAGGCCCTGGGATTCCAGAACGGCCGCCAGGTTTTTGCAGGCCCGCGCGGCCTGTTCCTCAATGCCGCCTTCCACCAGCTTGCCGGTGGCCGGATCAAGGGGCACTTGGCCGGAAAGAAAGAGCAGATCCCCCGCCGCGCGGATGGCCTGGCTGTACGGGCCCACGGCGGCGGGCGCTTTGTCGGTGCTGATGACTTCCTTTTTCATGACCTTCTCCTTTAGTGATACATGGGTAAGAGTTTGAAGACAAAGAGAGTATGGCAGACGGCCACAAGAATGCCGTACAACAGCAGCATGGGGATGAGAAGCGCGCCGCCCGGCGCGGCGTAGCCGTGCGCGGCGAAACGCCTCCGCCCGGCCCGCAGAAGCAGGGCGGGCACGATCACGGACCAGATGGAGGCCGCCAGCCCGGCCCAACCGATGGCGGGCAGAAAACCGTCCGGCCAGATCAGGCCGCAGAGCATGGGCGGCGCGAAGGTGATCAGCAGGGTTTTGGTGCGCCCCCGGCGGCTGTCGTCAAAATTGCACAAATCGGCCATGTAGTCAAAAAGCCCCAGACCCGCGCCCAGAAAGGAGGTGGCTACGGCCAGCAGGGAAAAGGCCTCCAGCAGGCGCAGAACGACGCCGCTCAGGCTGTTGCCCGCGGCGGCCACTAGGTTGCCCACATTGCCGCCGTCGGCGATGACGGTCTTGAACTGCTCACGCGGGATATTGCCGTCCGCCGCCACAATCCAGGAGAGATAGCAGGCCAGGGCGATGAGGGTGCCGTAGCGCAGGCAGGCGTTGATGGTGCGGGGTTCCTTGCCCAGATACTTGACCAGACTCGGGACCGAGGCATGGAAGCAGAACGAGGTCAGGTAGGTGGACACAGCGCCCCAGACAAAGATGGTCTGACCGCCGCCGCCCTCGACGTCCAGCAGGGTGTCCAGGCGGATATGGCCGATCATGCCGCTGATGGAGAGCAGGAAGGACAGGGCCATGCCGCCCATCAGCAGCACGGAAAGGCGGTCCACCATTTTGGAACTCCACCAGACGCAGGCCGTGAGCAGCAGGGCGAAGAACAGGCTGGAGAGCAGGCGGGGCGGCGTGCCGCCCAACAGAGGCGCGAGGCTCTGCTGCACTACGGAGCCGCCGCCGCTGACGTAGGCGTAGACCAGGGTGTAGAGCACAAAGGCCACAGCCAGGCCGTTGAGCGTGCTCCAGAACGGGCCCAGCAGTTCGCGTACCAGGGTGTGGAAGCTGTCGCCCGGCTGAAAATGCAGGTTGACCTCCAGAATGGCCTGGCTGGAGCGGAACATGCAGAACCAGGAGATCAGCAGCAGGGCCACGGACCAGTAAAACCACATGCCCGCCGAAATCATGGGCAGGGCCAGCATGCCCGCGCCGATGGCCGTTCCGGCCACAATCATGGTGCCGCCCAGAATGGAGAGGAAGCGGCTGTTCATGCCTGCTCCTTGTTTGCCGCCGCGCTGAGCGGCCGGGTGTGAAAGTCATTGGACAACAACGCCCCGGAAAGGTTCTGCCAGACGCTGAACAAGACTCCGGCAATGGCCGGGGCCGGTGAAAAACGGGGCAGGGCCGAGCAGGCGATGATGACGACGCCCATGAGGCGGGTGACAACGGTGCTGAGCCTGTGTGCGAGGCGCGGCAAAAGAGCTCTCCGGCTGCTTGGGGGAAGAGGGAACGTGCAAAAACGTGTTCCGCATACTGGCAGAGAGCGCGGATGATGGCAAGCGCGGGCGGGGAAAGGGCGCTAAATGGGCGAACTTGAAAAACGCCCTGGTCCCGGCTATTATCTTCTTTTACATCCGGGCCGGACGGACACGCGCGGGACAATTTCATCCGCGCGCCGGGGCCCCAGACTCTGAGGAGCCTATGAGCAACGAACCGGACAAGATTATTTATTCCATGATCCGCGTGTCCAAGCGCCACGGCCAGAAGGAAGTGCTGAAAGACATTTCCCTCTCCTATTTTTACGGGGCCAAAATCGGCGTGCTGGGCCTTAACGGCGCGGGCAAATCCAGTCTGCTGAAAATTCTGGCCGGTGTGGACCAGGCCTTTGACGGCAAGACCGTGCTGGCCCCCGGCTATACCATCGGCTATCTGGAGCAGGAGCCCCTGGCCCATGAAACGCGCACGGTGCGCGAAGTGGTGGAGGAGGGCGTCAGCGACCTTACGGCCATCGCCAAAGAGTTTGAGGAAATCAACGCCAGATTCGCCGAACCCATGGAGCCGGAGGAAATGGACGCCCTCATCGCCAAACAGGCCGAGGTGCAGGAACTCATGGACGCCAAGGGCGTCTGGGATCTGGACTCGCGCCTGGAAATGGCCATGGACGCCCTGCGCTGTCCCCCCGGCGACATGCCGGTGGACAAGATTTCCGGCGGCGAACGCCGCCGTGTGGCCCTCTGCCGCCTGCTGCTCCAGAATCCCGACATTCTGCTGCTGGACGAACCCACCAACCACCTGGACGCCGAGTCCGTAGCCTGGCTGGAGAGTTATCTGGGCACCTTCCCCGGCACGGTCATTGCCGTGACTCACGACCGGTATTTCCTGGACAACGTGGCCGGTTGGATTCTGGAGCTGGACCGTGGCCGGGGCATCCCCTGGAAGGGCAATTATTCCTCTTGGCTGGAGCAGAAGCAGAAGCGTCTGTCCGGCGAAGAAAAGGCCGAGGCCGAGCGCCAGAAAACCCTGGCCCGCGAACTGGAGTGGATCCGCATGTCGCCCAAGGGCCGTCACGCCAAGGGCAAGGCCAGGATCAACGCCTATGAGGCCATGCTTTCGCATGAGAGCGAAAAGCGCGCGCCGGATCTGGAAATCTACATTCCGCCGGGACCGCGTCTGGGCAAGAGCGTCATCGAGCTCAAGGGCGTGAGCAAGAGCATGGGCGACCGTCTGCTTATGGACAAGGCCGACGCCCTGATCCCGGCGGGCGCCATTGTGGGCATCATCGGCCCCAACGGCGCGGGCAAAACAACATTGTTCAAGATGCTGGTGGGGCAGGAGAAACCTGATTCCGGCAGCCTGAGCGTGGGCGACACCGTGCAGTTCGCCTACGTGGACCAGGGGCGCGAGTCGCTCACGCCCGGCAAGACCGTCTATGAACTGATCAGCGACGGGCAGGAGACCATCCGGCTCGGCGGGCGCGAGGTCAACGCGCGCGCCTATTGCACGCGCTTCAATTTCCACGGCGCGGATCAGCAGAAAAAGGCGGACGTGCTCTCCGGCGGGGAGCGCAACCGCCTGCACCTGGCCCGCATGCTCAAGTCCGGGGCCAACGTCCTGCTGCTGGACGAACCCACCAACGACATTGACGTGAACACCATGCGCGCCCTGGAAGACGCGCTGGACAACTTCGCCGGCTGCGTGCTGGTCGTCAGCCATGACCGCTGGTTCCTGGACCGCGTGGCCACCCACATCATGGCCTTTGAAGGCGATTCCAGCGTGGCCTTTTTTGAAGGCAATTTCACGGAATATGAGGAAGACCGCAAAAAGCGTCTGGGCAAGGAGGCTGAAACGCCGCACCGCCCCAAATTCCGCAAACTGACACGATAACGGCCCGCCCCGCGCCGGGCGTCGGCATGGCCTGGCGTGATCCGGCGCAACGGCGCAAGCCGTGGAGGTTCAATGCATACAAGTATGACATCAGTATGGCGGCGGCCCGGAGCTTTGCTCCGGCTGCTGCCGGGCCTTACGCTTTTATTGTTGATCCCGTTGTTCTGCCTGTCCCTTGCCGGACGGGCGGCGGCCGCCGAGGCCGCCCCGGCGAAGCAGCCCGAACTGGCCGATCCGGTTTCAGCCCTGCTGTCGCCCGGCGGCGGCGTGCTTGACGTGGAGGACAACGCGCCGGTTACGACCAACGGCGGCGTGAGCGTGCTGCATTTTGTGATTCCCGGCGACGCGGAAAACCTGCAACTGACCGTGCCCGGCCAGAGCGTGGCCCGCTGGAGTGCCGTGCCCCAGTCGCTGGAGCAGAGCGGCGATCTGGCCCGGCTGCGCGAGGAGCTGCTGGCCGAACAGGCCCGCCTGAACGGGCGGCTCACCGCCGTGACCGCCCGGCTGGCCCTCTGGCAGGCCCATCCCGAAACCATCACCCTGTCGGAACTGGAGCAGCGCGAAAAAAAGATGCAGGATGCGATCCCCGGTCTGGCCCGTGAGCAGGCGGATCTGGGACGCCGCCTGAAACTTGTGCGGCAGGAGCTGGAACGCCTGCCCGCCAGCCCCGAACTGGGGCAGCGGATCAGCGTCACCCTGCAAAAGGCCGTGTCCGGCGTGGAAAAATTGCCGGTCCGTTACAGCTATACCCTGCGCAACTGCGGCTGGCAGCCTGTCTATGCCTTCAATGCCCAGCCGGAAAAGGGCGACGGCGACGTCATCGACGTGCGCCTCATGGCTGAAGTCTGGCAGTTCACGGGCATGGACTGGCGGAACACCAAGCTGACGCTGGCCACGCGCGGTAACGGTCCGCGCGAGCCCGCCCCCCTGCCGCGCTGGGTGGTGGATTCTTCTCCCAAGCCGGAACCCGCGCCCGTGATGCTGATGCAGGCGCGTAAAGCCGCTCCCATGGCTATGGCGGCTGAGGAAGCCCCGGCCCAGGACAACGCGCCGGTGGACCTGGACGCCAGCAGCGTATACGCGACCTGGACTCCGGCTGTGCGCGGCCTGCCTGAAGGACGTTCGCGTTTGCTGATCACCGCCGACGCCTGGAAGGCCCCCCTGCAATGGCTGGCCCGGCCCGGCGTGGGCGACAGCCGCGTCTGGCTGATGGCGAAGTACGTTCTGCCGCCGCGGCAGGCCTGGCCGGAAGGCCGGGCGGAGTACAGCGTGGACGGCCAGAGCGTGGGCCAGGGTCTGTTCC
>ERZ506979.810-NODE-810-length-16636-cov-3.978047_pt1 | contig 16636 bp, 9 predicted proteins | sample MGYA00512887_ERZ506979 | MGnify/ENA metagenome assembly ERZ506979 | reverse complement strand
GCAGGTAGCGGGCGTAATTGTAGCTGGGCACGATGACCGTGACGACGGGAGCGGAAAGCATGAACCACCTCCTCAAAAGGGTGGCCAGACGGCGTTCAGTCTTTCTTTTTGCCCACAGCCGCGGGGGTGGGTTCCGGGCAGGACGGATCGTCCAGCAGGGTCCGCAGATGGCGCATGCTCCGCCAGTGGGCGAAAAGCATTTCCAGCAGGCCGTTCCGCGCCCAGGCAGCCAGCGTGTCAGCGGACAGGGCCATGACTTTTTCCCGGTCCGCCACGCGCAGACCGCCCACGGTCCGCGCCCGGCCGTCGGAGCGGATAGTGACGCTCTGTTCCCGCAGCACGCCGCTCAGGTTCAGCTCGGCCAGAGCCTGTTCCCTCTCTGTGTGGCGTTGGTGCTGATTGCCCAGGGTACCGGCAATGCGCTGCAAGAGCGGCGTGGGCGCGCCGTCCTCGCCGTAGAGCGGCAGGCCGTTTTCCTGGTGAAAATGCGGCGCGTCCTCTTCCACGGCCAGAACCACTTCCGGCGTGTCGGGGCGTTCCGGAGAACGCGCGGCGATCAGCGAAAAAGGCCGGTTGGCCGCGTACAGGGGCAGATAGGACGCGGTCCAGCGGCCCTGGGCGTCCACAAAAATATTTTTGCCGCCCAGTCCCAGCAGGGCGTGAGGAATGGCCGAACCCGCCGCCGGAAAGACGACGGCGAAGCACTGGGCCGCCTCCGGCACTTCAAAGGCCAGCAGAGGAATGCTGCTCATGGCCGAGGTGAAGGAATAGTCCTCCAGCGGACTGAAGGTCAGTGAGGCATGACTGGTCTTACTGAGAGGAACGATGCGCGGCTGGGACATGGAATCTCCTGCGGGGCTGCCAAACCGCCCCCGTCAACGGGCGTAAGAGATGAAAAGGGCCGCCGCCTCCGCCTTGCAGCGGCGACGACAGCCCTTGTCCGGCCTCGCTTCCGCCTTTAATGGGCGGAAGCGAGGCATGATTTTCAGGTTATGAATTAGGCGGTGACGAGGTCGCCGGTAACGATCGCCCCGTCAGTGCCGACAGTCAGGGTGCCGAGGATCTGCACTTCGCCAGCCTCGACCAGCGCGGTTCCGTCATTGTTGACCTGAAACACGGTGTAGGTGTGGGCATCGCCGGAAGTGTTGTTCAGCACCAGCGCAACGCCATTTTCATTGGCGGCGAAGGTCAGACCATTAATGCTGGCAAGGGCCTCGGCCACCGTCAGAGCGGCCGTCCCGGCACCGGCAACAGCAGTTCCGACGCCGCTGTGGTTGCCGCCGCTCACCAGAGCCGACACGTCGATCTTGTCGATGGTGGTCTGGAAGCCCAGCACAGTGTCATCGCCGTGCGCGCCGGTCAGCACCAAGGTGTCGAAGGCGTTGTGGGCGGACCCCACGTTCAGGGAGATGACGTCATTGCCGAGGGTCAGGTCCACGGTATTCATGCTGGTAGTGCCGGTATCGGAACCGGTAACCGTGGTGGGCGTGCCCTTCACAAGGACGGTGTCGTCGCTGACGTCCACACCAGCTGGCAAGCCGTTGATCGTGAAGGAGGTGGTTCCATCCGGGTTCACAGCCGAAGTAACAGTCATGCCGGTGTGGGTCGCATCCAAGATAGTCTGCATAGCGGCGGCCATGGCCGTTGCGTCCGCACCGCGCTGGAAAGTGAAGGTCTCCCCATTATAGACGACCGTGTAAGTATGCGTAGCGGCTCCGGTAGTGAAGTCCACAGCAGCGGTGAGCACCTGAACCTCAGGAGTGCCCGTACCGCCTTCCGTGGTCACCTGCAGCGAACTGTTGAGAGCTTCCGCGCCGCCGAGGGCCAAGTCGGAATTCGTACCGGTGGCGGTATAGACGCCGTTGCCGACCGTCACATGGCTGGTAGCGTCACCCACGAATTTCACGCTCAGGTCCGTGGCCGCGAATTTCCCGTCAACCAGGGATTCCACCAGCAGGGAGTTGCCCATGCCGTCCTTGGCCACCAGCAGGGCGCTCAGGGTCGGATCGTTGTTGATGGCCTCAATGATGGCGTGGTTGGCCGTATCCATATCAATGACGGTCTGTCCGTCCTTCAGCTGCAGCGTCACCTCGGAGGAGATGCCGTTGAAGGTCACCGTGACGGTCACGTAGCTGTCAGCCGTAGCACCGGTCAGGGTAAGAGCGGGCTGATTGGTGGAAACCACCTCATTCCCCAGCGGCTGCGCGCCATCAGGGCCGGCTTTGATGAAGGTATCGGCCGCGCTGTTGGCGCCGAACACGAAGACCGCGTTCTGATCGATGTTCTGGCCCACGTAGACCTTGTCGGCGCCGTCGCCGTCATTCACATTCACCGCGCCGTTGCCCCAGAACCACAGTTCGTCGTTACCCGCGCCCAGGTCGATGGACACGTTGTTCAGGGCGATCTGGTTCACCAGGCGGTTGCCGGTGAGGCCTTCAAAAGAGAAGTTCACCAGGTCGTTGCCGGCATTGGTCTGGATGTCCAGTTTGAAGTCGCGGTCGGCGGCGATGCCGGCGTTGACCTTCATGTTCAGGGTGTCGTCATTGCTGCCCAAGTAGTAACGGAAGTCGCCGCTGGGAGCATAGTTGCTGTACATGGTGTTCAGGCCGTCCACGTCAGCCATGTACTTGGCGAGCGCGTTCTCCGTGAGTTGCGCGCCGATATTGACCTTGCCGACCATTTCGCTGGCGTCAAAGACCTTGACGTCGGTAAGACCGTCGGTGCTCAGCAGGCGGGGCGCGTTCATCCAATAGAGAAGTTCCCCGGAGCTGGGATCTTTGCTCTCGTCAGCAAGAAGGCTCTGGCCGATGAACAGGTTGCCTTTATCGTTGTCGCCGTTCACCGCGCCGTTCTTCACCGTGACCATGCGCAGGGTCTCGTTGGTGGAGGACAGGCTGGAGAGCCAGGAACCCTTGTCCACGACCACGTCAAAGCGTTCCACACCGCCGCGGCCGGGCATGGAACCGATAACCAGCTCGCCGGCTTGGCTGCCGTAGACGGAATCGTCAGGCAGGCAAGCGCTGGCGTCATCCCACTGCACACGGCCCACGTTGTCCAGCTCCACATTGGTCTGGATCAGCGGGCAGGTGGTGGCGGATTGGTTCGCCATGGACGCGGACATGGAGTTGGTGGGATCCGCCATCTGATCCTGCGTCCAGCCAACGCCATCCAGGGAGCCCTGGCTGGAAGAGAGGGTGATGGTCTGCCCCTTAACAGTATTGCCGGTATTACCGTCATACTTCGTAAATACATCCCCCAGTTGCACGTTCAGGCCCAGGGCAGACAAGCTCTCGTCGGCGGCGATGGCGTTGCTGATGGCGTCCGCCAATTCCTGGTAAGCCGCCAAACCTTCGGTCGTCGTGGTGAAGACGGAATGATCCGCATTGAAATACACCGTATGCTGCACGCCGTTCAGCATGAAGGAGAAGCCCGTGTAGGAACTTTTCGCCAAAGGCTGATTGTTGGTAAGAGCATCGGTAGCGTCGATCATCTGCAGAGACAGATACCCCGTGGTGCTGGCTCCCTCGCTCGTGAGGTGCTGCGGATCAAAATAGACCTCGAGATTCACAGCGCCGGGATCGGTGTTGGAGAAGCGGACGGTGGTCTCGGTGGAATTGTGGCGCACGTCTTCGATCTTAAGAGAAGCGCGGCTGTTGTCCGAACCGATGGTCAGCATCTGGCCGTCGGCGAGGTGGACGTTCTCGGCGTCGAAATAGGCGTTGGTCAGATTGTTGCCCGTGCCGCCGCCAGCCTGCTGGGCGCGGAAGAGAATGGTTTCCACATTGCGGATTTCAGGCGAAATGACGCTGGTTCCGCCGGCATTGATATTGGCGTACAGCGTGTCGTTGCCCGCGCCGCCGTCGATGTAGTCGTTGGACTGCAGGGTGCCTTCTTTGGCGTTGAAGTAATCGTTGGTCGCGGTGCCGTAGATTTCGTCATCCTCAGAAGTAAGCTGATAGGTTTCACCGGTTGCGCCGGCGCCCACGGCGCTGGGGTGCAGACCCTCGGCCTGACCGAACGCCATGTAATGCTCAATGGGGTTGAGCCCGGCATCCTGGAAAGCCTTCACCAGCATGTCCATGGTGTAGCTCGGATCGTCCGCCTGCATCTTGGCCAGTTTGTCATCCATGTACTTCTGGACGTCAAAGCTGATCGAGGGGTTGTTGAACGTGCCCTTGCTGGCATAGTTCTCGGCCCAGAACTGGTCATAGTGCTGCCACGGGCTCATGCCGACCTGATTCATGGCCAGCAGCATGGATTGCGCCTGCTGGGCCGTGACATTGGCATTGCCATAGTAGTCGGCGGCTTTGGCGTACAGGTACTGCCCATCATTAAAGAAAGAGTTGGGGCTCACGCCTTCGGCGTTGCCGAACTGCTGAAAATGCCGGAACAGGCTGTCGGCGTCATTGGGGTTAAAGCCGGCATCCTGGAAGGCTTTCATCAACCCCAGGGCATCCCACCCTTCCCCCATCTGGGCAAGCTTGTTATTAAAATAGACATCTTTCTCAAACCAGGAAGGTACAGCCATGGATTCCTCCAAAAAAAAGTTTTGTTGTTTCTGCCAGTTGCTGACGTGCTCCACAAAAATAGAGGTCCCTTCATGTACCCCTCTTCCGTACCTTCCAATGCACGAAAGTGTTCCATTAGGGTACACTTTATTGGCTGAACTATCGCGGAAATGGGAAAAGACGAGGGAAGGGATGGAGGAAAGAGCGGCGTCAACCGGCGGCGGCGCAGGCGGGCCGACGCAAGGGGCGTCGTGTGGAGGAAAGAAGGCGCCGGAACACACGCGGCAGGAAGAGAAGCGCGGCGTCGGCTTTACGGATGCTGCGGCGCTCCTGCGGGGCGTCAGGAAGCGGCTCAGACGGAGCAGTCAAGGGGTGGATGGAGGAGCGTCAGTCCCCGTGACGACAAGAGGGCGGCTGCGCCCTGAATACAACCTATCCGGCAGCGCCCCCAAAATGCTTCCGCACGCCGGGGCGGCCATGCCGTCGACCCCGAAACGACGGCAATGCACCGGGATAGCGGCGGCTGCCGCCGTCATGGCCGGCCATATCCGGCACGGCGCGGCCGCCCGGCAGGCCAATGAGCAGGCAGATACTTTTCTTTTACAGCCGGGCTGTCAGCGCCCCTGTGCAACGAGGGAACGCTTGACCTCACGCCACAGGGGCGCGGCGGCGTCCTTGCCGGAGAGCACGGGATCGGCGCACGGCCAGGCGATGGCGATATCAGGATCATCCCAGCGCAGGGAGCCTTCATCCTCGGGGCGGTAAAAGTCCGTGCACTTATAATGCAGGTGCACCGCGTCGCTCAGAGCGAGGAAGCCGTGCGCCATGCCGGGGGGAACCCAGAGCTGATGCTGTTGCGCCGCGTCCAGTGTTACGCCGGTCCACTGCCCGAAGGTGGGCGATTGGGGCCGAATATCCACGACCACGTCAAAGATCGTCCCCAGGGAAACGTAAACAAGCTTGCCCTGCGGATGCTTGCGCTGAAAGTGCATGCCCCGCAGAATGCCTCTGGCGGAACGGGAATGATTGTCCTGTACAAAGGGCAGGTCAATGCCCACGGCGGCATAGCGCTCCTGCTGCCAGGTTTCCACAAAAAAGCCGCGTGCGTCGCCGTGCACCTGCGGCTTTACGATGATGACGCCGTTAATGCCTGTACGTTCGATTTCCATGGCGGTTTCCCCTCTTGTCCCCGTTCCGCGAAGTTCAATTCCTGCCCTTCTTCCTGTCTCCCCGGAGAAGACTTCCTAGGCGGCGCAACGGCGCCATGACACGCCAAGACCGCGAGGCGAGGATGGAGGCATAGGCCGCTTCCATGGCCTCAAGGCGCGCTTGCGCCGCGTCGTGGGCACTCCGCAGGGCGTCATGGCGTCCTTGCAGATCCGCGAGGCTCTCCCGCAACCGCGCCGCCGGATCGCTTTTTTCCAGGGGGTAATCGAAAAAAGAACTGCCTGTGGACGGCAGGGGTCCATTGCTGGCCAGGACGATGAAATACATGGCCTGTTCCATAAAAGGCAGATGTTCCATACCGGCGTCTTCGCCGCATTGACGCAGCAGAAAGGGCTCGCCGCCCGTGCCGCTCAACAGGGAACCGTACATAACCCTCTGCCCCAGCAGGGAAACATGGGCGAACTGGTTTGTCAGCAAGGTTGTAAACTCCTCACGGCACAGCTCTTTTACATGGAACTGGTCGACGCCGCGACTGCTGAAAACCGGCCTGTTAGGAGTGGACATGATCAGAAGGCCGTCATCCCGCAGAACGCGACTGATTTCCTGAAGCATTTTTTCCTGTTCGTGCAAATGCTCCAAGGTTTCAAAGCTGACCACCACATCCACGCTGGCATCGGGCAGAGGAATGGCGACGGCGCTGCCTTCCAGGAACGAGATGTTTTCTCCGGCGTAATTTTTTGTGGCGCTGGCGACAGCTTCCGGGGAAATATCCACTCCGGCGGCGCGTGCGGCGGATTGCGCCAGAATGTGCGTGCCGTAGCCTTCCCCGGAGGCGATGTCCAGGACGTGCTTGCCGGAAACAAGACCCGCAGCGAAGAAATAGCGGTGATAATGCTCGGCCGCGATTTCTCCCTGGCATGAAGGGACAAAGCGTTCTCCCGTGAATTCCATATTGGCTCCTAAATGACGTTGAGACTGATCTGCTTCATGGGAATGCCCACCATACCCGTATGGCAGCTGGTGGTCGTTGACCGCAAAAGCAGGGCGTCGTGCTTCCAGTCGTGCTGAACGTGCTCCTCTTGCGTTCCCTCGGCCACGGCGACGGAAAAGCTGTAATCCCCCACTTCAAGAATGGGCATGGTAAAGGAAAAGCTTGCACTAAGCTTCTGCCCCGCGCGCAGAAACACGGGTTTATCCCTGTACACCAGAAAGGTATTGTCCCCGAAGATCTGTTGGCCCAGGCGGTTGTTGCAAAAAAAGCCGACGATGGGGCCGAAAATATCCTTGTGGGCCTGTACCGTGATCCGCAACGACACGGGCTCGCCGCCCACGATCCAGTTCAGCGGATGGTTTTCAGCGTCAAGAAGAACCGCGTCCACGATGGTGGCTCCTTTTTTGCCGAAAGCCTCGCTGTTTTCGTTGAAAGCGAAGACCTGAATATCGTTGCGCAGGTTGCTGGCATTGATGAAGTCCGCGCGCATGTCGCGGAATTCCTCGGGTGCTGCGGCGCTTTCTGTGTCCCCGGCGACCTCCGCTCCGGCTGCTTCGTCAGTGGGGGCGCTGGAACCCTGATGGGCTTCGTACATGTCTTTCAGATAGGTTTCCGTCACTTCCTTGGGGCTCCCTATCTGTTTTATCCTCCCGTTTTCCATGAGGATGGCCCTGCTGCACAGACTGTTCACGGCGGCGGTGTCATGACTGACGAAAAGCGCGGTACGCTCGGCAATGAAGCGGCGCAGGAAGCGCATGCATTTCTGCGTGAAAAAGGCGTCGCCCACGGAAAGGGCCTCGTCAATGATCAGCACGTCCGCGTCCACATGGGCCACTACGGCGAATGCCAGGCGCACCACCATGCCGCTGGAATAGCTCTTGACCGGCTGCTCGATGAAGTCGCCGATGTCCGCGAAGGCCGCGATATCATCAAAACGGGCGTCGATCTCCTCCCGCGTCAGGCCGAGGATGGAGGCATTCAGATAGACGTTCTCGCGGCCTGTGAATTCGGGGTTGAAACCGCTGCCCAACTCCAGCAGGGCGGCCACCCGGCCCTTCACGTCGACGTTGCCCGACGAAGGAGCGAGCGTGCCGGTGATGACCTGAAGCAGCGTGCTTTTGCCCGCGCCGTTGCGGCCGATAATCCCCACGCATTCCCCGCGCCACACTTCGAAGGAAACCTCCCGCAGAGCCCAGAACGGCTCGTAAAAGCAGCGCCTGCCCCTGAATGCCATCTGCCAGAGGCGGTGCGAAGGCTTGGAGTATATTTCGAAGAACTTGGAAATGCCGTCGACGTTGATGACGGCCCCGGCGTCAGAGCACATCCGCAAACCCCTTCTTCATTTTGCTGAAGCAGACAAAGCCGATCTGAAACACGGCCAGGGAAAAGAGAAACAGCCACAGGCAGACCATATAGTCAGGCTCCTGCCCGTACAGAAACAATTTGCGGGTTTCTTCCACCATGGGCGTCAACGGGTTCAGATACAGCAGCCAGCGCAGGCGCTCGGGCACCAGCGACACGGGATAGAAAATAGGGGTCATGAAAAAAAGAATCTGCGTCACCACGCCCACAAGCTGGGGAACATCCCGCAGGTAGACCCCAAAGGCGGCGATGATGAAGGACACTCCTGCGGTGAACAGCAGCAGGGGCAACAGGGTCAGGGGCAGAAGGCACATGGTCCATGACAGGGATTGCAGGAAAACGCAGGCCCCCAGCAAAAGCAGGCTGAACCAGGCCGCCCCGAAGAAAAAGGCTGTGGCCACCGTACACAGGGGCAGCAGTTCCAGGGGGAAAATGACCTTTTTGACGAAACCGGTGTGGTTTACAATGAGACTGCCGCTGCTGTTGACGCTTTCGGAAAAGAGATTGAAGACCGCCAGGCCGCAGAACATGATCAAGGGAAAGGCGGCCCGGTTCTCGTCCAGGGTTTCCACTCCCCAGCGCGCCTTGAAAACAATGCCGAAGACAAAGGTATAGACCGCCAGCATCATCAAAGGATGGGCGAAGCTCCAGACGAGCCCCAGCACAGACCCCCGGTAACGGGCGCTGATGTTCCTTTGCAGCATCTGCCTGAAGAGCCCCTTGTGGCGGCACAGCAGACGCGGCGCGGCGAAGATGTTGAATAAAAGCATAAAATGCACCTGAGTTGAGGGTCAGTGAAGCGGGTCAGGCCGTTCTGGCAAAGGTTCCCGCCTGATAGCCGTTGCGCGCGGCAATGAGGGCGGGCAGCCTTTCAAGGGCGTGCGCGAGTGTTCCTTCAACGCCAATAGGCTCGGCCGCGAACTCTTCGAGAGCGAGGTCAAAAGTAAACAGTTGTCGCAGGGCATGCGGCCGGTACCAGAGCATGTTACCCACGGGGAAGAAGATCTCCGAACGGCAGATTTCATCCCGCAGACCCATGCGGCGCAGCAGGCGACGGGCCTGATCCATCTCATTCGTCAGCCCCGAAAGGGGGATGTTCCGTGTGGTCATGAAGGAATGCAGCTTGTCGAAGACAGGCGGGAAAAGACATCCCATCTGCGGATCCGCATGGAAAATGCCGATAATTTCCCTGACCGCGTCGCCGTGAATCAAATTGTCAAAAAGGTAGGCGCGCCATTCTTCGCCAAAATCCAGATAGGACGATTCTTTGGCATGGATGTGGCAAAAAAGGTCATAGCCGGCCTGATACGGCCGCATGCCCAGTATCCACGGAGCCACATCCCTGCCCCGGTTCTGACCCGGCAGCGTGACGACGTTTTTTGCCCCGGGAATCAGAGCGCGGTTCAGGAGGCGCGCCACGGTCTGTGTATATGCGGCGTCGGTTATGGTAACATAAAGATCAAAATCCGCGGGGAATTCCTGAAGATAACGCACAACTTCATCAACAAGAAGGATGTTGTGCAGATGCAGATGGATGCCGAGTTTGAAACTGCCGGTCAGAGGAGCCTTGTAGGTGCGCGCAGTGTGGGGCGTGTCAAAGCCGGTTCCGGAGAAAACCGTTTTTTGCGGCAGAAATCGCTCCAGTTTTTTTTCCAGAGAATGGGTTTCGTTATGGTACACCGGATCAGGGAACAGAATGTTTCTGAACAGCCGCTGATTGCAAAATGGCGTTTCATTCAGAAGGACGTGGCAGATGTCAAGAGGCGGCTCTCCGTGAGTCAGCGTGACATATTTCGCATATTCGCCGAACTGCGCGCAAAAGGCCTCGGCAAAGTCACGGCATGCGGTATGCACGGCGGCGAGGTCCGCTTCCATGGCCTCGCTTGCGGCAAGGGTTTCAAACACGGGCTGCCCTTTCTCATCAAAGTCCACCACACCGCCTTCGCATGGGGAGAACAGTTCCTCAAAAACAAGCCTGCTGGCCGCATCCCTACCGGCGCTTTCCGCGAACACGCGCGTGCTGGTGCCGCATTGCTTGTCCGCCGACCTGTTTTCGGGATCTTCCCAAAAATACAGCTTGTCCACGGGCTTGCCGACGACAGCGGAAAGCGCCCGGCTTATGGAACCGGAATAACCCAGGTCAAAGATAAGGTGGCGTTCTTCTTCCCTGGACAATGTCTGGTTGTAATATTTTTGTATCCGCGCGCGCTTATCGCGCAGGAACAGTTCAATATCACTTTGAAAGCGTGTGATGACAGACAGAGACTTTTCTTTTTCCTCAAAAAACAGAGTGTTTTTTTCAACTTCAGTCAGTTTTTCGTCCAGATGCGCCAGAAGTGCGGATCCGGTAAAATGGGCTTTCAGAAAATCATACAGGGTATAACCCATATCGCCGCCATGCCGCCGGGATTTGGCGTAGTCATAAAAGGAGGCATAGAGAAAGGGATAATAGGCCCGACGTCCAGCGTGGCAATATCTGCCGGGCAGGCCGCCCAGATGCCGCTGTATGATGCCGTATATGGCATGTGGCAGGTAGCCGTCGCGTGATGCGAAATTGATTTGCTTGTATTTGGCCTGAATATCTTTGTCCGCCGCAAGGGCGAGCGCATAGCCGGTCAGCATGGGCGCGATGGTCAGAGCCGTGAAGTGCCGCAGATTGTGAGCATCCAGAACGGATGCGCCGGGAGCGAGACTTTGGGAAATAAAACTGTTCAGACTGAAGGCCAGCAGCATTCTCCAGGCGGGATCATCTTCTCCGGCTTTGAGCAGAGGGCCTGCGTCAACGTCGCGGCAGCCAAATATCTCTTCTTGGATGGAAGGGTAGTGAACGGCGGTAATTTTTTTGGCAATGGCGTTCTCAAAATCAGATTTATAATTGTCGCCAATATGCAATATTTCAGATGGATGTGCCTTTTCAGAAGAAATAATGATGTCATAGAGCGCTCCGCTGCTCTTCCGCGCTTGCTGATCGCAGGAAACATATATGGCATCCATAGCCATGCCGTTTTTTTTCAGAATCCCATCCAGTATGGTTCCCGGCAGATACATATCCGATGTGGCGATAACCCGCTTGCCCAGTTTTACGGCCTCTTCATAAAGGGCTTTGACTTCCGGTCGAGGGGTGAGCAGCGTGGTTTCGCAGCGGATTTCCTCTTCGAGAAGTGCTGTTGCCGTTTGGGGAAGCAGCTTGAATCGCCGCCGCACGTCGGCATAAATTTCGTAAATATTGGCATTTTCCTTGCCCAACCGCGCTTCGGCGTCCCAGCGCAGTTTGATGAAGTCCACACCGTAGGCGGCATTCATTTTAGCGGCCAGAAGATAAAAAATGTCTTTGGGGTGCAACACGGGACGTACAAGCAAGGTATCAAAAATATCGAAGCTGACGATCTTGATGTCAGCATCATGCAGCATGTTCCGGATATGCTCCATGGGGATAAAGGAGACCCTGGATTTGCGGGGCTCGCCGGCAGGCGCGGCGCTCTCCTGATTTCTGGCGGTCAGCACTTTCAGGCATTTTTTTGCGGTGCTTTTCAGGCTTCCGCTTCTGGCAAGATCAATGCCGGTCTTCATGGGCCAGTAGACGAAAATGGCGTTGCAAAAATTTGTCCGGCGAACGCGGCTGGGCGCCTGTCTGATAATCTGCGAAAAAAAGACGTATGGCCCCTTGGCAAGGGCTCCAAACCATGCGCGCGGCGAACGGTAGACATATAATGAGGATGGAAGCAGCAGCAGCGCGGCAATATATCTGTGCAGCATAGAAATAATCTCGCCTATGAGGATTTTTGTAAAATATGAATACCGTATTTCCGGGAGAATAACGCGTCCAATGCGTTCATCATACTGTCAGATGAAACATCATGAGCGATCACGACATCCTTATATGCACTCTTTCTGACGCGTTCCGCAGGCGCGCCAAGATCAAAGCAGACAAAAGGAAGGCCCATCAGCATGATTTCCTGTACGACATAGCTGAATGTTTCGGGCCAGATGGAGGGAAAGAGCGCCGCTTCCACCCCATACTTTGAAAGAATTTCGGGCAGATCCTTCCTGTCGTATTTACCATGAAAGGTTATGGCGTCATGCGCGTATCGGCTTTCATTGCGCCCAATGACGATCAGACGCAGGGGGAGGCGCTCATTTTTTATTTTGTCGGCAAGTTCCAGAATAATGGAATTTCCCTTGCAGAAATCGAAATTCCCTATAAATGCAACAGGATGGAGTTGATCCCCCGGAAGGCGCGGCTGCCTTTTGCCCACAAGAGCCGGCTGCAGGGGGGCATGCTCGCATACTCTGGTTTTGGCGGAAATATCAAAAAATTTACCGGCGATATCCAGCGTGGACTCTGAAAAACAGCGAATGCCGTCGCATGCCGCAAACAGGCCTCGCCAGGTGGCTCTCCATGCCTGCATGTCGGTTCTCATTAAAATCTTCTGATTGGAAACGCAGTTAGTGCAGGATTCGGCTGAACCGCCCGCGCAATATCCCTCTTTATTCAACAAAAATATTGAGGGACAGATGGAGAGAAAATCATGAAAGACATATTCAAGGTAAAATTGATAATTTTTTCTCAACCTTATCAGGCGTGCCATGAATTCTTCAGGCTGCGGGTAAAAGGCAAGATTGTTGATAAATACATGATTTATTTTTATTATATGGAATAGTGTTTCGATTTTATCCAATTCAATAGAAATATTAGTATCTATATCGATGAAGCTGAGTTCCAGGCAAAATGTCGTTGCGGCATTGTTATATGTCAATAAAAGCACACGCCAGCCTTCATCCTTGAAGCGGCCTAATTGAAAATCCCTGTATGCGCGCGCGCCAACGCCTTCGCCTTGCCAGTCAATCAGCAGCAGGCAGCCCTTTCCGCCCTGGGAAAGGAGCAGGGCCGCCAGCGTCCTGTACGATTTCCACGGATCCGTGGCTACATGCCGGCGCATGTCGGCGATCTGTTTGGGCCAGCGCTTCCTGACAATCTGCATGTGCTCCTGGCATAAACGTTTTTTTTCGGCGGCCATAAAACTGCCGCCATGGACATGCTGCACAAACAGATTGGGAACAAGCACGTTTGCCCATCCCCTGGAATCGGCCCGCATGCACCAGTCTGTTTCTTCGCCATAGCCTCTGCCGAAAGTATCTTCGTCAAACGGGCCGATTTCGCGCCAGCAGGCCATATCTATGGCCATGCAAAATCCCACGCCCGAATGCGTCCGGCACTCCGGCGCGCTATCCGCCTTGACGCCCTGAAATGCCGTATCCACTTCATCCAGGGTGAACGGAGGAATCAGGGCGTTATCCTGGCCGGGTTTGGGAAAGCTGAACAGGGCGGCCGAATTTGAGAAAGGGGTCGCGGAGGCGATTTTGCGATCTGAGACGAAAGGATGCATGATCCTGGGAACCCAGTCCTCAGGAACTAAAATATCGGTATTGGCAATGATGGCGAATGGTGTTTCCACCATTGCCATTCCTTTATTAACGGTTTTTACAAACCCAAGGTTTTTCTTGTTTGATATAAGTTTGCATGTCTTATATTTTTTTATTGCATCTGATATAAATGGTATTACTTTATCGTCAGTACTGACATCATCTATAAAAATAAATTGTGTTTGCTGTGGACTGCGCTCAATAATTTGCGGCAGCAATCTTCTCAGGTGCTCGATCCCATTAAAAACAGGGATTACCACAGTAAGATTTTGATCGAATGCACAGATGCGCGGGTGGTCCTTGTTCCATGCATTCAGGATTTCTTGGAATTCAAGGGAATATTGTTGTGAAAAGCCAGTGATATGATCCAGTGAAATGAGCCCGCGCCATCCATATTTTTTTATGTTTTGCGCAATTTGCCGCATGGAAATAACAATGCTTTTATTTTGATATAGAGAAAGCGCAAATATAAACATTGGCAATGCGATGTATTTAAATGGGAATATCCATAGCTTCATTTTTGAAACTATCTGGTGATAATTTTTTATCTGATCCAGGAAAAAACATTTCCCGACTTTTATATGGGCATACATAGCCGAAAAATTTTTATAGTACGCAAATGATGACGGGAGAAGACAGACGGCTGTCAAAAATTTACGTAGTTTTGAACCCAGAAAGGCTTTTATTTTATAACCCGTCGACATGCCAAACCTCGTAAGAATCGAGTTCGCTCCCCAATATTCCACACGGCGTAGAGTGGCCCGTGCCTTGCGGAACAACCGGAATAAACAAAAGTACGGCGAGATGCGCCCGCGCCGCGCTTCGCCTCATTTCTCTGAAGGACGTTACTGCCGCAGGATTTCCTCATAGGCGGCGGCCAGTTCTTTTGCCTGGTCCTCAATGCCGCGCATATCTCCGTAATTGGCGGTACGGTAGTTTTTGAACCTGTTCTGATTTTGAAGAATGTCGCGCAGATGCTCTCTGAAGCTCTCCAGGTCCCCCAGGGGGAAAAGCAGGCCGTTTTCTCCATGGATAATGGCTTCGCGCGGGCCGCCGCAGTCGGAGGACAGCACAAAAACGTCGCGCGCCAAGGCTTCGCGAATTGGCAGGCCGAAACTTTCGGCTGTCAGAGACGGAAAAAGCAGCACGTCCATGTGCGCGTACAGGCCGTCCATGTCCTGACGCCGCGTAAGAGGCAGAATGCGCCTCCGCAGGCCTTCCCACAGGGCTTCGTCTTCAGCGCCGGTCATGCCGCCTTCCCCTCGGGCAGGCCCCGGATCGGCAAATATCAGTTCAAAGTCGTCGCGTTGCAGGCCACGCAGGGCTTTGGCCAGGAAGAAATAGCCCCTGTGGTGGGCTTTGCCGCCGATGTAGCCTAAACGCAACGGCCCCTCCGGCCTGGAGGGGCGGGAGGCGCGCGGAAGGAGAATGCCGTTGCGGTTGGTCCGCACAACGCTGCAGCGGGGGAAATGCCGACGGACAACAGCCGCCTGGAAATCGGACGGAGTAAAAACGGCCCGCGCCCGGCCCACAGTTTCCTCCATGCGGATCCGTCTGCGGTAGCCCTTTTCATCCGCCAGCCCGCAGCGGCGGCGGCAAACCTCGAGGTCCACGGTCTGCCGGGCGCAATAGCTTCCCGAGGCGTCCAGCATGAAAGGGCGGGGGCAAACCCACCAGCTGTGATGCATGGTGACGACGTAAGGCACTCCTGAACGGAGGCATTCTCCGGCAAGATCGCCCATGCCCTGGATGCAGTGGAAATGAACCAGATCCGGCTGCACGGCCCACAGAACCTGGTGAAAAAGTCCTTCCACTTCTTCATTGTCATACGCCGCGAAGTCCGGCCGCACAGCGGCGCTGATGACCGTGACGCCGTGCTGCTTCCGCCGCGCGAGGCGTCCTTGCGGCATGCCGTCCGCCAGATCCGCGCTGAAGATGAAGACTTCAAAACCCTGCCCGCATAGCGCCATGGCCGTGTGTTCCACGACTGCTGCCGCTCCGTCAGCGGCGTCGTGGCCGAAAACGGCATTGACCAGCAGAAGGCGTTTGCCGGTCGTTTTTTTCTGCGGGGGCAAGACGGGAGCCAGCTCCCGTTCGGCGATAGCCGAGCGGGCATAGCGGGCAAGAACATTGCTGCGGGCCCTTTGCCCCATGGCCGCGCGTAAAGCCGGGCTGGAAGCCAATTGGAGAATTTTGTCCCGCCATTCTTCCGGGGCGGCGGCGATCAGGCCGTCCACCCCGTCAGTGATGCTGGCGAGAAATTCGGCCGAGGGCGAGGCGATGGAAGGTATGCCGAACAGGGACGCTTCTTGGTATTTTATATCGCTCTTGCCGTCATTGAACACGTCCTGAACCAGCGGCATGAGGGCGATGTCATAGTCCGCCATGATCCGGTAATAGATATCCTTGTCCAGAAAGGGGACGCAGTGCACGCGCCCGGCGCAGCTTTCAAAGCCGGGAGGCAGCTCAAGAGGACCGTGCAGGTGCAGGTGCAGCCGGGCGTCTTTTTCCATGGCCTGACGCAACGCGTCGGCGATAAGCATGAAGTCGGCTCCGTGCGTGTCGGAGCCGCTGCCGTAAAACATGCGGATTTCATTGCCGCTTCCGGTTCTGGCCGGAAGCTCCCGAGCCATGGCGGCCAGTTCGTCCGCGATGGAATTGTGCACCACAAAACATTTCCGTCCAGGCCCATCGCCACTGCGGGCCGTCTCCGGCTGAACCATGCTGTCAACACGTTTTTTGAGCCCGAGCGTGCTGACAAGCAGCACATCCGCCGCCTCCATGGCTTCACGGATTTTGGGGGCGAACTCCAGCATGCGCGCGGCGAGCTCCGGCGGCAGTCGCATGGGAGCCAGATGCGCGGCCAGATCTTCCTCCAGGAAAATAAGGTCGTCGATATCATACAGAATGGACAGTCCAAGACGCCGGGCCTCGGCGTACAGGGCGGGCACATGCCGGATCATGGACACCCGGTAGAAAAGCGCGCAGTCCGCCAACTGCAAGGCCAGTATGGCGGATTCGTAGTCCAGCCAGTCACATGTGCGCACCTTCCAGCCAAGATGTTCCAATTGCGCCGCCCTTTCCCTGACCCGGTAATGCAGGCACTGGGGAAGGCTGAGTTCCGCGATAAGCGCGCAGACGCCCGTCCGTGCGGAGGCGGGCTCCTGCCGCCGGGTGACGCGCC
>ERZ506979.803-NODE-803-length-16712-cov-5.743231_pt1 | contig 16712 bp, 12 predicted proteins | sample MGYA00512887_ERZ506979 | MGnify/ENA metagenome assembly ERZ506979 | reverse complement strand
GCAGGTGCTCACCCAGTGCCGCGAGCACATCATCCGTAAGACATTCGACGCGTGCAAGGGCGCACCGAGCGCGATTATCCACTTCTATAACTCCGTCAGCGTTGCACAGCGCGAGCAGGTGTTTAAGAAGTCCAAGGAGGAGATCAAGAAGATCGCCGTAGACGGCGCGAAGCTCGTCAAAAAGCTTGCGGCCGAATACGAAGGCAACTTCCGCTTTGAGTATTCTCCGGAGTCCTTTACGGGCACCGAACCGGAATACGCGCTGGAGGTCTGCAACGCGGTTCTCGACGTTCTGGAGCCGAGCGAGACGAACAACGTCATCATCAATCTGCCGGTCACGGTGGAAATGAGCATGCCGCACGTGTATGCTTCGCAGGTCGAGTACATGAGCGAGAACCTCAAGTACCGTGAATTCGTGACTTTGTCTCTGCACCCGCACAACGACCGCGGCACGGGCGTTGCGGATACCGAGCTGGCGCTCCTTGCCGGCGCAGACCGCGTAGAGGGTACGCTGTTCGGCAACGGTGAACGTACCGGCAACGTGGATATCATTACGCTTGCGATGAACATGTACTCCCACGGTGTTGACCCGAAGCTTGACTTCTCCGACATGCCGTACCTTGTGGACGAATATGAAAAATGCACGCGTATGCATGTGTACGAAAGAGCCCCGTATGCGGGCGCACTGGTGTTTGCGGCGTTTTCCGGCAGCCACCAGGATGCGATTGCAAAGGGCATGAAATACAGAGCGAAAAATAAGTTGCATCAGTGGAACGTACCGTACATTCCGATCGACCCGAAGGACATCGGCAGAACGTACGACGCAGACGTTATCCGCGTCAACTCCCAGTCCGGCAAGGGCGGCATCGGTTATCTGCTGGAGCAGACGTACGGCTATAACCTGCCGCCGAAAATGCGCGAGCACTTCAGCTATCTGTGCAAGGATATTTCCGACCACGAGCACAAGGAACTGAAGCCGGATGAGGTTCTGAATATCTTTGAAGAGAACTACCTCAATCTGACGAACGGTGTTACCGTGACGGATTTTGAGTTTATGCGCGACAAGGACAACGTGAAGATCGGCATCACGTTCGAGAAGGACGGCGAAGAGACCGAGATGGAAGCGGAGGGCAACGGCTCCCTCAACGCGATCAACAACGCGCTGCGTGCGTACACCGGTGCAGAGTACACCCTGCAGGTCTTTACCCAGCACAGTATGCAGGGACAGGGCTCGCAGAGCGTGGCGGCTTCGTACATCGGCCTTGAAAAGGAAGACGGTTCGATGTTCTGGGGCGCAGGCACCGACACCGACGTTGTAAAGGCGAATACAAAGGCGCTGTTGAGCGCTTACAACAATATGATCAAAGGGGGAGACTAAAATGAAAATGACCATGACGCAGAAGATCCTTGCGGCGCACGCGGGTCTCCGTGAAGTTACCGCCGGTCAGCTCATCAATGCAAAGCTGGATATCGTGCTCGGCAACGACATCACGACGCCGGTCGCAATTCATGAGTTTAAGAAAGCGGGCTTTACAGACGTTTTCGATAAGGACAGAGTGACGATCGTACTCGACCACTTTGTGCCGAACAAGGATATTAAGGCAGCGGAGCAGAGCAAGACGTGCCGCGAGTTTGCGTGCAGCCACTGCGTGAGCCACTTCTATGACGTGGGCAAGATGGGCATTGAGCATGCGCTTTTGCCGGAGCAGGGCATTGTGACCGCCGGCGACTGCATCATCGGCGCGGACAGCCACACCTGCACCTACGGTGCGCTGGGCGCGTTCTCCACAGGCGTTGGCTCTACAGATATGGCAGCCGGCATGGCAACGGGCATGGCGTGGTTTAAGGTTCCGTCCGCGATCAAATTTAACCTGACCGGCAAGCTGCCGGAAAATTGCAGCGGCAAAGACGTTATCCTCACAATCATCGGCATGATCGGCGTGGACGGCGCGCTGTATAAGAGCATGGAGTTCACCGGCGAGGGCGTGAAGAACCTCTCCATGGACGACCGCCTGTGCATCTGCAATATGGCGATCGAGGCCGGTGCGAAAAACGGTATTTTCCCGGTGGACGATATTACGCTTGCCTATTTACAGGACAGAAGCGAGCGCGAGCCGGTTGTATACGAAGCAGACCCCGACGCGGAATACGAAAAGGTTATCGATGTCGATCTCGCAAAGATTGTGCCGACCGTCGCCTGTCCGCATCTGCCGGAGAACACGCACCCGGCAAGCGAGCTGCACGATATTAAGGTTGACCAGGTTGTCATTGGCAGCTGCACGAACGGCAGAATGGAAGACATGGAAGCGGCGTACAGCATTTTGAACGGCAAGAAGATTGCGGACGGCATCCGCTGCATCATCATTCCGGGCACGATGCAGATCTACCGCGAATGCGTGGAGCGCGGCTACGTGACGGCATTTATCGATGCGGGCGCTGTTGTTTCTACCCCGACATGCGGTCCGTGCCTCGGCGGCTATATGGGCATTCTGGCAGCGGGCGAACGCTGCATCGCCACAACGAACCGCAACTTCGTCGGCCGCATGGGTCATGTGGACAGCGAAGTGTACCTGGCTTCTCCGCACACGGCGGCAGCCAGCGCGCTGACCGGCTACATCACCGAATATAAGGAGGCGTAAGCATGAACACACAGGGCAAGGTTTTCAAATATCCCGATAACGTCGATACGGATGTTATCATTCCCGCACGTTACCTCAACACCCCGAACGCACAGGAGCTTGCGCTCCACTGCATGGAGGATATTGACAAGGCGTTCGTAAAGAAGGTCGAAAAGGGCGACGTCATTGTGGCGGGCTGGAACTTCGGCTGCGGCTCTTCCCGTGAGCACGCACCGCTCGTCATTAAAACCTGCGGCACGGGTTGCGTCATTGCAAAGAGCTTTGCGCGTATTTTCTACCGCAACGCCATCAATATCGGCCTGCCGATTCTCGAGTGCGAGGAAGCGGCAGACGAGATCAACGCAAACGACGAAGTTTCGGTCGATTTTGATACCGGCATCATCACCGACATCACGACCGGCAAGACGTATAAGGCACAGCCGTTCCCGCCGTTCATTCAGAACATCATCAAAGCAGGCGGCTTGCTGAAGTCCCTCAAGGAGGCGGAAAACAAATGACGAAGAACATCGCGGTGATCCGCGGCGACGGCATCGGCCCGGAGATCGTAAACGAAGCGCTCCGCGTGCTGGATAAAATCGCAGAGCTGTACGGACACACTTTTCATTATACAGACGTCGATATGGGCGGCTGTGCCATCGATAAGTGGGGCGACCCGCTGCCGCAGGAAATGCTCGATAAGTGCGTAGCTTCCGACAGTGTGCTGCTCGGCGCCGTAGGCGGCGACAAGTGGAACGACGTGCCGGGCCCGAAGCGCCCGGAAAAGGGTCTGCTGCGCCTGCGCGCGGGTATGGGTGTTTACAGCAACAACCGCCCGGCGAAGATCTGGCCGCAGCTCTCTGACGCTTCTCCGCTGAAAAAATCTATTGTTGAAAAGGGCATCGATTTCATCATCGTGCGCGAGCTCATCGGCGGCATCTATTTTGGCGAGCATAAGACCGATGATGCAGACGACCAGCCGGTCGCGACGGACATTATGAAGTACAGTGAAGCGGAAATCGAGCGCATCGGCCGCATCGGATTTGAGACGGCAAGAAAGCGCAATCACCGTTTGTGCTCCGTAGAAAAGAGCAATGTGCTCGACACGAGCCGCCTTTGGAAGAAGGTCATGCACCGCTTGGCGGAAGAATACACCGACGTGGAGCTGACCGATATGCTCGTCGATAACTGCGCGATGCAGATCGTGAAGAACCCGGCACAGTTCGATGTCATCGTGACGGAGAACATGTTCGGTGACATTCTTTCCGACGAAGCTTCCATGATCACCGGTTCCATCGGCATGATCCCGTCCTCGAGCCTCGGTGCAACGAGCTGCGGCCTGTACGAGCCGATCCACGGCTCCGCACCGGACATTGCGGGTCAGGACCTTGCAAACCCGATCGGCACCATTCTTTCCGCCGCCATGATGCTGCGTTACAGCTTCGATATGGCGAAGGAAGCCGATGCGGTGGAGCATGCGGTTTCCAAGTACCTTGACGCGGGTTACCGTACTGCCGACATTATGGAAGACGGCATGACGAAGGTCGGCTGCAAAAAGTGCGGCGACCTCATTCTTGAATACTTAACGAAGGAGTAATTGAATGCAGCTTACAGGTGCAGATATCCTCATCAGAACTTTAATTGAACAGGGCTGCGACACCGTTTTCGGTTATCCGGGCGGGCAGATCCTGAACGTTTACGACAGTCTTTATAAATATCAGAATGAAATTCGCCACATGCTGACGGCGCACGAGCAGGGCGCTGCCCACGCGGCGGACGGCTACGCGAGAGCGACCGGCAAGGTGGGCGTGGTGATGTCCACCTCCGGCCCGGGCGCAACGAACCTTGTGACCGGTATTGCGACGGCGTACCTCGATTCCATCCCGCTTGTCGCGATTTGCGGCAACGTGCCGACGACACAGATCGGCACGGACAGCTTCCAGGAGATCGACATTACGGGCGTGACGCTGCCCATTACGAAGCACAACTACTTCGTCGGCTCCGTGGAGAATTTGGCGGACACCATCCGCGAGGCGTTTGCGCTTGCGCAGTCCGGCAGACCGGGCCCGGTGCTCATCGATGTGCCGAAGGACGTGCAGACAGCGGTTTGCGACTACGAGCCGCAGGCACCCGTACAGCCCGAAGAACGCCACGCGGCGAAGGACGTGCGCATCAAAGAAGCCGCGGCGCTCATCAATGCCTCGAAGCGTCCGTTCATTTACTTCGGCGGCGGTCTCATCACATCGGAAGCGCAGAAAGAAATGCTGGCGCTCGCCGAGAAGATTGACGCGCCGATCGGCTGCTCCTTGATGGGCCTTTCCGGCATTCCGACCGACCACCCGCGTTTCCTCGGTATGCAGGGCATGCACGGCCACTACGCTTCCTCCATGGCGATGCACGACGCCGACCTCATCATTTCGCTCGGCGTGCGCTTTAACGACCGCGTGACGGGCAACCGCGAGAAGTTTGCGAAGCTTGCGCAGATCATCCATATTGACGTGGACGGCTCCGAGCTCTCGAAAACCGTGAACTCCGCCTGCGGCCTGCGCGGCGACGTGAAGCTGACGCTGCAAAAGCTCATTCCGCTCGTCAACGCAGAGCAGAAGCCCGACTGGGAAAAGGCTGTGAAAGCCTTAAAAGAAACCGAAAACGATTATCTCGATATTCGCCCGGGCCTTACGCCCCGCAACGCGATCATGACGCTGAACAAGCACCTCGGCGAGAATACCGCCGTTGCAACGGACGTCGGCCAACACCAGATGTGGGCGGCGCAGAACGTGAACTTCAAAAAGCCGCGCCGCTTCATTTCCAGCGGCGGCCTCGGCACCATGGGCTTCGGCCTCGGTGCGGCCATCGGTGCGGCGGTCGGCACAGGCGAGCGCAGCGTGCTCGTCACGGGCGACGGCAGCTTCGGCATGTGTCTCAACGAACTCACCACTGCCGTAACCTACAACGTGCCGGTTGTCATCCTTCTGATGAATAACGGCGTGCTCGGCATGGTGCGTCAGTGGCAGACGCTGTTCTTTAATAAGCACTATTCCAACACGATTCTCGACCGCAAGACCGACTTTGTGGCGCTTGCGCGCGCGTTCGGCGCGGACGGCGAGGCTGTTGATACCGTGGCGGCGCTCGACAAGGCGTTTGAGCACGCGTTCAGCTGCGACGGCCCGTATGTCATCGATTGCAGAATCGATAAGGACGAATTCGTCCTGCCCATGCTCCCGCCGGGCGGCAGCATGGATGATATTATCATGAAGGTGGGTGAATGAGATGAATCGATACACCGTAGCGGTTCTGGTCAATAACCAGTTCGGCGTGCTGAACCGTGTGACGAGCATGTTCAGAAGACGTCAGTTCAACATCATTTCTCTGACCGTCAGCGAAACGGAATCGAACGCGCTTTCCCGCATCACCGTCACGTTTGAAGGCGGCGAGACGCAGAAGCAGCAGCTCGTGAACCAGCTTTATAAGCTGCCGGACGTTTGCTCCATTAAAGAGTTTACCCCGGACACCTCCGTCAGCTGCGAGCTGATGCTCATTAAGCTGAAAAACGATTCCAAAACGCGCAGTGACATCCTTGCCGCGGCGGACGCGTTCGGCGCGACGACCATGGATTACTCCAAGGATTCCCTGATGCTTTGCCTGACCTCCGAATCGCGAAGAATCGATGAATTCGTCGATTTGATGCGCGACTACGAGATCCTTGAGATCTGCCGCACCGGCAATGTTTCCCTTGAAAAGGGCAGCACGACGATCCGTCAGGCCATCAATTTCTAATTTAGTTTGTCCATTTAAATTAACATACCAATTCATGCACAGAAAGAGGTAATTTATCATGGCAAGAATTTTTTATCAGCAGGATTGCGATCTGCAGAAGCTCGCAGGCAAGACCGTTGCCATCATCGGCTACGGCTCGCAGGGTCACGCACATGCACTGAACCTGAAGGACAGCGGCGTTGACGTTATCGTCGGTCTGTATGAAGGCTCCAAGAGCTGGGCAAAGGCCGAGGCACAGGGCCTCAAGGTCATGACGAGCGCCGAGGCTGCAAAGGCTGCGGACATCATCATGATTCTCATCAACGATGAAAAGCAGGCTGCACTGTACAAAGAGAGCATTGAGCCGAACCTGACCGAGGGCAAGACCCTGGCATTTGCACACGGCTTTAACATTCACTTCGGCTGCATCAAGCCGCCGAAGAACGTCAACGTCATCATGATCGCGCCGAAGGGCCCGGGTCACACGGTCAGAAGCGAGTATCAGGCAGGCAAGGGCGTACCGTGCCTCATCGCGGTCGAGCAGGATGCAACGGGCGACGCTTGGGACATCGGCCTCGCATATGCACTCGGTATCGGCGGCGCAAGAGCAGGCGTTTTGGAGACCACGTTCCGTACCGAGACCGAGACCGACCTCTTCGGCGAGCAGGCAGTTCTCTGCGGCGGCGTTTGCGCTCTGATGCAGGCCGGCTTCGAGACGCTGGTTGAGGCAGGCTACGACCCGAGAAACGCGTACTTTGAGTGCATCCACGAGATGAAGCTCATCGTTGACCTCATCTACCAGAGCGGCTTTGCCGGCATGAGATACTCCATCTCCAACACGGCAGAGTACGGCGATTACATCACCGGCCCGAAGATCATCACCGAGGAGACGAAGAAGACCATGAAGAAGATCCTGAAGGACATTCAGGACGGCACCTTCGCAAAGGACTTCCTGCTCGACATGTCTTCCGCAGGCGGTCAGGTACACTTCAACGCAATGCGCAAGCTGGCTTCCGAGCATCCGAGCGAGGCTGTGGGCGCGGATATCCGCAAGCTGTACAGCTGGAGCGACGAGGATAAGCTCATCAACAACTGATTTGAACAGAATCTGTTTTAAGGGGATAGCCATAGGGGAGTTTTCCTCTATGGCTTAAACCCTATTTACACACGGCGCGTTTTTCCATGTGGGACGCCGCGCCACAGCCAAAATTTCACGGATCGAGGAAATAAAATGAAAAGTGATTCTCTGAAAATCGGTACGCAGAACGCGCCGCACCGTGCGCTGTACCATGCTCTGGGCCTCACGGAGGAGGAGATCGAACGTCCGCTCGTCGGCATCGTCAGCTCCTATAACGAGATCGTCCCGGGCCACATGAATATCGATAAGATTGTGGACGCCGTAAAGATCGGCGTTGCGATGGCAGGCGGCACGCCGATTGTCTTCCCGGCGATCGCGGTATGCGACGGCATTGCAATGGGCCACACCGGCATGAAGTATTCGCTCGTCACGCGCGACCTCATTGCGGATTCCACCGAAGCCATGGCATTGGCACACGGCTTTGATGCGCTCGTCATGGTGCCGAACTGCGACAAGAATGTGCCGGGCCTTTTGATGGCGGCGGCGCGCCTTAACGTGCCGACGGTGTTTGTCAGCGGCGGTCCGATGCTTGCGGGCCACGTAGACGGTGCAAAAACGAGCTTCTCCTCCATTTCGGAGGCGGTGGGCGAATTCAACGCCGGTAAGATTACCGAAGAAAAGCTGCGCGAATATGAGTGCAAGACCTGCCCGACATGCGGCTCCTGCTCCGGCATGTACACCGCAAACTCCATGAACTGCCTGACTGAAGCCCTCGGCATGGGTCTGCGCGGCAACGGCACCATCCCGGCGGTATATTCCGCACGTATCGAACTTGCAAAGCACGCGGGCATGGCGGTCATGAATATGCTGAGAAAGAATATTCGCCCGCGTGACATCATGACAAAGGACGCCATCATGAACGCTCTTACGGTCGATATGGCACTCGGCTGCTCCACGAACAGTATGCTGCATCTGCCGGCCATCGCGCACGAGTGCGGCATCGAGATCAACCTCGACATCGCAAACCGGATCAGCGAAAAGACCCCGAACCTGTGCCATCTGGCACCGGCGGGCAGAACGTACGTTGAAGAGCTTGACGAAGCGGGCGGCGTGTACGCTGTGATGAACGAGCTGAGCAAAAAGGGTCTGCTGCACACGGACTGCATAACCGTGACCGGCAAGACCGTCGGCGAGAACATCAAGAATTGCGTGAACCTGAACCACGACGTTATCCGTCCCATCGAGAATCCGTACAGTCAGACCGGCGGCATCGCCGTGCTGCGCGGTAATCTTGCGCCGGAGGGCAGCGTTGTAAAGCGCTCTGCCGTTCTGCCGGAGATGCTTGTGCATGAAGGCCCGGCACGCGTGTTTGAGAGCGAGGAGGACGCACAGGCGGCCATCAACGCGGGCAAGATCGTACCGGGCGACGTCGTTGTCATCCGCTATGAGGGTCCGAAGGGCGGCCCCGGTATGCGCGAGATGCTGAACCCGACCTCTGCTATCATGGGCATGGGTCTCGGCAACAGCGTGGCACTCATCACGGACGGCCGTTTCAGCGGCGCAACGCGCGGCGCGTGCGTCGGCCATGTTTCCCCAGAAGCGGCTTCCGGCGGCCCCATCGGCGTTGTGGAGGAAGGCGACATCATCAGCATCAATATTCCGGAGAACAAAATTGAGCTGAAGGTGGACGAGGCTGTCCTCAATGAACGCATGAAGAACTTTGTGCCGAAGAAGAAAGAGCTTTCCGGCTACCTGAAGCGCTATGCGGCGCTGGTCTCCAGCGGTGCTTCGGGGGCGATTTTGAACTGATGGGTAGTTTACAGGAGTTGAGCATCCGCCTTTCCACGCTGGCGGTGTTCAGAGAATTACAGGAAGATGCGGTTATAAATAGTCTGCGTAAGTATCTCGCAGAGCCGTCCCCGGCGCTGTATGCGTCGTTCGTCTCTGCGCTGTACCGCGCAAACGGCGGCATACTCGGCGCATATGTGCGCGAAATCTGCGAAAACAGCGAGAACGTCTACGTGCAGGCCGTGGGCAAAAAGGAAGAGATCCCCGCTTACCTGCGCGAGGCCGTTTTGGAAGAGCTTAAAACGCTGCAGATGACGGCGGAGCTCACGCCGGAAACGCTGCGCAGCGCGATGGAGTATAGGGGCTTTTTACCCGGCTTTGTCAGCGAAGCGCCGGACATTAAAGCGTGCTACACAGAGCGCACCGAGAACATCGGCAAGTACGGCTACGGCATTTACGCCAAAAACCGTATGTTCTACCTTGGCGAGAATGCCGAGATCGTGCCGGTCAGCAACCCGGACAAGACGGAGCTTTCCGACCTTGTGGATTACGCCCGCGAGCGCCAGATCATCATCGATAACACAAAGGCGCTGCTTGAGGGTAAACCCGCAGCGAACATTTTGCTGACGGGCGACGCCGGTACGGGAAAATCGTCTACGGTGAAAGCCGTCGTCAATGCGCTGTGGCGCGAGGGTTTGCGTATCATCGAGGTGCGCAAGGATCAGTTACAGTCTATCCCGAAAATTCTCGATGAGCTTTCTGCGAACCCGCTGAAGTTTATTCTGTTCATCGACGATCTTTCGTTCCTCAAGGACGACGATAACTTCAATGCGCTGAAAGCGGTGCTGGAGGGCTCCGTTACGGCGAAGTCGCAGAACGTGGCAATCTACGCGACGAGTAATCGCCGCCATATCATCAAGGAGAAGTTCTCCGACCGTGAGGGCGATGACATTCACCGCAACGATACGATGCAGGAGCTTGCATCGCTTTCCGAGCGCTTCGGCATCCACGTGACGTTCAGCAAGCCGAACAAGGACACGTTCCTTCACATCGTGCGCCACCTTGCGGAGGAAAACGGCATCGATATGCCGACGCAGGAACTGGAGTTGCTCGCCGAGCGCTTTGCGCTGGAGCGTGGCAACCGCTCCGCGAGACTCGCCCGTCAGTTCATCGACGGACTGCTTTCCAAGGCGGAATAAAAACCTTATACAGCAGACTGTTTTTGAAGCGGCACCTTTGCTGCTAAAACACGAAATGAAAAACGCTCCCGGTTTTTAGCTGGTTGCTCATAAAAAAGTGAATCCGACCTATGGCTGCAATCAAAGGTCGGATTCTTTTTTTATGTTAGGGCTGGAATATCCATGGCTCCCTCTGACGCGGGAGGCTTGGATGCGGTGCAAAATCGCACATTACCGCACTACACCGAATGGTGTATAGAAGTGCGCCCTTACTGTTTGACAAATTGGAATTGATTTTCCTTTTTATTTCTTAGTATCAATCCAAATGAAAACTCTCTCGTCAGTTCTTTCAGTAACAACACCTCCGTTTGCTATTGCCACAGCTTGAGATGCTATGTTATCTAAAAGAATGGTTACTAACACTTTATCTATTCCCATTTCTTTCGCTTCATTAAGCAATAATCTCAGCAGTTCTTTTCCATATCCTTTTCCACGAAACGCTGGTGCAATTCCGTACCCGATATTTCCTCCTGCTTTTCTCAGTGCCTCAGTCAAAAAATGTCTGACAGAACCAAATCCAACCGGAATACCATCAGCATATAGCCAAAAAGTTGTAGAAGGCACTTTCCAACCATCTACAATCCCTTCTTGCTCAGAATCCCTCTGTTTTACAATCAGCCATTCTTTATACTCATCAAATGTTAATCCGTTGGCTTTGTTAATTAATCCATTTTCTTCAGCAGGGATCTCTTGCAGCATTGTGTAAATATCTAAGCCATCATCAACTGACAATCTTTTTAATTCCAACATCATTTTCAATTCTCCTTAATCAAATAAACTCAAGTTTATCAGTCTGTTTAATCATATCATATGGCTTCAATGTACGGCAAGAACAATCCCGGCAGACATTACTGCCGGGACTGATGCTGTTTTATGGACATCTACATTTATGCCGGGAGCGTTTTTGTGTATACAGGTAAATTCGATTTTATAAATTGCTGTGGCGGCGGCTCGAACCCGTTTGCAGGGTACTGCCGAGGCTGGTGATGCACAGGAGCGTTGCGATGAGGAACACGCCGGGAATGACGATAATCCACCACGCGTTTGTGAGCAGAGCCTTTTCGCCGACAGAAACGCGTTATGCTTCGTATTCGCCGCGAATATCTTCTTCCGGGGCGGGAATGGGGTAGTCGCCCGTAAAGCATCCCGTGCAGATGCCGAGACCGTTCACCATTTCCGGCAGACGCTCTAAACGTAAATAGCCGAGCGTATCTGCGCCGATCTCCTTACAGATCTCGTCGACCGTGTGATTATAGGCGATAAGCTGGTGGCGCTCCGGCACATCGATGCCGAAGTAACACGGCCACAGGAACGGGGGCGAGCTGATGCGCATGTGCACCTCTTTTGCGCCGGCGTCTTTCAGCATGTTCACAATCTGGTCGCTCGTCGTGCCGCGCACGATGGAGTCATCGATGAGGATGACGCGCTTATCCTTGACAACCTCGCGCAGGACATTTAATTTAACGCGCACGCTGGATTCACGGCTGCTCTGCTTCGGTTTGATGAATGTGCGGCCGACGTAGTTGTTTTTCACGAATGCCGTGCCGTAGGGGATGCCGGATTCCATGGCGTAGCCCTGTGCTGCCGCGTTGCCGGATTCCGGCACGCCAACGACGATGTCCGCATCCACGGGGGAATCTTTCGCGAGGAAACGGCCGGCAAGCAGACGTGCGGAATACACGTTGATGCCGTCAATGCGGCTGTCCGGGCGGGCGAAATAAATGTACTCAAAAATGCAGCGCCCCTGCTTTTCGGCGGGGAGGCAGTGCGATTTGTCGGAGAGAATGCCGTTCGGCGTGATGGTGACAATCTCGCCCGGCTCTACGTCGCGGACGAATTTCGCGCCCACGGCGTCAAGCGCACAGGTCTCGCTGGAGAGGAAATACGTGTTGTCGCGCTTGCCGATACATAGGGGCTTGAAGCCATAGGGATCGCGCGCGCCGATCAGCTTGCGGGGGGACATGACCGCGAGGGCATAGGCACCCTCAATTTTGTCCATCGTGCGGCTGACGGCCTCCTGCACGTTTTTCGTCTGTACGCGTTCGCGTGCGATGTAGTAGGCGATCGTCTCGGAATCGATGGTCGTCTGGAAAATAGCGCCGCTGTACTTTAGCTTTTCGCGGAGGTCAACGGCATTTGTCAGGTTGCCGTTGTGCGCTACGGCCAGCGTGCCCTTGATATAGTGAATGATGAGCGGCTGCGCGTTTTCGCGGTTGCTCGCGCCGGCGGTGGAGTAGCGCACATGGCCCACGCCGATATTGCCGTGCAGGCGATTGAGACGCTCCTCGTCGAATACCTCGTTTACAAGGCCCATGTCCTTGTAGTAATCCACCTTGCCTTTGGGGCCCTCGGTGTCGCTGACGGCGATGCCGCAGCTTTCCTGTCCGCGGTGCTGCAAGGCGAATAATCCGTAATAAATGGAAGAAGAAATGTCGTGTCCGTCAAAATCGTATGCGCCGAAAACACCGCATTCCTCGCCGGGCTTGTCCGTTTCAAATGGTGTTCGATCGTAGTTCATAGAAGTCCCCCGTTCCTCCGCAAACCGCAGTATTCTGCTGTTTGTGTTCTGTTTATCTGCCGAAAATACACAGGCGGCAAACGCCGTGAAAACGTTTCCCGCTTAACAGAATTATTATAATCGGATTTTTGTGAAATTGCAATTCTAAGTTTTAAAAACTGCAAATATGTGTAGAGGATGACAAAATCCTTTGACAAACGGCGCGCAAAATCGTTGAAACAAAAAACAAAATGCGGTATAATAGCAAGCGAAAGAAACGACGAGCCCGAACAGTCCGGGGGACTGTTCAGCCGTAAGAAACCCTATCAAGGGGGTTTTTAAACGGCGGTCAGAAACGGCCGTTAGAAAGAGCTATAACACATTTTTACATGTAGGATAAAAAATGAAAACAGAAAGGACCTCGTTATGCATATCGTTATTTTGGACGGCGGCTCTACAAACCCCGGCGACGTCTCGTGGGCGCCGCTCAGGGCGCTCGGCAGCGTCACCGTGTATGACTCCACTAAGCCCGAAGAAATCGTAGAACGCGCAAAGGACGCCGAAGCTGTCATCTTGAACCGCAATGTTATAAGCCGCGAAATCATGCAGAAATTGCCGAAGCTGCGCTTTATCGGCCTTCTTGCAACGGGGTATAATACTGTCGATGTCAAAGCCGCAGGAGAACTGGGCATCACCGTGTGTAATGTGCCGCTTTATTGCGTGGAGACCGTCGCGCAGCAGGCGTTTGCGCTGCTTTTGGAGCTGTGCAATCACACCGAAAAAATAAGCGCCGCCACCCGCGGCGGCGACTGGGATAAGGCCAGAACGATGAGCCACAGCACGCATCCGCTGTTTGAGCTGTACGGCAAAACGCTCGGCATCGTCGGCTTCGGACATATCGGGCAGACCGTCTCAAAGCTCGGCGCGGCGCTCGGCATGAAAATTCTCGTATACAGCCGCACGAAACGGGAGCTGCCCGAGCGTTATCAGTGGGCGGAGCTCGACGCGCTTTTCAAAAATGCCGATGTCGTCTCGCTGCATTGCCCGCTCACGGACGAGACCCGCGGGCTTGTGAATGCGGAGCGCCTTAACCTGATGAAGCCCACTGCGTTCCTTATCAATACGGCGCGCGGCGCAGTTGTGGACGAAGCTGCCCTTGCCGAGGCGCTGAATAGTGGCCGCATCGCCGGAGCAGGGCTTGACGTCCTTGTGCACGAGCCGCCGAAAAAGGATGACCCGCTGTTCACCGCCCAAAACTGTATCGTCACGCCGCACATCGCGTGGGCGTCCCGAGACGCGCGCGTCCGTCTCATTAAGACTGTCGCCGAGAACCTGAAAGCGTTCCGGAACGGCACGCCGCAGAACGTCGTTTCGTGATTTTACCGCTCTTTTCGCTTTTTACGGAGACTTCAAAAGCCTTCTGCAAAAAGTAATGCAGAAAAGAGAAAAAATAATACAGAAAAGAGCAAAAGGCGAGAAATGAATCTCGCCTTTTGCTCTCTTTTGGGGAGGAGTTGTATTGAAAAGTCGCGGTAACGTTTACCGCAGAGCTCGTTGTCATTTGTTATGTCTCTATTATAGCGACTGAAATATCGATTGTCAACGGTTTCTGCAACAATCTCCCTTTTGCTATTGTCGCACAAATCAAAATAAAAATTTGTGTATATTTTGCACATATAAATTGACCGCGTTTTTCCACATAAGCCGTTTGAAATCGTATCTCACCCTTAAATTACCCGCATGTTCTCTGCTTTATGCATGAAAAAGAGAATTTTGTGTTTGACGGAGGTTTTTCCATGATAAAGAAAAATGATTTGTTTGAAGCGGAGATCACCGCCATGACCGCCGAGGGCAGCGGCATCTGCCGCGCAGATGGCATGGCCGTGTTCGTGCCCGGTACCGCCGTGGGTGACCGCTGCGTCGTGCGCGTCGTAAAAGTCCTCAAAAAGTACGCATTCGGGCGGCTCGAGGAGCTGCTTACGCCGTCGCCCGATCGCACCACACCGGATTGTCCCATTGCAGGCCCGTGCGGCGGCTGCGTTTACCGCCACATCACGTATGAAGCGGAGCTGAAGATCAAAACGCAGCGTGTCCGCGACGCCTTGGAGCGCATCGGCGGCTTTGAAAATATCCCCATGGAGCCGATTCTCGGCGCGCCGTCCCGCACGCGCTACCGCAACAAATGCCAGCTGCCCATCGGGCTTTCCAAAAACGGCGAAATGCAGATGGGCTTTTACGCCGTGAATTCCCACCGTATCATCGACACGCATACCTGCCTTTTGCAGCCCGAGGTGTTTGATCGCGCGGCGGAAGCGTTCCGCGCGTGGCAAAAACTGAGTGGGGAGAGCATCTACGATGAAGCGGCGCACAGCGGCGTTCTGCGCCACCTTTACATGCGCTGCGGCGAAAAGAGCGGTGAGGTGCTCGTGTGCATCGTCGCGAACGGCGCAAAGCTGCACGGGGAAGACTTGCTCGTCAAAATGCTGCGCGAGGCTGTGCCGGAAATTACCGGCATTGTGTTAAACATCAACCGCGAGCGCACAAATGTCGTTTTGGGTCGCGAGCTGCGCACGCTGTGGGGCAAGCCCACGATTCGCGATACGCTCTGCAGGCTGGAGTTTGAAATTTCGCCCCACGCGTTTTATCAGGTGAACCGCACGCAGGCGGAGGCGCTTTACAACAAGGCCGCAGAGTACGCCGGGCTTACAGGTGCGGAAACGCTGCTTGACCTCTACTGTGGCACCGGCACCATCGGTCTTTCCATGGCGAGCCGCGCGAAGAAGCTCATCGGCGCGGAGATTATCCCCTCCGCTGTTGAAAATGCCCGCAAAAACGCCGCGCACAACCATGTCACGAACGCCGAGTTCCTTTGCGGTGACGCCAAAGACGCCGCGCGCATCCTCTACGAGCGCGGCGAGCGCCCCGACGTCATCGTCATCGACCCCCCGCGCAAGGGCTGCGATGCCGCCGTTATTACGACCATCGCCGCCATGCGCCCCACGCGCGTCGTCTACGTCTCCTGCGACCCCGCCACTCTCGCCCGCGATTTAAAGCAGTTCACCGCCGAGGACTATAATATTGAGGCCGTCACCCCCGTCGATATGTTCCCGGGTACCGCGCATGTGGAGACGGTAGTTCTTTTGTCCCACAAAAAAGCCGACAGTTATATCCACATTGATGTGGAGTTTGGAGAGGGCGAGGGCAAGATTCCGGTAGATAGTATTGCTAAAAGAGCCGAAGCGTACAAGCCCAAAGAAAAAGTGACCTACAAAATGATTAAGGAGTACATAGAAGCGAAATACGGCTTCAAGGTACATACCGCATATATCGCAGAGGTAAAGCGAAATTTGGGATTGCCGATGTATGATGCTCCTAATGCGGTAGAAGAATTGAAACAGCCGAGGAAACATCCGACACCAGAAAAGGTAGAAGCAATCAAAGATGCACTTCGTTATTTTGCAGTGATATAAAACTTTACTTACAATCGAATATTTCTTACATAGCCGTTTATTCATTTATTTGAGTAAGCGGCTTTTTTCATCCCTATTTTTCGGAATAGGGATATTTTTTGTAGAAGGAGGAGGTTTATTTGAACACGCAAATCATCGCCATCGCCAACCAAAAAGGCGGCGTTGGCAAGACAACCACCTGCGCGAACCTGGGGATCGGGCTGGCGCAGGCCGGGAAGAAAGTGCTGCTGATCGACGGGGACCCGCAAGGCAGCCTGACCATCAGCCTGG
>ERZ506979.802-NODE-802-length-16725-cov-4.562507_pt1 | contig 16725 bp, 13 predicted proteins | sample MGYA00512887_ERZ506979 | MGnify/ENA metagenome assembly ERZ506979 | reverse complement strand
CTTCGCGGAAAAGGTGGTGGCTACCGCCTGACAAAATCTCCGGAAGAATACACTCTCGCTTCCATTCTTCATGCGACAGAAGGAAGCCTTGCAGCTGTAGCGTGTCTGGAGGATCATGCACCGGAATGTGCACGTGCGGGTCAGTGTCCGACACGTCCGATTTGGGAAAAACTGGATAACCTTATCGAGGATTATCTTGGAAGTATCACACTTGCTGACTTTCATGAACCGGCCATTCCATGCAAGATTGAGAAATAGCATTATTTCAGGGGGAACGAAATAACAGTTGTTTCAATACAATGGAAAATCAGATCTACATAGAAAAAGATGGATAAGTAATGCTTTTATTGCTTATCCATCTTTTTCTGTTTCTATTTTATCTAATCATCCGTGAACGTTTTCTTTCACTGCTTTTTCAATCCGATCCAACGCTTCCACAAGCGTCGCTCTCTGGCAAGCCACGTTAATCCGCTCAAAACCACTTCCAGGCTCTCCGAAGATCGCTCCTCCATCCAGCCAAACCTCTGCCTTATCTTCTATCAGTTCTTTTAGTTCCTTGTCTGAAAGCCCTAATGCCCGGAAATCCATCCAGACGAGATAGGTTCCTTCTGTCTTTGTCACTTTGATCTGTGGTAAATGTTCTGCCATCCATGTATGAAGGAAATCAATATTCGACTTCACATACTGTTTCATCGCCTGATACCATTCTTCGCCCTGAGTATACGCAGCGATCAGCGCAAAGATTCCGGGTGCGCCGACCTGACTATACCCGGCTGCAGTTACCTGATGCTGAAATTCCTTGCGAAGGCTTGCATTTGGAATGATAATATTGGAAATCTGAAGTCCAGCAAGATTGAATGTCTTCCCCGGGGAAGTACATGTCACTGTAATGTCTTTATACTCGTCCTTAAGATCTACAAGCACCTGATGCTTCCCTTCAAATACGAAGTCTGCATGAATCTCATCACTTACAATAATCACCTGATGCTTTAGGCAAATGTCTCCCAGACGCTCCACTTCTTCCCTTGTCCATACCCGGCTGACCGGGTTGTGTGGGCTGCAGAATAAGAATAATTTCACACCCTTTTCCACGATCTGGCGTTCAAAATCTTCGAAATCAATCGCATAAGATCCATCTTCCTTACGGATAAGGATATTAGCGGCCACTTTACGGTCATTGCTTTCAATCACTTCCCGGAATGGATAATAGACCGGATCCTGGATCAGAATATAATCCCCAGGTTCTGTATAAGCCTTCACCGCCATTGCCAGTGCAAAGACAATTCCCGGAGTCTTTGTGATCCACTCCTTGTCGATCTTCCATCCGTGACGGCGTTCCATCCAGGAGCTGACCGCATCGTAATATTCCTGATTTGACTCTGTATATCCATAAATTCCATGCTCTGCCTGACGGATCAATGCTTCCTGGACGAAAGATGACGTCTTAAAATCCATATCAGCGACCCACAACGGAAGAATATCTTTTTTTCTCCCTCTTTCTTCTGCAAAATCATACTTCAGACTGTGGGTTCCTCTTCTCTCTACAGGCTGGTCAAAATTCAAATTCTTCTCACTCATTTTTACTCCTTTTATTGAAATGCCTGTTCCAGATCTTTGATCAGATCTTCAGCATTTTCAATTCCAACAGACATTCTAAGGAAATCTTCTGTGATTCCAAGACGTTCTCTTATCTCCACCGGCACATCACCGTGTGTCTGAAGCATTGGATATGTGATCAATGATTCTACACCGCCAAGGCTCTCCGCATAAGAGATCAATTTCACACTTTCAAGAATCTTTCTTGTACGTTCCACCGTATCTACACGGAAAGAAAGCATACTTCCTGCTCCTGTCGCCTGCTTCCGGTTCACCTCGTAACCCGGATGATCTTCCAGACCCGGATAATAAACTTCTGTCACTTCCGGTCTGTTTTTCAGCCAAAGTGCGATCTTCTTCGCATTCTCCTGCTGGCGCTCCAGACGCACTGATAAAGTTTTGATTCCGCGAAGTACAAGGAAACTGTCAAACGGAGACAGACTACAGCCAACTGTCTTATATGTATAACGCAATTTTTCCGACAGCTCTTTCCCTTTAACACAAACAAATCCTGCGAGAACATCATTGTGTCCTCCAAGAAATTTTGTTCCGCTATGTACTACAATATCAGCACCCAACTGTAGCGGTTTCTGGAAATAAGGAGAAAGGAATGTATTATCCGCAAGAATCAGTAACCCGAATTCGTCTGCGAGTTTTCTCATCTCTGCAAAATCTGTAATCCTCATCGTTGGATTGCTTGGTGTCTCAATATAAAGTGCCTTTGTCTCTTTTCTGATATTCTTTCTTACAAGATCAATATCTGAAGTATCTACATAAGAAAACTTTAATCCTCGCTTTTCGCCAATGCTTTCAAACATTCGCACAGTTCCGCCGTACAGATCTTCTGTACATAAAATATGACTGCCTTCTCCGAAAAGCTCCAGACAGATTCCAATTGCCGCCATTCCTGTCGAACACGCAATACTGTCATCCGCTCCTTCTAAAGAGGACATTACACTTTCTAATTCATACCGTGTCGGATTGCTCTCACGAGAATAATCATATCCTGTACTTTTCCCGATTCCCGGGTGCGCGAAGGTTGCTGTCTGAAAAATGGGAACGGAGACTGCTCCGTATGGATGTCCCTCTACAAATCCTCCGTCCCCGTGAATACATCGTGTTTCAAATTGATAATTTTCTGCCATGCTGTCCGTCTCTGCTCCTTACGTTTCACTCTATTAAATATAGTACATTCCCTCAACAGAATCCTGATACCCTTCGTATGCATCCACAAGATCCTTAAGCGTCACATCTTCCAGAATCTCCTGAACACAATCATTGATTCGATCAATGATCAGATGCTGAATTGCTTCCTGATCTCCACGTTCCACGTTGTTTCGATCAACTTCATCTTCCAGATCATAAGTTCCTTCCAATGCCTCTACAATCTGCGCAACCGTGATCTCTTTCGGATCTCTCTCCAGAAAATATCCTCCCTGGGAACCTTTCATACTTTTTACAATATGAGCCTTGCGAAGGGCTGAAAATACATGTTCAAGGTACTGAGCGGAAATGTCATTTCTCTGTGCGATACTTCCTAATGAGACCAGCTCTGTCCGTGAATTCACCGCCAGATCAATAAGAGCACGCAGTCCATATCTACTTTTCTTTGATAATTTCAAACGCTTCTACTCCTTTCTTCTAAACACTATAGGAGCAGCTTTTACTGCTCCTACTTCTTACAGATTTTTCTGTTTTCTCTGATTCTTATTTACTGAATTGCTTTGAATGCCTCATCCAGATCCTGAATGATATCATCAATATTCTCTGTACCGATGGACAGACGGATTGTGTTTGGCTTGATTCCCTGATCGAGAAGCTCTTCCTCCGTGCACTGGCTGTGTGTTGTTGTTGCCGGGTGGATAACAAGTGATTTCACATCCGCTACATTTGCAAGCAATGAAAACAGTTCCAGGTTATCAATGAAATCCTGAGCTTTCTTAGAATCACCTTTGATCTCAAATGTGAAGATAGAACCACCGCCGTTCGGGAAATATTTCTTATAAAGTTCCTGCTGCTTCGGATCCGGATCTACAGATGGATGATGTACTCTCTCAACCTGTGGATGATTGTTCAGATACTCAACAACCTTCAGTGCATTTTCCACATGACGCTCTACACGAAGGGAAAGTGTCTCAAGTCCCTGCAGGAAGATAAAGGAACTGATCGGAGAAATTGTTGCTCCTGTATCTCTCAAAAGGATTGCTCTGATCTTTGTAACAAATGCAGCCGGTCCGCAAGCCTTTGTAAAGCTGATGCCGTGATAGCTTGGGTTCGGATCTGTCAGTGACGGGAATTTTCCTGAAGCCTCCCAGTCGAACTTACCGCCCTCGATGATAACTCCACCGATTGTTGTTCCATGTCCACCGATGAACTTTGTAGCAGAGTGAACAACAATGTCAGCACCGTACTCGATTGGTCTTACGAGATAAGGTGTTGCAAATGTATTATCTACAACAAGCGGGATTTTATGCTTATGTGCGATATTTGCGATTGCTTCAATATCAACTACATCTGAGTTCGGGTTACCAAGTGTCTCGATGTAAACAGCTTTTGTGTTCTCCTGGATTGCATTCTCAACTTCTTCCAGATTGAAAATGTCAACAAATGTTGTTGTAATTCCATAATTCGGAAGTGTATGCTCAAGAAGGTTAAAAGATCCTCCATAAATATTCTTTGCAGATACGATGTGATCTCCCTGCTGAGCCAGATTCTCAATTGTATATGTGATTGCTGCTGCTCCGGATGCTACTGCAAGTGCTGCTGTACCTCCTTCAAGTGCTGCAATTCTCTTCTCAAACACATCCTCTGTCGGGTTTGTCAGACGTCCGTAAATATTTCCTGCGTCTTTCAGTCCGAAACGGTCTGCTGCATGCTGGCTGTTGCGGAACACATAAGAAGAAGTCTGGTAGATTGGTACTGCTCTTGCATCTGTCACCGGATCCGGCTGCTCCTGGCCTACGTGAAGCTGTAATGTCTCAAATTTAAATTTTCTGTCTTTTCTCTCTAATTTTGCCATGGGTTTATTCTCCTTTTTCTAATTCCTGTTTTGTATTCTTATTCCGCAGCCAGAGCTGCTTGGAAGTTAAAATCTTACTTAATTAATGCCTTGCGGTTGTCTTGATATTCGTGCCTACTCTGTAAAGAGTGGTGTAGAGTAGTATCTGTCTCCGCTGTCCGGAAGAAGTGCTACGATTGTCTTGCCCTTGTTCTCCGGTTTCTTTGCATATGCAATTGCTCCGGAAAGTGCTGCTCCTGAAGAAATACCTACCAGGATTCCTTCTGTCTTTGCAAGAAGCTTCGCGGCTGCGAATCCTTCGTCATTGTCTGCTTTGTATATCTCATCATAGATCTTTGTATTAAGGACATCCGGTACGAATCCTGCTCCGATTCCCTGAATCTTGTGCGGTCCGCCCTTTCCTTCTGAAAGTACCGGGGATGCTGCAGGCTCAAGTGCTACAACCTTCACATCCGGTTTCTGGGACTTCAGATATTCACCAACACCTGTCAGTGTTCCACCTGTACCGACACCGGCGATAAAGATATCAACATTTCCATCTGTGTCTTTCCAGATCTCCGGGCCTGTTGTCTCTCTGTGTGCTTTTGAGTTCGCCGGATTAACGAACTGTCCCGGGATAAAGCTGTTCGGGATTTCCTTTGCAAGCTCTTCAGCTTTTGCAATTGCTCCTTTCATTCCCTTTGTACCTTCTGTAAGTACGATCTCTGCTCCATATGCTTTGAGGATATTTCTTCGCTCAACACTCATGGTCTCTGGCATGGTAAGAATTGCTCTGTACCCCTTCGCTGCTGCGATTGATGCAAGTCCGATTCCTGTGTTTCCAGAAGTAGGTTCGATGATAACAGAACCTTCTTTCAGGATTCCTTTCTCTTCTGCATCTTCGATCATTGCCTTCGCAACACGATCTTTCACACTTCCTGCCGGATTAAGATACTCAAGCTTTACAAGAATCGTTGCTTCAAGTCCAAGCTCTTTTTCCAGATTCACAGGTTCAACAAGTGGTGTGTTTCCAATCAGTCCAAGTGTGCCTTTATAAATTGCCGCCATAGTCTATATCCTCACTTTCTTTATTAACCTACTTAGTTGGTGTGTTTTTGATGGTTTGTATTATATACTTATAAAACCCATCTGTCAACTATGTTTTAATATTTTTCTACATTTTTTATTATACAATATCGATCGGAGATGTAAATGATTAAAAAATGTAAAAAAATCAGGTATCCGAGATGTTTTACTTTCCCCGATACCTGACTCTTTTATTTAATGAATCAACCAGTTATAATCTTTTCTGCACTCAACAATATACTCCACATATACCGTATCATCCTGTATCTGATAAAGAATCAGATACCATTTTTCAATAAACATCTTATGATATTTATTCGGTGGAATATACGCTTCTTCAAAAAACGGAAAACGCTGCGGCATATGATTCAAGGCGCGGATTGCTGTTATTATTTCCTTCTTCTTTGTGCTGGCGGCATCTTTATTAACCTGAGCCATAAACCGAATATGCGCTCCCAACATTCTCTTTGTCCTGTCAGAAACAATTACTTTGTACTTTTTATCTGCCATTCACTATACCTCTGCAATCACATCCTCAAGATATGCATCCAGTTCATCTACTGTGCATCCACTTCTACCTGCCATCCGATCCTCTTCGACTGCAAGCAATTCCTCCCTTAACTTCAACATTTTTTCTCTGCGATTGAAGGTTTCTATATCCATGACAACCAGATCGCCTTCGCCATTTTTTGTAAGAAATACGGGTTCTGCAGTTTTACGACACATATCTGCAATCTCATTGTAATTTTGACGGATTGCTGCTGATGGACGAATATTCATACTAGCACCTCCTCAAGTCAACTATAGTAGTATTCTAACCATATTGTATCTTTTTAATGCTATTTCGTCAATCCGATTTTTCTTCTATGTCGTCTCTCGCTCAATCAGTTTCGTTCCGAACACCATGTGCTGTACGCTTGGTTTCCCATCATACGCTCTGTTTCGTAAAAAATTCGTTCGACACTGTCGAACTTTTTCCAAATTTTTCAAAAAATGAGAACCATCTTCTCCACTATACTTTATATGTGTTACTTTTTATGTTGATTTTTCTTAACATATTTGCTATCATATGTTCAGGCTTTATGCCTGGGGTGCTACTTCACATTGACGTGAATGGCGGTTCGCTTTGCGCGGAGAGTTTATAGCTCCGATTACATAGATCATCTCTCATTTGAGAAATCTTGGAGAGGAGAATTGGCCTATGCTGACCATTACTGACCTTATCGCAGTGATTTCACTGTGTGCGACTTTTTATAGTCTTGGTTACGTGCGTGGAAAGCATGATTCCAAGACGCAAAAATAACCGCCCAGCCTGAGAAACTCTGCGGTTATTTTTAACCCTATAAAATATCAGGCAAACCGTCATCGGTAGCACCTTTCTATTTATTATATTAGCATTCCTTTTTTCTTATGTCAAACAAATCTTTTACTCCTCGTTACCGCTCACACGATGTGTGACCGGAAACCTCACACCGCACTGTCACTCTGCTCTTCCCATCCAGCGTACAGGTGAACAAGCTCAACGCCCACTCTCCGCTTGTCATGTCCTCCACGCTTTGTGGAGTCAGTGCCTCTACTGCCGCCACTTTGTATTCGAACCGATTCCCGGCCGCATCTGTAAAGATCACCTCGTCACCTGTCTCAAGTTCTTTCAACTTTCCGAAATGTGTTCTATAATTATGTGCCGCGATCACGAGGTTATCCAGATAAGCGCTGCCCGAATAGCGGCAAGGTGCTTTCTTCAGAAGCGGATAGCTCCATTCGCTCAATACCGGAAGCTTCAAGTCGATCGCCGGTATCTCAAGCACTCCGATGCATGCCGCGCCGTCCAAATCTTCTACTGCGATCTCCGGCATCTCCATCTCCGGATTCAGCTGATAATCCGGGATCTGTCCGTCAGATTCTTCTGCCTGCTCTCCCTCATCAGAAATGCTCTGGTTCTTGTCTCTATATTCTTCCAACAGCTTCTCTCTGCTTTGCTCTGCCCGATAACCGTCCCAGAGATTGTATGCAGAAAGAGCAAGGGCTGCCGCGAAAAGCAGCAACCCTGTGATTGTAAATATCTTTCCTATCTGATTCTTTCTCTTCTTGCTCATCTATTCTTCTCTTCTTTTCTATCCCGTAAAACTCTTCCCACCAGCAGACAGATCGCACCTGCAAACAAAAGCACAAGTACCGGCCACCAGAGCTGTCCTGTCTGTGGAAGCTTGTCTGATGTTTTGTCTGTTGTTTTTTTTACTGTTTTATTTGTTGTCTTATCTGTCGGCTTCTTCGATGGTGGATTCACTTCTCCGTCAGGATTTCCCGGCTTCTTTGCTGTATTCGTCAAGACAACTGTATTTCCTTCACGCGTAACAGCAACAGTATACCCCTTCGGCACCTCTGCCTCTGACACGCTCCAGCGCATCAGCGTAGAAAGATTCTTCCATGTATAGGACCACTGGTTTTCTTTCGTAAGTGTCTGACGGTCAGCGACTGTTGTATTCCCCTCCACATCCGTCTGCAGCAGCTCTACCACGATAGAATCCGGGCGTTCTTTCTCCTGATCCTGCTTCCACACTTTCAATACATGAATCTTCGTCTCTTCTTCCTCTTCTGGTTCTTCCGGCTTTCCCGGTTTGTCGTTCTTCTCAAACTTCAGAACAGCTGTCACCTGATACGGATCCGTTCCCTCGGAAGTTTCCTTTGAATCCTCCGGCAATGCGATCAATGCTGTCTGCGGCTCATAGATCTGTGTCTTACCGTCTTCCTGCAGCTCTGTTGTCTGTCCCCGCACAAGATAAAGTCCTCGGTTAAGATCTGTAAAACACACTGTCCTGTCCGAACCTGATACAAGCACTGCATCTGCTGTGATTCCATCACGTCTGATATAGTCCGCCAGTGCATCCGCTGCACCCTGCCAGCCCTCCTGGCTCTTCTGCTCCAGTGAGACCGGATACTTCCGGGATCGTTCCGTCAATATAAAGCTTCCTGACTCCTCATACTCTGCCACACGGTACAGAGACAATTCCATCCCCTCAACCGGGCAGACGAGCGAGATGCTCCCCTTCTGCGTACTCTCTTCTTCCGCTGCCAGAACCGGACTACCCTTTGAGATTCCGAGCATTCCGGTCAGCGCAATGAGAAATGTCAACACATATATCATATAATTCCTGTCTCTGTGGCGGATTCTTTTCTTTGGACTTCGCATGTTCTCCCTCCCACTGATCAATTTATCTTCCTCTACTTTTTCTGCTTCTTTCTTGAACGCCGGATTGATAGATCCACTACAAGAAAACTAATGATTAAAAGCGGAATCGCAACACATACCGCAACTGTCAAACTGCTTACCTCAGCCGCATCCGATGTCACTCTGGAGTCATCTCCCGAACGATTTTCAATCCGATGTCCGCGCACCAAAAGTCTCTGCGTATTGATTCCATATGGTGTACATGTAAGAAGCGTACACAGATCTTTCCCATCTTCGATCTCAAGCAGGCCATAATCTTCCGGTTCGACAATACTGATCTGGTCGATCTCATACGTCAATACCTTATCATAAATGTGTAGAAGAAAGATATCTCCCTTTTCCAATTTATCAAGGTCTGTGAACAGCTTCGCACTCGGCAGTCCTCTGTGTCCGGATAATACACAGTGCGTGCCCCTTCCTCCAACCGGAAGAGACGAACCTTCAATATGTCCGATACCAGCCTGCAGAACAGAATCCTCTACACCATGATAGATTGGAAGCTTGCAGCGAATCTCCGGAATTGTGATATATCCCATCATTCCGGTTCCATTTGCATCCAGAAGACTATCATATAAAGTATCTTCCTCTTCTGATGGTGTAAAACGTCCTCCATTCGTAATCAACGTCTGGTTGTACTTCTCTGCCGCCGCCAGCGCCTGCTCCTTCTCCTGATCATCCATCTTCTCTATCTGCTTCGAATAATCCGCAACCGCCTGCGTCTGATGCTTCGAATTCCAGAAATTACTAATTGTCGGATACAGCAGTAAGGACAAGCCTGTAAGAAAGATGATTCCCGCAATTATTGTTGAAATATGCTTTCTCATGTTACAATCCTCTCCTTGCTGCTGTATGGGGAATGATGAAACACATTCCCCGTACAGCAAAATTACTTCATTCTTATCTCACTTACATACCTATAATCGATCAACAATTATTTCATTCTCTTCTTTGTAATCAGTACAACTCCAGATCCAATTACAAGGATTGCACCGAAAATGTAGAACAGAGTTGTTCCCATTCCACCTGTGGATGGGAGGAGGGAACCAGTGTTATTGAGGACTTTGACATCTCCTACGTTAACTTCTTCTGCTTCATTAACATAAATCTTGCCCTCATCATCAATCTTAATCGTTATCGGGGCTTTCAGCTTATTGTATCCAGCTGGCTGTTGTGTCTCAGTGAGGTAATATGTACCTGCGTCAAGACCTTGGATTTTGAATTTACCGGTAGCTGTAGTAGTTACTTGTTCTTCTCCGTTTGAATCAACCAAATACTCCTCCTCTGCTGTACCGTTCTTCTTTCTTAACTTAATGATCTCCTTTGTGTTTGGAGTAGTAACACTGTCTTTACTTAATGTGAAAGTTGCATCCTTAAGTGCTGTCTCCTTATTATCTTTCAGTGTATATTTGAATACTGGAATTTCAAAAGTTCTTGTAGTTGTTGTAGCTGTCTCTGTTTTATTATTATCTCCATATGTTAATTTTGTCTCATTCTTATTTCCCGTATTTCCAATCTCAGCTTTATCATTTAATGTTGCGGAATATGTAACGATAAGCTGATCATCGTTTTCTAATGTATCGCAGAGTGCTTTTTCGAATTTCACTTCAAATGTACATTTTGTCCCTTCTGTCTCTGTTCCTGGTTTAACTAACGCGTATTGAGCAGCTTTCAGAGTTTCCTCCGATCCATCATTTTTTTTCTTTAATTTAACATTTACTGAGTTAGCATCAAATGTCAGTCCGTCACTCATTGTATCATGCAATACGTAATTTTCAGCACCTTTTTTGGCTGTAATTGTTGTCTTAAAGTTTACTTTCTGACCAATATCTGCTGTATTCTCATTTCCCCAAGCACTATTTTGATCTCCTTTAGAATCTTCTTGAACTTCTTTCTTCACAGAAGGTACACCGTTCTTTTCTTCAATCGTTACAGTTGACTTCGTTGTATCAAGACTACAAAGTGCACCTGCACTTGAATCTACTAAATAGTAACCAAGTGGAAGTCCAGTAAATTTCACTGTTTCTGCATTTGCATGTTCATTCTTTATGTCTTGCGAATCAAATTTCGATTGATTCGCACTATTTTTCGCATATTCCAGTGCCTCCTGTGCTAATTCTGCCGCTTTGTCTTCACTCACTTTAGATTTCCAAGTTACATATCCATTATCATTAATATCTACATACTGGGAACCTTTACCAGGCTCTTTAAAGAATTCATCCCATCCCTTTGCCGGTTTATAAGAATAGAGACCTATTTCTTTCCCATCTGTATCCTGCTTAGAATCATAACTCTCTAATGTTAAAATCTTATAAATTTTATAATCCTGACCAACTATTGCATTATTAATTGTGATAGTTCCCGTTCCTTCTGTTCCTGCCTCCGCAGCTCCTACCACGCTACACATTCCTAACACCATCATAATTGAGAGCATTATGGCAGTAATTTTTTTAATGACCTTCATTCTTTTTCCTCCTTGATCTTCGGTTACCACCCCCCAGTTTTTTCAGGGCAGGGAAGTACACTCTCTCTTTTTATTTTTTTGTATATCCTATCAGCATGAACAGTCCCGCACAGAATATCATTAGCGTTCCTGCCACTCTGTAAAGAAGAGTTCCACAACTACCTGTCGAAGGTAGTATTTTGGTTTGACTCTGATTTGTTACAATCACCGTATCACCACATTGAGCAGCATTTCCAATCGTATTCTCTCCATTTGAATTTCCTTCTTTAGAATACTCTACGGTATACTGCAAGTTGTTTATTGTTGCTTCTTTTGAAACTTTAATTGGTTGGTTGTTATCATCCAACTCAAATACATAATATGTTGTATTTAGATCTAGATTCTTGAATTTCGCTGTTTTTGCTTTAGTGTCACCCGGACTATAAGTAATAGAAACTGTATCCAGCGGGGAGTTGCTTCCTTCTGGATTGCTATAAATACCAAATCTATAGGTTCCACTTACTGGATTGCGAGAATTTCCGGCCGCGTCATTGATAAAGGCTTTTTCTACAACAATACCTTTTTGTTCATTATAAATTTCTAAGAAGAAATTCTTGGTATCGTATGCAACTTTATATTTCGTATCATCTTTCATTTGTTCACAATACTCAATATATGCCGTTGCCGCTTCTGGATATTTCCCTTCCACTTGCTTAACGCACATAATATAATGTGGCGTCTCATCCAATTTATATCCATCTGCTGCCTTTGTTTCTTTCACCTCATAGATTGTATTAAAATCCATTGTGAATTGATTTGTATTAATCACACAAGTACCGTCTTGTATTATAGCTTTCACATTTTTAGCGTTGTCTTTATGTTGAATCTGACCATTTTTCATTTCACATTCATAAACTTCAAATTCAACTCCATTCATTTTATTGCTTGTATTATCTTGATCAATTTTTCTAATTGTCAAGTTCGGATGTGATGTAGTTCCGCTGCTTCCACCCACACTTAACTGATATGAAAATTGTTCAATTTTATTAGTTGTTCCGCCTTTTGCACTATAAGACTTCCAATGAACAGAATTCTGTAGTGGTACCTTTTTATTCGGAGCAATATTGACTGTTACGGAATACGTAATCTCAACAGGTGTTTCATCCGGAATCACAATTTCAATCGTCTTATCTTTTGGGTTATACGACGATTGGATTTCAACTTGCTCTTTGGTTTTTATATTTGTTGCCTTCAAAGATTCACTGTCGAAACTTAAGTATTCACCCAACGTATCAACTAATGTTAGTTTCTGTCCTTCTGCAGTTAATAGCTTTTGGCCTCGTGAATTCGCAACAATTGTATAAGTTACTTTTTGGCTTTCGTTTGATGATGTAGTTGAATAACCATTTTCTTTCGTCAGATTCATATCTTTTATCTTGGCATCCGCCATAGCTGTCGCCAAATCTTTGCGACCATCCTCACTTTGAAGAATTACTTTGTTCGTAAATGTCTTTTCCTCACCACCAAGTAAAACATTCGGATCCGTCACTCTACAGACAACCTGAACATCAACAGATCCTTGGTCTTCTATATGATCTGCTTGAAATCTTCCCAATTGAATCAGTGCCTGCTTCTTATCATTACGTACATAATAGATTGTACTTTGTGATTGCTTATCATCATTCGTCGAGTTATTTTCTACTTTTGTCCACTCACTTCCAAGATCTGCAATCTCTGATGATTCAACATTGGTAGCATTTGCACCTTTCCATTTTATACGGATATATGCAAGTTCCATCCCCTCTGGGATTTCTTCCAGAATGCGATAATTACTATTCAGTCCACCGCCATGATTCACTTTGAACGCCCATGCTGCATATATTCCACTGCCGGTATCCTTCAATAAATTACTGCAAATTTTATCAGAATCCCCTTTATCTGCTCCATCTATTGATGAATCCGTCGTCACGTTCTTTCCATCATAAGTAAATATCTGACCTAGCTCTTTTAAAATCTCTCCACCATAATACAGCTTTTGATCAGCAGAACCTATTTTCGTTTGATTTTCTCCAGGCTCTGTTTTATATATCTCATTTCTATAAGTGTACGGTTTACGATATTGGTCCGGTAGGCTCTGCGGCTCTGTTCTGACAATAATATAAAGTGTTTGACCCTCTCCGAGTGTAATATCTTCTTTTGCCTTGAAAATCAAATTATTATAATTGTCGTCAGTGAAACCAGTTTTATCCTTTTCATATGTTAGTGTAAATAAAGAATCTATCTTCTGCTTACTAGACTCTGCATTCTGAGCAAATTCTTCAAAGCTGCTATATTTTCTTATCTCACCTAAATTTCCTTTGTAGATACCAGCAATGGAGGTTTCATTCTTATGTATAAAAGAATCTGTCAATCCATTATCCCATGAGATTGCATCTTTTATTTCAGTATCTTTTTTAATTGCAGAACCATTTACTTCAATAATCCAATAAAGCTTACCATTCTGCCACGTTGTTGCATTTTCTTCCGGTTCTTCATAATACCAGGCTTTTTTTGCAGCATTCAAATGATAATTTCCTTGCAATATAACTTCTACAGAAGAATTCACATTGTCAAATGTAAATTTCTCATCTGATCCATATTTTTTAACTTCATCCGTTAATTTGAATGTATTAGTAACCTTTGTTTCACCAATTGTACTTAAATCTACAGGCTTTGCATAATATTCAAATTGATACGAATAGTTGTTATTTTTCCATCCTAGTTGAGACAGTTTTAAACTAAATGATGTTTGGTCATCAATTTTAACCCACTTCGTTCCAGCTGCTTTATTTGAAGTATCATATGCTGTTATCTTCACATACCCAACATATTTCATAGCATCTTTATCTAAACTGTCAGTTAAAGTAGCTCCGGTTACATCAAACTGTCCCTGAGTCTGATTAACTTTAACCATATACTGATAGCAACCTTCAGGAACTATAAATTCAGTTTCTGTGGAACCTTGCGTTATTGTTCCTGAAGAATCATAGACATATATATTCGAAGTACCCTCTTGATTCTCCATTGAAATCGTTTCGGATTGATTCGTGACCTTAGGCTGTTTCTTCTGAACCCATGAATATTCATTTAGCTCAAGTTGCTGCCAAACTCTGTTTATCTCTTGTCCACCTTTTTCATTATCAACATATGCTAAATAACGATTCGTAATAGTCACCTTGTCAGACTGCATTGCCGCATACACTTCCGGTTTAACCGTTATCTTGTATGTTACATAATAAGAATCTCCCGGATAGATTGTGATCGGACTTCCATTCAGTTTGCTTACTTTGAATCGTGTAGGATTGCTATTTGTATCCGTCCAATTCTCCTGATAATCATCATTACCATTTGCCCATGATATTGTTAGTTTGGTGTAGTCATAAACTGTCTCTGCTTCACCCGCTTTTTTCACATGAAGTTGTACAGAAGTACGATCATAAGAAATATATGGGCGCATCTTCGAATCTGTATTAAATTTATCTGGATAATCTAAATAATCCCTAAATTCAAATTTTTGTATAGGATAATTACTACTCGAATTCACATCAAACTTTATTTTATATGCTATCTCATAACTTCCGTCAGCATTTTTCTTGTAGTCCTTGCCATCTTCTTGTTTAATTATTGCTTTCGGAATCATGTCATAACCAATACTTACATTAAACGTAGCCTGTTTTTCGCCTTTTAAATACGTTGTAGATTCTGTATCTTTTCTTGTATATGCTTTCGCTTCATTAATAAGATCTTTATTGCTAAATGTAGCATTCTCTTTTAACTTTACATAATAAGTTAATGTACGACTCTCTCCTGCTTCCATTTTAGCAATATTCCAGACAAAACTACCTGGTTCACTAATAGCAGTAGAATCTGTAATTGGATCCGGAATCACTTGCTCTGTCAATGCATTCGTCAAATAAATCTTTCCGGCTACCGGACTGGAATTACCAGTAATTGTTTCATATGGATTTAGAGCATTCTCAGTAGGAGGAAGCGACGTTTCATTTTTATCAATACCAACATATGTCACTAAATCTTTATTCTGTGTAAATTGATCCACTACATAGACATTCTTACATCCATCTTCACCGGCTGTGACTGTGATTGTATATTTGATATATTCACTATTTTTATCGTCTTTACTGCACTGCTTGCCTACTGTAACATTTCCGTAACGTTCATAATAATCAGGATCTAATTTTACTGTAATATCACCTGTTGGTGTATGAACTGTTGTTTGATTAGTTTTTGAATCTACTGAACTTAATTTAAGTTGAGCAGATACAAAAAACTCTCCATCAATCGTTTTATCTTCGCCCAGCTTGTTTAAAATATCTTCGTTATATTTAACGACTACTTTTCCATCTGTAGAAACAGTAATAGTTCCAATCACTTCATCCTTATCATTTTTTATATCACTTGTAGTTATATTCTTAATACGAAAAACATCCGGAAGCTGATAAGTAAAGGAACCACCGGAATTCTTCAACTCTGTTACTGGAATTCGTGTGAAACCAACTTTGATCATCATGCTCGAATCGTCTGGTCGAATAGCAGTTTCTCCACTTGGAACTTCTTTTTCAACACCATTCTCTCTGTATGTCAATTTAACATACGTAATATTCTCCGTATGCTCATTCAGCACATACTCACCTGTCACCCCAGTTGTCTCATCCGCTGTGGTTCCTGCTGTATCTCCATTTTCTCCGTTCTGAGTTACATTTCCATCATTCGACATCTGAACCTGATCCTGACTTTGACTCTGATCCTGGCTCTGATTTTGATTCTGTTCCTGACTTTGTCCCGAATTCTGCTCCTGTCCTTCTGTCTGGTTCTGCTCCGGTGTCTGCTGTGGATCTTCCCCTGATTGATCTTCCAATGTCTTATCATCTGCATAACTCGATTCGGTATGTGTGTGTTCTGTTTTTCCGCAAGTCAGCTGTCCGTCACTCGAATAGCATTCTTCTGTATGGCTATGCCCTTCCTGACCACAGACTGTCTTTCTCTCCAGCGTGATTGCCGGGAGAATCAGCGCATAGACCGTACAGAAAACAACTACACAGGACAGACACAGAATCATCTTTCTCCACCGTTTTAACCGGGTTTTGTCTTTTAATAATCTTCTGATATAATCCGTTCCTTTATTCTGCACAAATCCACCTTCTTTTTTCTGGTGTGTATCTGCTGCCTTGCTGTGTTAGTCTTCCCTTCGATACCTTAATAAACTAAACTAATTATTTATTATTTGTAACTGTTCAGAGCCAAGCAAAATTTCAAAAAAGGTTTAAAATGCTTGCATTTTTTAGACTGTTTTTGAAATTTTATTTGGCGGATACGCCA
>ERZ506979.794-NODE-794-length-16828-cov-6.134383_pt1 | contig 16828 bp, 15 predicted proteins | sample MGYA00512887_ERZ506979 | MGnify/ENA metagenome assembly ERZ506979 | reverse complement strand
AGGGAGCTATGAAAACCTCGAAAAAGTGGCGCAAGCCACTTTTTCGACAGCCAAAAGCCGCCTGCCCGGTAGAGCCGGACAGGCGGCTTGCATATTGCGGGCGCCGAAAGGACCCGGCGCCCATTTGCTCCATTGGATTAGAACTTGGCGATGACCGCCCCCGCATAGGTGGCGTCGATGAATTCCCGAACGGTATCGCTCTGGAGGGCGGCGATCAGGGCCTTGGTGGCGTCGGTCTCCTCGTTGCCCTCCTTGACCACCAGCACGTTGGCGTAGGTCTCGGCAGCGATGGAATCCTTATCCTCTACCGCCAGGGCGTCGCTGACCTTCAGGCCGGCCTGAATGGCATAGTTGCCGTTGATGACCGCCAGATCCACATCCTGGAGGGAACGGGGCAGCTGGGCGGCTTCGATCTCCTGGATGTCCAGGTTCTTGGGGTTCTCCGCGATATCCAGCTTGGTGGCGGTGAAGGTAACGCCCTCGTTGAGCTTGATCAGGCCCTGGGCCTCCAGCAGCAGCAGGGCGCGGGCTTCGTTGGTGCCGTCGTTGGGGATGGCCACGGTAGCCCCGTCCGCCAGCTCTTCCAGGCTGGTGGTCTTGCCGGCATAGATGCCGAAGGGCTCATAGTGGATGGCGGCTACCGCTACCAAATGGGTGCCGTTCTGGGCGTTAAAGTCATCCAGATAGGGACCATGCTGGAAATAATTGGCGTCCAGATCCCCTTCTTCCAGGGCGGTGTTGGGCAGCACATAGTCGGTGAACTCCACCACTTCCAGGTTGTAGCCCTGAGCGGCCAGGTCGTCCTTGACCGCGTTGAGGATCTCCGCATGGGGGGTGATGGACGCGCCCACCTTAATGGTGACCAGCTCCGCAGGAGCCTCCTCCTGGGCCTCCTCCTGGGCGGGGGCTTCGGCGGTCTCGGCGGGGGTTTCCGCGGCGGGCTCTTCCGCCGGGGTCTCGGCGGGCTGGCTGGCGCAGCCGATGACGCTTAGGGCCAGAACCAAAGCCAGGGCAAGGACAAACAGCTTCTTCATGGTTATTTTCCTCCTAATAATGAATTAATTAGATTTCGATTGTATCGCAAACGCCATATAAGCGTTTGTATCCGTTTTTTAGCGCCGGCGCTTATCCGAAACCAGGGTCAGCTTATCGCCGGCCACCTGGAAGATCTGCACCAGGATCACCAGCAGCACCACAGCCACCCACATCACATCCTCCTGATAGCGGTAATAGCCGTAGTTGATGGCGATGGCCCCCAGGCCGCCGCCCCCCAAAGCGCCCGCCATGGCGGAATAGCTCAGGATGGTGGTGGTGACGATGGTGGCGCCGTTGAGCAGGGAAGGCAAGCTCTCCGGCAGCAGCACCCGGGTGATGATCTGCCAATTGGTGGCGCCCATGCTCTGGGCGGCTTCGATCACCCCGTGGTCCACCTCCTTGAGGGCGCCCTCCACCATGCGGCCCACATAGGGCGCCGCGGCGATGACCAGGGGCGGGATCACGGCGATGGAACCGATGGTGGTCCCCACCAGCAGCCGGGTAAAGCCCAGCACGCACACCAGCAGGATCAAGAAGGGCACGGAACGGAACAGGTTTACGATCACGCTGAGCACCCGGTTCAGGCCCGGGCGGGGGCTGATGCCATCCTGGCTGGTGACCACCAGCAAAATGCCCAAAGGCAGGCCCAAAACATAGCCGATCAGGGTGGAGGTCAAAGTCATCATCAGGGATTCCAGGATTCCCTTGGCCATTTCCTGTACCATAAGCGGATTAAACATGATATGCCTCCTCCAAATAATGCACCTGGTGCATATCCAGGTATTTCTTCATCTTGGCCACCACGCCTTCATTATCCGGCAGCTGCACCAGGGTATAGCCCACCATCTTTCCCTCGATGGTCTTGGTATCCGCAAAGAGGATGTTCACAGGGGCGCCGCACTCCAGCACCATGTTGCCGATCACCGGGCTGGAGGTCTTGGTGCCGTCAAAGATGATCCGCAGGCAGCGTTCGCTCATCATCTCCTCCCCCAGGCGGCCGCTGGCGTAGAGCAAACGCCGGGCGATCTCCGTCTTGGGCCGCATAAAAATATCCTCCACGCTGCCGATCTCCGCGATGCGGCTGTTGTCAATGATGGCCACCCGGTCGCAGATCTCCTCGATGACGCTCATCTCATGGGTGATCACCACGATGGTGATGCCGAATTTCTGGTTGATCTCCTTGAGCAGGTCCAGGATGGAACGGGTGGTGGTAGGGTCCAGGGCGCTGGTGGCCTCGTCGCACAGCAGCACCTTGGGGTTGGCCGCCAGGGCCCGGGCAATGGCCACCCGCTGCTTCTGGCCGCCGGAAAGCTGGGCTGGATAGGCCTTTTCCTTATCCTGTAGCTCCACCACCTCCAACAGCTCCCTGGCCCGCTTTACCGCCTGGGCCTTGGTCACCCCAGCGATCTCCAGGGGGAAGCAGATGTTTTGGATGGCGTTTTTCTGCATGAGCAGGTTGAATTGCTGGAAGATCATGCCCATATTCCGCCGGGCCGCAAGCAATTCTCCAGGTTGGAGCTTTTCCAGGGCCTGGCCGGCGATGACCACGCTGCCGTCCGTGGGCTTTTCCAGGTAGTTCATGCACCGTACCAGGGTGCTTTTCCCCGCCCCGGACAGGCCGATGATGCCGAAGATCTCCCCCTCGTAAATGGTCAGGTCGATGCCGGAAAGGGCGGTGACCGCCGTGTCCCCCGATCCGAAGGTCTTATTCAGCCCCCGGATGGTGATGATCTCGTTTTTGCCTGAGGCAACCATGGATATGTTCTTCCTCCCCGCCAATGATGATGAACTATGCCGCATAAAAAGGGCCGTGAGCGTATGCCCACGGCCCTTGCATCAACGAAGCCTTATGCTAAGGTCCATGCACGCACACGCTCTCCATGCCCGAAGGACATGGAGCCGCACATCATCATAGCGCACATGGTCATGGAAACGCTGTTCATCCTGCCTACTCCTTTCCTCCGTTCAACGGGCGTGCGATGCAAACCCCTTATTGCTCTGCATGATATCATACTCCCCATAAAGCTGTCAATATAAATCTTCCCATCATCCATGGGTACCCTTATATTTTTGTCGGGTGGCCATGCCGCCTCGGATATGGCGTTCGGCCTTGTTGTGCTGCAGGATCTCCCCCACGGCTTTCGCCCGGGTGGGATCTAAGCCCTTGAGCCGCTCCTGCATATCCTTATGCACCGTGCTTTTGCTGATCTTGAAGGCCCCTGCCGCCGCCCGCACCGTGGCCTGATGGTCAATGATATAATCCGCCACTGCCAGCACCCGCTCTTCTATATAAGAATACATACCCTACACCCCCGAACATGCTTTGTACAGCCTATGCCATGGCTGGCCGGCATATGCCACCTAAAGCGGGATTCCCGGGTGGAAGGGGCTGTACACCCCGGCGGAAAGCCTGTATACTAAACAGGAATCCAAGGAAAAGGGGAACAGGGCTGTATGAAGCTGGATCGGGCAGAAGCCCTAAGGTATCTAGGGATACGGGACCAGGCGGACCCGGCCTTGGCCAGCCAGGTGGAAGCGCGGGCCCAAGGGCTGGAAGGCGCCCTTTTGCCCAGGTATGTTTACCGGGTGTTCCCCCTGTCCTTTCAGGGGGAGACGCCCTATCTTGCCCCCGTGCAGCTGACTTTGCCGGGCTCCCTGGCTAGGACCATGTTGGCCGGCTGCACCCAGGCGGCCCTATTGGCCTGCACCCTGGGGGCGGAATTCGACCGAGAGCTTCAGGGGCTACAAGCCCGAAACATGGGGGAAGCGGTGATCCTGGATGCCTGCGGCAGCGCCTATGTGGAGGCGGGCTGCCAACAGGCCCAGGCGGATATTTCCGCCCGGTTCCCCCAACTGTACCTTACAGACCGGTTCAGCCCGGGTTACGGGGACCTGCCCCTTTCCCTGCAACCGGCTCTATGTGCAATCTTAGATGTCCAACGGCGGCTGGGCCTGTATGTAACGGACAGCCTGCTGCTCAACCCTATGAAATCCGTTACCGCCATCCTGGGCCTGGCGCCCACACCCCGCCCCACCCCCATTCGGGGCTGCGCCGTTTGCCCCAACCGGGGGGACTGCGCCTATCGAAAAGGAGGTTCCACCTGTGTCTAATCCCTTTGCAGACCCCGCCATTCTCCTGCTGGACGGGGCCATGGGCACCATGCTCCAGGCCCAGGGCCTCCCTCCTGGCGCCCGGCCCGAGCTTTGGAACCTGGAAAACCCGGCGGCCGTTCAAAAGGTACACCAGGCCTATGTAGCGGCGGGCAGCCGGGTGCTCTACGCCAATACCTTCGGTGCCTACGCCCCAAAGCTGGCCAATACCGGCCGCACGGTGGAGGAAGTGGTGGCCGCCGGCGTGACCTTGGCCAAGGCGGCTTGCCGGGGCTCTGCCGCCCTGGCGGCCCTGGACCTGGGGCCTTTGGGGGCCATGCTGGAGCCCCTGGGCGCCCTTTCCTTCGAGGAAGCCTATCGCCTTTTTGCCCAAGCGGTGCGGGCGGGCGTAAAGGCAGGGGCGGACCTGATCGTCATCGAAACCATGGGGGACCTTTATGAAGCCAAGGCCGCCCTGCTGGCCGCCAAAGAGAACGCCCGGCTGCCCGTGGCGGTGACCATGACCTTTGAGGAATCGGGCCGCACCTTTGCGGGCTGCTCCATCCCTTCCATGGCCCACACCCTAGAGGGCCTGGGGGCGGACGCCATCGGCTTGAACTGCTCCCTGGGCCCGGTGCAGCTGGCCCCCCTGATCCGGGAGCTTTGCAGCCACACCCGGCTGCCGGTGATCGCCAAGCCCAACGCCGGTATGCCCGATCCCCTTACCGGCGCTTACGATATGGGCCCTGCGGCCTTTGCCAAGGCCATGTTGCCCTGCCTGGAGGCGGGCGCCTCCATCCTGGGAGGCTGCTGCGGCACGGATCCCGCCTATATCCGCGCCCTGGCCCAAAGCACGGCGGGCAAGCTCCCCGCCCCCCGGCCGGTCCCTACGGATACCTGCTATCTTTGCACCCCCAGCGTCGCCCTCCCCCTGGACCGGGTGCGGGTGATCGGGGAGCGGATCAATCCCACCGGCAAAAAGCGGTTCCAGCAGGCCCTGCTGGAGGAGGATCTGGACTATATCCTGGGGGTGGGCATCCAACAGGCGGACGCCGGGGCGGAGATCCTGGATGTGAACGTGGGCTTCCCCGGGGTGAACGAGGTGGAGATGCTGCCAAAGGTCGTGAAAAAATTACAGAGCGTCCTCCCCCTCCCCCTCCAGCTGGATTCCAGCGACCCCGCCGCCCTGGAAGCGGGCCTGCGGGTGTATAACGGCAAGCCGGCGGTCAATTCCGTCAACGGGGACCCGGCCGTCCTCAGCCGCATCCTCCCCTTGGCCAAGCGCTACGGGGCGGCGGTGGTGGGCCTGACCCTGGATCAAGGGGGTCTGCCCCAGTCCGCCCAGGAGCGGCTGGCCCTGGCCCGGCGCATCCTGGAGGCGGCCCTGGCCCAGGGCATCCCCAGCCGGGACCTGTGGATCGACTGCCTGACCCTTACCATATCCGCCCAGCAGGACCAGGCCCGGGAGACCTTGGAGGCCATCCGGCAGGTCCGGGAGGAACTGGGCCTGCAAACCACCCTGGGGATATCCAATATCTCCTTCGGCCTGCCCCAGCGCATCCAGGTGACCCGAAGCTTTCTCATCCAGGCCCTGGGCGCGGGGCTGACCCTGCCCATCCTCAATCCCAACCAACCGGAATTGATGGACGCGGTGGCAGCCTGCCGGGCCATCAGCGGGGAGGACGCCGGCTGCCGGGACTACATCGCCCGCTTTGCCCAAGCCCCCCAAGAAGCCGCCCCCGCGGCTTCCGGGGCCATGACCCTGGAGGAGGCCATTCGCCGAGGCTTTCCTGGGGCGGCGGCCCGGCTGGCCCGGGAGGCCCTGCAAACCGAAGAGGGCCTAAGCCTGGTGGAGACCCGGCTGATCCCGGCCCTGGATCGGGTGGGGCTGGATTATGAGCAGGGGATCGCCTTCCTGCCCCAGCTCATGGGAGCGGCCCAGGCGGCCCAGGCGGTATTCCAGGAGGTGGCGGCCCAGCTGGAAAAGCAAGGGGGCGCGCCGGTGAAAAAGGGCCCGGTCATATTGGCCACCGTGCGGGGGGATATCCACGACATCGGCAAGAATATCGTCAAGACCCTGATGGAAAACTATGGCTTCCGGGTCATAGACCTGGGCCGGGACGTGCCGGTGGAAACCGTTGTGGAGGCGGCCCGGAAGCATCAGGCGCCCCTGGTGGGGCTATCCGCCCTGATGACCACCACCCTGCCCGCCATGGAACAGACCATCGCCGCCCTCAAGGCCATGGAAACGCCCCCGGCGGTGCTGGTGGGGGGCGCGGTGGTGACGCCGGAGCACGCCCGCCGTATGGGGGCGGATTATTACGCCAAGGACGCCCGCCAGTCGGTGGAGATCGCCCGCAAGGTCTTGGGCTAAGGAGGCCCTTTCCCGCATGAAGGACATTCGCGCATTGCTTGCCCAGGAGGCCCCCCTGGTGTTTGACGGGGCCACGGGCACCTATTTTGCCGCCAGGTACGGCGGTTCCTGCGAGCTGGCTAGCTTGGAGCAGCCGGAACAGGTGCTGCAAATGCACCGAGCCTATCTGGACGCCGGCTGCCAGGCCGTCAAGACCAATACCTTCGCCCTAGGCGCCATGTACCAGGAGGGCGGCGAATCCCTGGCCCGCAAGGCAATCCTTGCGGGGTGTATGCTGGCCCGGGAGGCCGCCGCCCCCTATGGGGCCTATGTATTCGGGGACCTGGGACCGGTGGCCGCTCTGGAGGACGCGGACCCGGCGGCGATCTATCTGGCCCAGGCCCAGCTCTTCCTCTCCCAGGGGATTACCCATTTCCTGCTGGAAACCCTGTCCTCCGACCAGGGGGTGGCGGATTTTGCCCGGCAGCTCAAGGCCCTGTGCCCTTCCGCCTTCCTGCTGGTGTCCTTTGGGGTGCAGCCGGACGGCTATACCCGGGAGGGCCTTTCCGCATCCCGGCTATTGGCCGGGATGCAGGCCTGCGAAGGGGTGGACGCCGCCGGCTTCAACTGCGTGTGCGGCCCCCAGCATATGCTCCGGCAATTCCAAAAGCTGGACCCCCAGGGCGCCGTTCTCAGCGCCATGCCCAACGCCGGGTATCCCACGGTGCTGGGCCGCCGGGTGGTATACCGGGGCCAGCCGGATTACTTTGCCCAGCAGGGCCTGGCCCTGGTCCGGGCGGGGGCTAAAATCATCGGGGGGTGCTGCGGCACCACCCCCGCCCATATCGCCGCCCTGGTCCAGGCCATCCGCCGGGAAAAGCCCGTGGCCGTCCAGGCCCCGGCCGCCCCTTCCCCCGCCCCTGCCCCGGCTCCCCGGGCCGCCCAGAGCCCCCTGGCCCCCAATCCCCTTTGGGATAAGCTGGAAGCCGGCAAGCGGGTGGTGGTGGTGGAGCTGGACCCCCCGGCCCAGGGCAGCGCCCAGCCCTTTATGGAGGCCGCCGCTCGGCTCCAGGCCGCCGGCGCGGACGGGATCACCGTGGCGGATTGTCCCATTGGCCGCCCCCGGGCGGACAGCAGCCTGCTCTCCTGCAAGCTCAAGCGGGAGCTGGGCATCGAGCCCCTGCCCCACCTGGCCTGCCGGGACCGGAACCTGAGCGCCACCCGGGCCTTGCTGCTGGGGCTTTCCATGGAGGGCATCCGCAACGTGCTGCTGGTCACCGGAGACCCGGTGGCCGGCGGTCAGGAAGACATGGTAAAGGGCGTGTTCCATTTCAACGCCCGCAAGCTGGCAAGCTATGTGGCCGCCATGAACGACACCGTGTTCCCCAACCCCATGCGCGCCTATGGGGCATTGAATGTAAACGCAAAAAATTTTCAGATACAGCTCAAGCTGGCCCAGGAAAAGGAGGCCAATGGCATCTGCGCCTTCCTGACCCAGCCGGTGCATTCCCAGGAGGCGTTAGAAAACCTCAAGCTGGCCCGGCAAACCCTACACGGAAAGATCCTCGGCGGGGTATTGCCCATCGTCAGCTACCGGAACGCCTGTTTTTTAAACAATGAGATCGCCGGCGTTTTTGTGTGCGAACAGATCCTGGCCCAGTATCAGGATAAGGACCGGGCCCAGGGGGAGGCGTTGGCGGTGGAGATCAGCTGCGCCATTGGGGAGGCCATGGCCCCCTACACGGACGGCCTGTATCTGATGACCCCTTTTAACCGGATCTCCCTTATGGAAACCATTATGGAGCGGCTGGGTTGACCCAGGGCTCCCAAGGAGGCAAGCATATCACCATGGACATACGACAGGCACTTGCAAAGGAATTTCCCGCCCTGGCCCCGTGGCAGATCGAAAACGTGGAAAAGCTGCTGGACGAGGGAAATACCATCCCCTTTATCGCCCGGTACCGGAAGGAGCAGCACGGGGGCTTGGACGACCAGGTGCTCCGGGAGCTGGCGGAGCGGATCCAATACCTGCGGGGCTTTGAGGCCCGGCGGCAGGAGATCCGGGAGGCCCTGAGCAAGCAGGGAGCGCTCACGGAAGAGCTTGCAGCCGCCCTGGAGGGATGTACCATCCTGGCGGAGCTGGAGGACGTGTACCGGCCCTATAAGCCCAAGCGCCGCACCCGGGCCATGATCGCCCGGGAAAAGGGGCTGGCCCCCTTGGCGGAGCGGCTATGGGAGCAGCGGATGGAGGATCCGGCGCCCCTGGAGCTGGCGGCGGCCTATGTGGACGAAGCCCTGGGGGTAGCCACCCCGGCGGAGGCCCTGGCAGGGGCCGGGGACATCCTGGCGGAAACCTACAGCGACGATGCCCAGATCCGGGCCCGGCTGCGCCAGCTCGTCGCCAAGGAGGGCCGCATCCATACCAAGGCCGCCAAGGAGGAGGATTCCGTATACCGGATGTATTACGACTTTGCGGAGCCGGTGCGGGCCATAGCGGGGCACCGGGTACTGGCAATGGACCGGGGGGAGCGGGAAGGCTTCCTGAAGGTGTCTTTGGAGCTGCCGGAAGGCCCCGCCTTGCAGGCCGTGACCCAAGGCAGCCTCAAGCCCGGGGCCCCGTCTACCCCCCTGGTGGAGGCCGCGGCCAAGGACGCCTATGGCCGGCTGATCCTGCCTGCCATGGAGCGGGAGACCCGCTCCCAGCTGACGGAGGCCGCCCAGGAAGCGGCCATCCGGGTATTTGCAGCCAACCTGAACGATCTGCTCATGCAGCCTCCCATCCGGGGCCACGTGGTATTGGGGATGGACCCGGGCATCCGCACCGGCTGCAAGCTGGCGGTGGTGGACGCCATGGGGAACCTGTTGGACACCGGGGTGATCTATCCCCTGCCCGGCCAGGGCAAGGTGCCCTCCGCCCGCAAAACCATGCTGGCGCTCATCAAAAAGCATCAGATCACCCTGGCCGCCATCGGCAACGGCACCGCCTCCCGGGAGACGGAGGCCTTCTTTGTGGAAACCATGGCCGAGTCGGGCTTGTCCATCCCCTATGTGATCGTAAACGAGGCGGGGGCCTCGGTGTATTCCGCCTCCAAGCTGGCGGCGGCGGAATTCCCGGAGTTGGACGTGTCCCTGCGCAGCGCCGTCAGCCTGGCCCGGCGGCTCCAGGACCCCCTGTCCGAGCTGGTGAAGATCGACCCCAAGGCCATCGGCGTAGGCCAGTATCAACACGACATGAAGCAGGCCCGCCTGAGCGAAGCCCTGGGGGGCGTAGTGGAGCGGTGCGTAAACCAGGTGGGAGTGGAATTGAACACCGCCAGCGTATCCCTATTGTGCTACGTGGCGGGCGTCAGCCGCCAGGTGGCGGAAAACATCGCCGCCTACCGGGAGGAAAACGGCCCCTTCACCTCCCGGGCCCAGCTGAAGCAGGTGCCCAAGCTGGGGCCCAAGGCCTTTGAGCAGTGCGCGGGCTTTTTGCGGATCGCCGCGGCCACGGACCCCCTGGACAATACCGGCGTACACCCGGAAAGCTATGCCATCGCCAAGGCCCTCCTGGCCCGCTTCGGCTTCACTTCCGAGGATATCCGGGGCGGCTGCCTGGCCACCCTGGGGGAAAAGGTGGCGGAAGTGGGCTCCCGCACCCTGTCCCGGGAGCTGGAGGTGGGTATCCTGACCCTGCGGGATATGATCCGGGAGCTGCAAAAGCCCGGCCGGGACCCCCGGGACGACCTGCCCAAACCCCTGCTGCGCACCGACGTGCTGGAGATGAAGGACCTGGTCCCCGGCATGGAGCTCAAGGGCACCGTGCGCAATGTAACGGACTTTGGCGCCTTTGTGGACATCGGCGTCCACCGGGACGGCCTGGTCCATATCTCCCAATTCGGCGGGCGGCGGATCAAACATCCCAGCGAAGCCGTCCGGGTGGGGGACGTGGTCACCGTATGGGTGCTGGAGGTGGAGGAAACGAAAAACCGCATCTCCCTGACCATGCGCAAGCCCACGGAAAAACCGTAATATTTTTTCTTAAAAAAAGGGTTGACATCTCCCGCGGACCGGGCGTATACTACATACCAAGTTGAAACCGTTGAGGGAGAGTAAGTACTTTTGGACGCTTCCTTCGTAGAGAGTCGCTGATGGTGGGAATGCGGCAAGGAAGGCCGGAAGGAATGGGCTCCTGAGGGCAAACCGAACCAATAGTAGGCGCGCCGGAGGTGGTTCTCCGTTAGCAAAAACCGGCATATGTATGTATGCATCGAGTGGGCGCAATTAGCGCCAAGCCGGGTGGCACCGCAGGAGTTTGAATGGCTCTTGTCCCTGCAAAAAGCAGTCAGGGACGAGGGCCTTTTTGTATGGTCCCGCCCCTGTGAAGCCCTATTTTTCCATCTTTCAGAAAGGAGAACCATACCATGAAAGACCAGGCTATCCCCTACAAGATCTACCTCCAGGAAGAGGAGCTGCCCAAGGCATGGTATAACCTCAGGGCGGATATGAAAAACAAGCCCGCCCCCTTGCTCAATCCCGCCACCCTAAAGCCCATGACCGCCGACGAGCTCAAGCCCGTCTTCTGCGACGAGCTGGTGGCCCAGGAGCTGGACGACACCACCCCCTACATCGAGATCCCCCAGGAGATCCGGGACTTTTATAAAATGTACCGGCCTTCCCCCCTGGTCCGGGCCTACTGCTTGGAGGAAAAGCTCCAGACCCCGGCCAAGATCTATTACAAATTCGAGGGCAACAACACCAGCGGCAGCCATAAGCTGAATTCCGCCATCGCCCAGGCCTATTACGCCAAAAAGCAGGGCCTCAAGGGCGTGACCACCGAAACCGGCGCCGGCCAGTGGGGCACCGCCCTGTCCATGGCCTGCTCCTACTTCGGCCTGGACTGCAAGGTGTATATGGTCAAGGTCTCCTATGAGCAGAAGCCCTTCCGCCGGGAAGTCATGCGCACCTATGGCGCCAACGTGACCCCTTCCCCCTCCGATACCACCCAGGTGGGCCGCAAGATCCTGGAGGCCCATCCCGGTACCGGCGGCAGCCTGGGCTGCGCCATCTCCGAGGCCGTGGAAGCCGCCACCACCCAGCCGGGTTACCGGTATGTGCTGGGCAGCGTCCTGTCCCAGGTGGTGCTCCATCAGTCCGTCATCGGCCTGGAAGCCAAAGCCGCCATGGATAAGTACGGCGTCAAGCCGGATATCATCATCGGCTGCGCCGGCGGCGGCTCCAACCTGGGGGGCTTGATCGCCCCCTTCATGGGCCAAAAGCTCCGGGGCGAGGCGGATTACCGCATCATCGCCATCGAGCCCGCCTCCTGCCCCAGCTTCACCCGGGGTAAGTTTGCCTACGATTTCTGCGATACCGGCATGGTCTGCCCCCTGGCCAAAATGTATACCCTGGGCTCCGGCTTCATCCCCGCCCCCAACCACGCGGGCGGCCTTCGCTACCACGGCATGAGCTCCATCCTGTCCCAGCTTTACGATGACGGTCTCATGGAAGCCCAGTCCGTCACCCAGACCCAGGTATTCCAGGCGGCGGTGGACTTCGCCCGGGTGGAGGGCATCCTCCCCGCCCCGGAAAGCAGCCACGCCATCTATGCCGCCGTACAGGAAGCCCTGCGCTGCAAGGAAACCGGCGAGGAAAAAACCATCCTCTTCGGCCTTACCGGCACCGGCTACTTTGACCTGGTGGCCTATCAGCGGTTCAACGACGGCCAGATGAGCGACTATATCCCCACCGATGAAGACCTCAAGCCGGGCTTTGCCGGCATCCCCCAATTCCCGGGGAACGAGATCTAACCCGCCCGCTCGGCGTAACCCGCTTGCCCGGCAGGCGGCTGTAAACCCTGCCTCCCCACGGGGGGGCGGCGTTTGGCGGCCCGGGGGCCCAAGGGCCCCCGGGCCTGCCAAACAAAAAAGCAGGGGCCGGAGGCAAAGCCTCGCCCCTGCTTTTCAGGGCGCTTCGCGCCCCGCCGCCGCCCCCCGGCGGGACCCCAACGCCTTCCCCCTCCCCCACGCCGGCGCACCTCCGGCGGCCCTATGGCGGTTGCCCATGGGAAGCAGGGGGATGGGACGGACCCGGGGGTGCTTTCCCCCAACGCCAAAAGGCAGCAAAAAAGGAGGCAGTCAAACCGCCCCCCTCCCGATCCGTTGTCTTTAATATGGGGCCGTGAAGTACGTAAAATAGAAATAAACGACGATCGCCAGCTGGGCAAGGGGGATCGAGACCAGCATACCCTTCCTGATCGCGTCATCCTTCTTGTGATAAAAATGGATGAACAGGCAGGTGTAATATACAGCGATTGCCATCACCGTCGATATGCCGCCATACAGAATTCTTTGCTGTATGCCGGGAGGCAATAGCGATTTCCACCGGACAAAGCTATACCCGCTATCACGCATTCCAAAAAAGTATAATATTAAGGGCGTATCAATGAGCATTTGCTGCTTAAAGGTACGTTTCTCCATTTCCCTTGCTCCTTTTTACCCTGGGCACATGATCCGCCCCGCCTTTGTTCACGCTTGTTGAATGCTCCCCGGCAGTGCGACTATTTTCGGGGTTTAAAGATATGCCTCTCTTGTTTTACGTTTCCTTTTTTATAAATTACCATTTTTAGAATAAAACTACAAGGTGCTTTTTTAGTGTTCACAATTTGTTCAATCGCCGGAAAGTATGGCTAATTTTTTGTATACGGAATAAGAAAATGCCGGCGTGTTCCTTTGGGATATGGATTTTGTTTTTGCACGTCAACCGATCTATTCGAATGAAAACAGATGAAAATTCGCTGTATTTGGGCCCTTTCCACCGCCGCAAACCGCCAGCCGAAACCGCGAGCCTTCACGCCTGCCGGGCCCACGACAACCACCTTCCCCCTTTGGCAGCGTTCGTCCGGCGGCAATGCGGCGGCTTCCGCCGCGCTGCCTTGCGGTGGGCCGGTGCGCCGGGGCGGCGGCGCAGCGGGGCCTTGGCCCCGCTGCGGGCCCGCTGCCGGGCAAAGCCCGGCAGCGGGCGGGTGGGCTGCGCCCACCCGCCGCCGCCCCCCACGCTGGATCTTTCACCAGCGCCAAGTGGAACGACGGGGCAAGGGCGCCCCAGGGTCATTTATGGTACGGCTCGCCTGCGTTGATCTTACAGGCCCGGTAGAGCTGTTCCAACAGCATCACCCGGAAGAGCTGATGGGAAAAGGTGGGGGGACCAAAGGAGATACGCTGATCCGCCCGGGCTAAGACGGCGTCCGAAAGCCCCAGGGACCCGCCGATGAGGAAGGCGAAGCGGCTTTTGCCCTGGTTGTTCCACTGCTGGAGCCGCTGGGCAAGCTGGGGGGATGAAAGGGGTTCCCCGGCGATATCCAGGGCCACCACCCAATCCCCCTCCGAGACCTTGGCCAATAGCCGCTGGCCTTCGGCCTCTTTCACCTGGCTGCGCTGGGCTGGGGAAAGCTGTTCCGGGGCCTTTTCATCCGGGACCTCCAGGATCTCCACCTGGGCATAGCGGGAAAGGCGCTTGCAAAACTCATGGCAAGCGTCCCTGTAAAACCCTTCTTTCAGTTTCCCCACGCATAGCACCCGAAACCGCATATCAGCCTCCTGTATAGAACCTACCGGTCACCTCTTCCCGCAGGGCCACAGTCAAGGGCAGGTCGGCATCCGGAATATCCGCCTGCCTTAGCTGTTCCCGTATGGTGGCCAAAGCCAACTCGGCAAAGTTGTTATCCCGGCTCAGGTGCCCCAATACGGCTTGCTTGAGCCCGCCCGTGTACAGGCGGGCCAGGGCCCGGCCGGCGTTTTCGTTGGAGAGATGACCCCTGTCCGACAGGATGCGTTGCTTGGTCAAATAAGGGTAGGCGCAGGAACGCACCAGCTCCGGGTCATGGTTGGCTTCCAGCAATAGGAGGCTGCAACCCATTACCTGCTCCAGCAGTATGGGATCTGCCACCCCCACGTCCGTCATGACGCCCATGGCCTGCCCGCCCCATTCAAACCGGTATCCAACGGATTCCCGGGCGTCATGGGGGGTTTTGAAGGGCAGGATGGATGCTTCCCCCAGAAAGAAGGCCCGCCCGGTGTCGAACACCCGGATGTTATGGGGGGCGATGGCGCCGATCAGGGGGATCATGGCCTCCCAAGTGCCCTGGTTGGCATAGATGGGCACGTCATACCGCCGGGAAAATACCCCGGCGCCCCGCACGTGGTCGATGTGCTCATGGGTGATTAAAAGGCCCTGGATGGTTTCCGGCTGGATGCCGGCCTGGAGCAGGGCCTGGGAAAGGGCTTTACAGGGCTTGCCTGCATCCACCAGCAGCCGGCCTTCCCCCAGTCCCACCGCCGTGGCGTTGCCGGAGGAACCGGAAAACAGCGGGCAAAGGAACATCCCCTCTTGCTTCATCATATATCACATCTGGAATACCAGGCCGCACACCGCCCCCAGGGCGATAAACAGCACCGGGTGCAGCTTTTTGAGCCCCGGCAGGTTGGTCAATACCATCATCACCACAAACAGGATCAATGCCGTATACCGCAGCCCCAAGGCGCCGGTGCCGCCCAGGACCGCCGTTTGCAGCACGCTCCAGCCGGCGGCGGCGATCAAGCCGGTGGCCGCGGGGCGCAGCCCTTCAAAGGCATGGGATACCAGGGTGTTTTGCCGGAATTTTTCCAATACCCGGGCCACCGCCAAAATGACCAGATAACTGGGCAATACCAGGGACAAGGTGGCCACCACCGCCCCGGGGATGCCAGCGGCATGGAAGCCCGCATAGGTGGCGCAATTGATGCCGATGGCGCCGGGGGTAGATTCCGATACGGCGATCATATCCGCCAGCTGGGCATGGGTGAGCCAGGGGTACATATCCGCCATCCGGGACAGGAAAGGCAGGGTAGCCAAGCCTCCACCGATGGCGAATAGGCCGGCCTTAAAGAATTCATAGAAAAGGGTCAAATAGATCATGCCTGCCTCCTTCCGGCCACGATGCCCACCACAGCCGCGGCGATGACGATCAACACCGGGGACAGGGATAGGATGGCCACCAACAGGAAGGCGGCAACGGCGATGATCACCGCTATATTGCCCTTCACATTGCTTTTAAATAGGCGGTAAACCGTATTGACGATCAGCACCGCCACCGATACCCGCACCCCGGCAAAAGCATGGATCACCGCCGGGTAATGGGCGAACTGATCCAGGATGGAGGCGATCAGCAGAATGATCACCAGGCTGGGGGTCACCACCCCCAACGTAGCCGCCGCAGCGCCCAGGGAACCCCGGTGCTTGCTGCCGATGAAGGTAGCGGTATTGACGGCGATAATGCCGGGCGTGCATTGGGATATGGCATAATAATCCACCAATTCCTCCTTGGTGGCCCAGCCGTGATGGTCTACGCATTCCCGCTCTAGCATGGGCAGCATGGCATAGCCGCCCCCAAAGGTCAGCGCGCCGATCTTCACAAAGTCCCAATATAAGGAGAACAACGTGGTCTTTTTCTCCATAGGTTCCAATCCCTTCTTTCCGATCTGTATCCTAGTCCTAAAACTGCGCATTTGCTCCGCTCGCTATTCTATCATATCCGATGGCGCAAGTCCATTCGATGTGCTAATATAAACAGGAAACGGGCCCTTTGCCCGCCTTCGATCCCGAATTTTCCTTATGATTGTTTTAAGAAAGGATGGCTCTTCTTTATGTTGCAACCTGGTATCCAGGGCCGCTGTGAACGGCTCGTCACCCAAGACCTTACCGCCCAGGCCATGGGCAGCGGCGCTTTGCCCGTATTGGCCACCCCTGCCCTGGCCGCTATGATGGAGCAGGCTGCTTGGGAAAGCGTCCAGCCCTATCTGGAGCCGGACCAGGCCACCGTAGGCAGCGCCCTGCGCTTGGAACATAAAAGTCCTACCCCCCTGGGCATGAACGCCTGGGCCCAAAGCCGCCTGGTGGAGGTCGACGGCCGGCGGCTGGTGTTTGAGATCGAAGCCTTCGATCAGGCCGGCCCCATCGCCGTGGCCCGGCATGAGCGCTTTATCGTCAAAACCCCTTCCTTTATGAAACGCTGCCAGGAAAAGGGCTGCTAGCCGCTTTCGCGGCCAGGGGTTCGAAAAATCCCAGCGTTCCCCTGGGGGGCGGCGGGCGCGCGCAGCGCGCACAAAGCATGGGCGGGGGCCAAAGGCCCCCGCCCATGCTTTGGTTTTGCGGGCCCTTCGGGCCCGCAAAACGCCGCCGCCCCCCGCGTAACCCTACGGCAACCCGTCTTCCCCCCGCCAGCGCTCGCCTGTCGGCCACACGGCGGTTGCCTGGGAGCGCAGGGAGGATGGGGCGGCCCTGCGGGGGGGGGCGTTCAGGGGCCGGGCATCGCCCGCCCCGGCGCGCACCCCC
>ERZ506979.791-NODE-791-length-16844-cov-5.384597_pt1 | contig 16844 bp, 17 predicted proteins | sample MGYA00512887_ERZ506979 | MGnify/ENA metagenome assembly ERZ506979 | reverse complement strand
GAGTTAGAAATGCTAGAAAGAGTTTAGAAAAAGGTGATAAAGTAAAAGCTAGTATTAGATTTAAAGGACGTCAAATTACTCATCCTGAATTGGCTCGTGATGTTCTAATAAAATTCTATAATGAACTTTCTGATATTGCAGATATTGAATTACAACCTAAATTAGATGGTAAAACAATGTTTATGCAAGTAACACCAAAGAAATAAGGAGGATTTATGACAAAAGTTAAAAAAATTAAGAAAAAAACTCATAAAGGATTAAAAAAAGTATTAAATATTAGAAAAAGTGGAAGCATAACTGTTTCAAAACAAGGTGTTTTACATAATACTGGTAAGAGAAGTGCTAAAACTAATAGGCAAAAAAGAAATGCTAATGAATTAAATAAATCAGATTATAAAAGAATTAAAGATATGATTTAATGTGTAGGAGGAGATATTATGACAAGGATCAAAGGTGGAGTTGTTGCTCGTAAAAGAAGAAAAAAAGTATTAAAAGAAGCTAAAGGTTATTTTGGAAGTAAACATAGATTATATAAGACAGCACATGAACAAGTTATGAATTCTGGAAGCTATGCTTTTCGTGATAGAAGACAAAAGAAGAGAGAATTTAGAAAATTATGGATTGCTAGAATTAATGCTGCTTGTAAAAGCAATGATATAACTTATTCAAGATTTATTAATGGTCTTACTATAGCTGGTGTTTATGTTAATAGAAAAATGTTAAGTGAACTTGCTATTGATAATATGGATGCATTCAAAGATTTAGTACAAATAGCTAAAGATGCTTTAGATGGAAAGACTTATGTTCCTGCTAAGAAGGAAGTTAAAGAAGAAAAAGTAGAAAAGGCTGAAAAGACTACTAAAACTACAAAGAAGGATTCTACTTCTAAGGATGTAAAAGAAAAAGCTGAACCTAAAGCAAAGAAAACAACTAAAAAAGAAGAAAAATAGTCTATATAGTAGATTATTTTTTTTATGTAAATTAGAGTTAAATTATTTTGAGTTCTATTAAGTAGGTTATTAAATTGTATAATATGTTTAAAAATCTTTATTACTAAGTTAATATATAGTATAATTTAATTAGTAAGTAAAATGAAAGAAGGTAATAGAGTGAATTATGCATTAGTACTTGCAGGTGGAAAGGGAGAAAGAATGGGGTATACAAATATGCCAAAACCTTACTTATTACTTGGAGACAAGCCTATAATTATTCATACTATAGAACAATTTTTAATTAATAAAAATATAGATAAAATAGTAGTTTGCTGTGCTTTTGATTGGGTAAATTATTGTAAAGATTTATTGAAAAAATATATTCCTAATAACGATAATATTTATGTAACAGAAGGAGGAAAAAGTAGAAACGAAACTATTTATAAAGGTTGCAAATTTATAATTGAACAATTTGGACTAAATGATGAAGATATAGTATTAACACATGATGCTGTTAGACCGTTTATCAGTCAAAGAATTATTGAGGATAATTTAAAAAAAATTCAAGAATATGATGCTATAAGTACAGTTATATCTGCAACTGATACAATAGTATGTTCGGAAGATGGAAATAAAATTTCAAAAATTCCTTTAAGAAGTGAAATGTATCAAGCACAAACTCCACAAACATTTAAGTTAGGTAAATTAATTAGTGTTTTTGAATCTTTAATGGAAGAAGAACAAAAAGATTTGACTGATGCTTGCAAAGCTTTTGTAATAAACGGTGAAGAAGTTGGATTAGTTATGGGAGAAGAATCTAATATTAAAATTACTAAAATATTTGACTTAAAAATTGCCAATGCTATATTGAAGGAAAGAATTACCAATGGTTTAAATTTATAAAGTGGTAGGTAAAATTATGCTTGAAAAAAGAATTAATAGGTTTAGATTAATGATTATGTTGAATTTATACCCAACATAGTTAATATAAGATGAAATAAAATGGTTTCTTTTAAGGATATTGATATGGATGATTTTATTTTTATTATGAAGATATATGTGGTAATAAATACTGTAAACTTGGACGGAAGTAATTCTTCTGCTTTAGTAAAAAATAGTAAAATATTAAATGAACAGCGTGATAGGAGGATAGACTTATGTTGTATATTTTTATAATATTTTTGATTTTATCATTAATTGGAATAAATTTTAGAAATGTAAAAAATGTAGATAAATCTGCTCTCTCTCATGAAAGAACAATTATGATAAATGGATTTTTTGTTGGTTTAATTTTATTTAGTCATTTTAATTCTTATGTAACTACTAATATGAAATTTGATAGTATATATTATTATATTTTTGATAAAATAGGTCAGTTAATGGTAACAACTTTCTTATTTTATTCTGGATATGGAATATATGAATCTATTAAAAGTAAAAAAAAATATATTGATAATTTTTTTAAAAACAGAATACTAAAATTATTTATATCTTTTTTTCTTGCTTTGATATTATATATGTTACTAAATCTTATGATAGGTAATAGTTATAGTATAAAAACAATACTTTTATCATTATTAGGCTGGGAATCTATAGGAAATAGTAACTGGTTTATCTTTGCAACTTTTTGTATGTATTTTTCTACTTTAATTTCGTTTAAAATATTTAAAAAAGATAATAAAAGTGCACTTCTTTTAAATACAATTTTTTCTTTTGTTTATATAATTTTAACAATGAAATTGAGAGGCTTTGACTGGTGGTATAATACTATTCTTTGCTATAACTTAGGTATGTTTATTTCTTGCTATAAAGATACAATTTTATCTTTTTTAGAAAATAATAGGCATTATGTTTTAATTTTCTTATTAATTATTATTATCTTTTTACTATCATATAAAAACAATTATGGCTATTTTGTTTATGAAATAATTTCTATGTCTTTCGTATTAATTATATTTTTAATTACTTTAAAAGTAAAAATAGGCAATAGAATACTTCTTCATTTAGGAAAAAATACATTTAATATTTATATTTTACAAAGATTAAGTTATATTTTTTATGAATATATTGGATTAAAGAACTATAATTTTTATTTATATTTTATAGTTTCAGTAATAACGACACTATTATTAGCAATTATTTTTGATAAACTGATACATAAAATATATAAATTATTAAAATTGGTATAAAGTGTAAAGTTTGGTTAAAAAACTTTATTACCAAGTTAATATATAGTATAATTTAATTAGTAAGTTAAAGAGAGGAAAGAAGTAAATGAAAAAAATAGCACTTATATTTGCTGGAGGAACAGGAACTAGAATGAAAAAACAAGTTCCAAAACAATTTTTAGAAATTGGTAAAAAGGCTATAATTGTTAGAACTATAGAGGTATTTGAAAAATGTGATGATATTGATGAGATATATGTATCATGTATTGAAGATTGGATTGATTATTTAAAAGAATTATTAGAAAAAGCTAATATTAAAAAAGTAGTGAGAATAGTACCAGGTGGAAAAACTGGTCAATTATCAATATTTAATGGCTTGAAAGCTGCTTATGAAAAAAACAAAAATGAAAATGATACAATAGTTTTGATTCATGATGGAGTAAGACCTTTTATTGATGAAGATTTAATTAAAAGAAATATTAATTGCGTTATTGAAAATGGCTGTGCTATTTCTTGTGCTCCTGCAATAGAAACAATTTTATTAACAGACAGAAAAGGTGAAGTTAATGCTATTACTGACAGAAATTATTCTAAACTTGCTAGGGCTCCACAAAGTTTTTATTTAAATAATATTTATGATTTACATATGAAGGCTCTTGCAGAAGGAATTGATGATTTTATAGACAATTGTACTATGATGAATTATTATAATAAAAGATTATATATGGTAGAAACAAGTAGTGATAATATTAAAATAACTACTCCAAATGACTATTATATTGCAAAATGTATTTTTGAAAGAGAAGACGAAATAGATGGATAAATATTTTAAAGAGGATATTGATTATTTAATTGAAAATTGTAAGTATTTAAGAGAACTTGATAAAAAAACAGTTTTGATAACAGGTTCGACAGGACTGATAGGTTCTTTATTAATTAAAACTATATTAGAAAACAATAAGGTTAGGAAAATGAATACTAAAGTTATTGCTCTATGTAGAAATGAAGAAAAGTTTAAAGAGATGTTTATAGATTATTTAAATGATATTAATTTAAAATTGATTTTATCTGATATAAAAGATAATGTAGAAATTGAAGATTCTATTGATTATATAATTCATACTGCTGCAATTACTAAATCTAAACTATTAGTAGATTTTCCTGTTGAAACTACTATGACTGCTGTTATTGGAACAAGAAATATTTTAGAATTTGCTAAAGAAAAAAAAGTATCTTCTATGGTGTATTTATCTTCAATGGAAGTGTATGGAACATTTAAAGAGAGTAATATTATAGATGAAGATATGTTAGGATATATTGATTTAAAGAATGTTAGGAATGGTTATCCAGAATCTAAAAGACTATGCGAATACTTATGTAATGCTTATGCTAAAGAATACAATGTTAATGTAAAATCTATAAGACTTGCTCAAACTTTTGGGGCTGGAGTGCCAATTGATGATACGAGAATTTTTGCGTCAATTGCAAGAAGTGTCATTAATAATGAAGATGTTATTTTACATACGAAAGGGTTAAGCGAAGCAAATTATTGTTACACTGCTGATGCAATTGAAGCCATATTTACTGTTTTAATAAATGGTTCAAATGGAGAAGCATATAATGTTGCTAATGAAGAATGCCATACTACAATAAGCAAAATGGCTCAAATGGTATGTAAAGAAATAGCAAACGATAAGATTAAAGTAGTATATGATATTCCTGAAGATATTTCTATTAATGGATATGCCCCTGACACTAAAATGAAACTAAGTAGTAATAAAATAAGGAAATTAGGTTGGATTCCTAAAAATAATTTATTGGATTCATATAAAAAATTAATTTTAAGCTATAAAGAAAGAATGAGGTAAAATGAAAAGAACAATAAAAAAGATTATTGTAAATATCATGTCTATTTTTAAAATTAAAAATGTTATTGTTTTTGAAAGCAATGCTGATTACTCAGATAATTCAAGGGCTTTTTATGAATATTTAATTAGAGAAAAATACAATGAAAAATATAAAATATATTGGTTTGTTAATGATGGTAAAAAGTTTAGGGAAAGAGAATGTAAAAATGTAAGATTTATTACTATGTGGCATAATACAACAAAAAAGACTTTTATACAGTGGATTAAGTATTTTTGGATTGTTAAAAATGCTAAATATTTAATTTCAAGTAATAGGGTATTACATAGATTAAATAAAAAAACGGTGACTATTAATATTAATCATGGTACACCATTAAAAAGAGTAAAAGACTTACAAATAGTACCTAAGGATATTGATATGGTTTTAGTGGGTTCTGATTATTGTATTGATATGATGAGTTATCAATTGAATTTAAAAAAAGAACAAATGATTTGCGTTGGTAATCCTCGAAATGATGTACTTTTTAGAGATACTAATACTGAAGAAAAACTAAAAGAATTTAGTAACTATGATAAAATAATTTTATGGTTACCAACATTTAGAAAAGTGGCAACTTCAAATAGATTAGATTCAACATTTGAGTTTCCATTAGGTCTTCCAATTATTTATAGTATTGATGAATTAAATAGATTAAATGAATATTTAAAGAAAAATAATACTTTAATTTTGTTTAAACTTCATCCTGCACAAGATGTTTCGGTGTTAAAAGCTAGTAATTTGTCTAATATAATTATATTGACAGACTCTTATTTAGTTGAAAAAGATGTAGAATTATGTGAATTGTTTAAAATAACTAATGCTATGATTACAGATTATTCAGGAGTTTATTATGATTATTTACTTACTGATAACATGATTGGTTTTACTGTAGATGATTTTGATACATATCAGAAAGAAAAGGGATTTGTTTTTGATAATCCTAAAGATTATATGGCTGGAGAAAAAATAAATGATATTAAGGATTTGTATAAGTTTATTGATGATGTTATAAATAATAATGATATATATAAAGAAAAAAGAAATGAAATGAAGAATTTATTTAATAAATATGCTGATGATAAATCTTCAGAAAGGTTAGCAAAATATTTAAAATTATAAATTAGGTGATAATATGCGTACAAAAAATACAATGAAAACTTTTGTTTATGGAATAATTTTTACATCAATAATTGCATTATTGGGACTTATAAAAACTAAAGTTTTACTTACATATTTAGGAAGTGAATACGTTGGGGTTTATCAATTGTTTTCACAAATGTATGTTTATTTGTCATTAGTAGATGGTGGAATAGGAGCAAGTATCGCTTATCAATTATATAAGCCTATTCAAGAAAAAGATGAAGATAAGATTAACAAGATTATTGCAGGTGCTAGATATTATTTTAAGATAGTAGGGATAATTGTTATAGTTATTGGTATTTTTTTGTCTTTAGGAATAATGTTTTTTATAAAAGAAACAACAATATCTGCGTGGTATATTAAGATATGTTTTATCTTATTTGTAGCATCTAGTGCTTGTTCTTATTTTACTTCTTCGCATGCAATTTTATATGAAGCTGAGCAGAAACTATATAAATCTAGTAATTTAAATCACCTTTTGTCAATATGTGAAAGTATTATTGCAATTGTAATATCAATGCTTGGAGGAAAACTTCTTACAATTTTATCTGTTTTTTTACTTCTTAGTATTGTTAAGAATATTATATTATTTTTAAATTCTAAAAGGGATCATAAATATTTAAAAAAAGAAAAGGAAAAAGACTTAAGTTTTAAAAAAGATGCTAATAATTTAATAATAAATAAAATTAATACTTTAATATTTGAAAATATTGACATAATAATAGTATCTAAATATTTGGGGTTAACAAAAGTATTTATATATACTTGTTATAATCAAATAATTAGTATGATAACTCAGATGGTTCAAAGATTAAATTCGGCTTTACTTCCTAGTGTGGGTAATTTACTAGTTACTGATAATAAGAAAGCTAAAAATATATTTTATGAATTAAATTCTTTATTATTTTTTATAGGGAGTTTACTTTTTGTTCCTCTTTTTTACATGCTTAGTCCTTTTATAGGTATTTTTTATGGTAAAGAATATATTGTTTCTAATGTTATTTGTTTGCTTTTTGTTACTATATTATATATAAATATTTTAAAGATAGCTTTGGAATCTTATATAAAAGCTTCTGGGGAATTTAAAAGTGTAAGAAATTGTGCTATTTATCAAAGTATAGTTAATTTAACATTATCACTAATTTTAGTAAAAAAATATGGTATTGGTGGTGTTTTAATTGCTACAATATTTGCTTTTATTACTGGTAGTTTTGTTAGTTATCCTAAAATTATTAGTAGAAAAATTATTAATGATAAAACAATTAATTATTATAAAAAATGTTTAAAGTATATACTTGGTTTATTTATAAATATGTTTATTTGTTATTATTTTAATAAACTATTAATTAATAGTAATTTGATTATGTGGATTATAAATGGCATATTAATGTTTATTGTTAATTTTATCATGACGACCATATATTATTATTTAACAAAAGAATTATTGTTCTTAGAAAGATTGAAAGTGTTACTAAAAGATATATTGTCAAGGAGGAAAAATGCAAAAGTTAAGTAAAGAAAAAATATTTTATATATGGTTGCTATTACAACCAATAATTGATTTAATAGTGTCATTAACTATAAGAAATAGTGATAGTAGTATAACAATAGGTATAATTTTAAGGGGACTATTTTTATTAACATTATTATTGGTTACTATCTTTAGTAAAAAAATAAAAAATAAAAAATATATATATGCTTATTTTATAGTGTTGTTTGTCTATTTTATACTGTATATGTTAATAAGAATAAATGAAAATTCATTTAGTTTAGGTCTTATAGTTAATGAAGTAAAATATATATTTAAATACTTTTATTATCCAATTGTACTTTTAACTATGTATCAGTTAAAAGACTATTTTGAGTTAGATAACGATAAATTAAAAAAAATATTAGTAATAAATCTTTTTATAATAACTTTTTCAATAATATTATCTTATTTAACTAATAGTGCTTATAGTTCTTATGGAAATGGTAATTCAGGAATAGTTGGATGGTTTTATTCTGCTAATGAAATTGGTGCAATATTAGTTATATTATATCCATATACATTTTTAATAAAAAACAATAAGCAAGTTATTTTTAATACTATTGTAATGTTACTTACAATAATTTCTTCAATTTATATGGGAACAAAAACTACTTATTTTGGTATTATTCTTTCTTTAGTATTTTATATTATATATATATTATTATTTAAAATAAAAGATAGTGTTAAAGCAAAATATAAAGTATCATATATAACACTTTCAGTAATACTATTAGTTACATTAAGTTTTATTTCACCAATGTTTAAAAATATTGAAAATACTACTAATGAATATAAAGATAATGATAATGTAATAGTAGATAATGTAATATTTAGTAGTAGATTAAATTTTTTGAAGATTGATAGTAAAATTTATAAAGAATCTAATATAGCAGATAAATTTTTTGGAATAGGCTTAACTGGAGATAATAAAGGAGATTATCCATTTGAAAAGAGAAGTGAATTAGATTTTTGTGATTTGTTCTTAAGGTATGGAATACTTGGTTTTATACTGTATGTGTTACCTATAGTTATATTACTAATTAAAATGATAAAAATCTGTTTTATTGAAAAATTGAAAAACATTGATAATATATTACCTTTGTATTCTATATTTATAGGTAGTGTAATATCTGCTTTTGCTGGTCATGTTATAAGTTCTCCAGCTGTATCGATTTATTTAGTAATGTCTAGTTTTATAATTTTAAATATAGGAGAAAAAACTAATGAAAAAGAAGGTTAGAATTGTTATAATTGTTTTGCTTTGTTTATTATTGTTAGTGTTCATTGGACTTTTTGTAGTATATAATGATAAGGCAGTGGCAATATTAGGTTATCATAATATATATAATAGTGATGATGAGCAAATTAAATATAATCAGTTTATAATTGATGTTAAAAAATTTGAAGAACAGATGAAATATTTAAATGAAAATAATTATAAAACATTAACTTTAGATGAGTTTTATTGCTTTAAAAAAGGTAAATGTGACTATGGAAGAAAAGCGGTTATGATTACTTTTGATGATGGATATTATTATAATTATAAATATGCTTTTGAAATATTAAAAAAATATTCTTTAAATGCTGTTGTATTTTTTGTGGGAACATATGCTAGTTCAAGTGATAATAACATAGATAATGATATTAATAGTTTTATGTCTTTAGATACGATTGAATTATCAAAAAAAGAGTATCCTAATATAGAATTTGCTTCACATTCGTATAACATGCATGGAAAAAATAATTTTTCAAATTTAACAAAGGAAGAAATTAAAGATGATATAAAAAAGTTTAATAGTATTTATAAAACTTCTTATATTGCTTATCCTGGTGGTAATTATAACGATAAGTTTATAGAAGCTTTAAAAGAATCCAATTATAAGGTGGCATTTGGTTTTGGACCTAGACATAGAAAAGCAAGAAGGAATGATGATGATTTTGATATACCAAGATTAAATATTTCTTCAGATATGTCATTAACAAAATTTAAATTAATAATTAACTTACCGAGGTAAATATATGAAAAAAAAATTAAAAGAAAATGAAATTACAATTCTAGCTTTACATTTAGGCTATGGTGGAGTAGAAAAATATATTTCTTCACTATGTAAAATGTTAGAAAAACATTATAAAATAAATATAATTTCTACATACAAATTATCAGATAAACCTGCCTTTAATTTTAGTGATAATATTAATATTAGTTATTTGATTGATGATAAACCAAATAAGGAAGAGTTTAAACTTGCTATAAAAAATAAAAGTATTAAAGATATTTTTAAAGAGGGTTTAAAAAGTATAAAAATTCTTTATTTGAAAAGAATAAAAAATATAAGAATAATAAAAAATATTAATAGTAAATATATTATTACAACTAGATATTTTCATAATAATTTAGTTAGTAGGTATGCAAACACTGACATTATTAAAATTGCTACTGAGCATAATTATCATAATAATGATAATAAATATATAAAGAAATTAATAAAATCACTAAATAATTATGATTATTTAGTTACAGTTTCTAATACTTTAAAAGAATTTTATGAAAATAAAATTGGTAAAACTAAATGTATATATATTCCTAATGTAATAGATAATTTACCTAGTAAAAGTACTGATTTAAAAGAAAATAATATAATTAATATTGGTAGATTAGAATATGAAAAGGGACATAGTGATTTAATTGATATAGTTTATGAGGTTAAAAAAGAAATAAAGGATATAAAGTTATATTTAATTGGAGATGGATCTAAAAAAGAAGAATTAGAAAATAAAATAAAAGATTTATCTTTAGAAAAAAATGTAATATTAACTGGTTATTTATCTCAAAAAGAAATGGAAAAATATTTAATTAAATCTAAACTGTTTGTAATGACTTCGTATACAGAATCTTTTGGATTAGTTTTAATTGAAGCAATGAGTTATAAGATTCCTTGTATATCTTATGATAGTGCTGATGGTGCTAAAGAATTACTTAAGGATAATAATGGAATACTTGTAAAAAATAGAAATAAAGATGATATGGTAAAAAAAATAATTGCTTTATTAAAAGATGATAATAAATTAAAAGAATTATCTTTAAAAGGATATTCTAGTTGTCAGAGATATTTGCTTAATAATGTAGCTAATGATTGGTTGAATTTGTTAAATGGTGATAAAAAATGAGAAATGTAAAATTACATAATAATGGTAGAGAAAAAAGTAGGAATGTAAAATTACATAGTAATGGTAGAAAAAAAAGTAGGAATGTAAAATTACATAGTAATGGTAGAAAAAAAAGTAGGAAATATAAAAAATCTAGAAGTACATCTTGGTTAATTATTTTGATTTTTATATTAGTTTTATTGATTTTATTAATTGGATTATTAAAATATTTTTTGGTTAAAGAAGAAAAAGAACTTGTAGAAAAAATTTCTAGTCATTATAATGAGTTTGTGCATACTAAGGAAGAAGTAAACATTTATAATAAAGATGAAGAAATTATTGGAAAATTATATAATTCTTCAATATCATTAGAGGATATTTCTATTGATAAAAATACTAAATATTTTAAAATTAAAGATTTTGAAGATGCTTATATTAAATATGATGATGTTGAAATAATAGATAGTTTACCTATAATTGATACTAGGTATAAGAAGTATATTGTATTTAATCAAAATGTTGTTACTAATGATAAGACTACATTTTATGATAATGATGATAATAAAGTTTATGAATTTTATAAATCTTTTGATTTACCTATAATTATAAAAGAAAATGATAAATATGGGGTAGAATTTAATAATAGGTTATTATATATAAAAAAATATGATGTAAATGAAATTAAAGATAATTATAATACTGATCTTAATAATTCTTCAGGAGTAGGGGTTTTAAATTATCATGCCTTTTATGATGAAACTAATCCTGATGAGGTAGCAAAATGTACTACTGTAATTTGTCATTCTAAAGCTCAATTCAAAACACATTTAGATTATTTTAAAAATAATAATATTTTAACGCTTACTATGAAAGAAATGGAAATGTATATAGATGGAAAATTACAGTTGCCAAAAAGTGTATTGATTACTATTGATGATGGACCAAAAACTGAACATGCAGTAGATATGTTAACAGAATATAAAATGAATGCAACAATCTTTTTGGTAACATCTTGGGTTGATGAATCAATATATTATAAAACAGATTATATTGAATTTCATTCTCATTCACATGATTTACATGATGTAGGGGTATGTCCAGGTGGTCAAGGCGGAGCAATTAAGTGTTTAGATAGGAATACTTTACTTGAGGATTTGCGACAAAGTCGCGAAGACTTAAATGGAAGTACTGTATTTTGTTATCCGTTTTATGAATTTAATAACTATTCAATAAGCGTTTTAAAAGAGGCTGGATTTACTATGGCTTTTATGGGACAAGTTCCTACATATTATGGATATAAATTGGCAGAAGTTGGATGTGATAAGTTTAGAATTCCAAGGTTTGTTATCGTGAATTACACTACTATTGAAGATATTGATAATTATTTTAATGAAATTAAGAACTAAAGGTTCTTTTTTTATTTATTTTAAACAAAATGTAGATTTTTGTTTTTAAATTTGATACAATGAAAATGTGAAAAATATATAGATATTTATGAAAGGAATGAATTTTAAAATGAAAAAATTGTTTGATAAGTTATATAACAAGAGTGCTCTTAGTTTTTATAGTATATTAGAAAGTAACTTAGAAAAAGAAAAAAAGATGTTTATTGTTACTGCTAATCCAGAAACTTTTATGAAATCAGAAAGTGATTGTGAATTAAATAAACTTCTTCATGATAAAGAAACGATTTTAGTTCCTGATGGTATTGGAATAGTTAAAGCATCAAGAAGTATTGGTTATCCGATTGAAGAAAGAATTACAGGTATTGATATTGCTAATAAGTTAATAGAATATGGTAATAATTTAAAAAAAAGTATATATTTATTTGGAGCTACTGAGGAAGTAATTACTTCAATGAAAGAAGTTTTAAATAAAAATTATCCTAAATTAAAAATAGTTGGTGCTACTAATGGATATGTAGTTGATAAAGATGGAGTATTTAAAGAAATATCAAAATTAAAACCAGACATTGTTTTAGTAGCTTTAGGCATTCCTCTTCAAGAAAAACTTATATATAAGCATTTAGATAAATTTGATAAAGGAATTTTTGTTGGTGTTGGTGGTTCGTTTGATGTTATTAGTGGACATAAAAAAAGAGCTCCTAAAATATTTATTAAACTAAATCTAGAATGGTTATATCGTATATTAAAAGAACCAAAGAGAATAAAAAGATTCTATGATAGTAATATCAAATTTATGTTTAAAGTAAGAAAATACAAATAAATTATATTTATCATTAGGGGGAAGTGTTATGCTTTTTAATTCTTTGCAATTTATATTATTTTTTGTTGTTGTATTTGTGTTATATTATGCTATTTGTGATAAATATAGGTATATTGTTCTGTTAATAGCTAGTTATTTATTTTACGGAATAGCTAATATAAAATATTTGCCACTTTTAGTAATAATCACATTAATTACTTATTTTGGTGGTATATTAATTAAACAAATTTCTGTTAAAAAACAAAAGAAAATTATTTTGCTTTTAACAGTGGTTTTATGTTTATCTTTCTTGTTATATTTTAAATATTTTAATTTTCTTTTAGAAAGTATAAATTATATATTTTTAAGTAATTTTTCAATTAAAAAAATTATTATTCCTTTAGGACTTTCCTTTTTTTGCTTACAAGCAATATCTTATCCAATAGATGTATATAGAAAAGATGTTGAAGTTGAAAAAAATATATTTAGATATGCTTTGTTTGTGTCTTTTTTTCCTCAGATACTTTCTGGACCAATTGGTAAATCAAAAGAGATGCTAAAGCAATTTAGGGAGGAACATAAATTTAATATAGATAATGTATATTCAGGATTTATGATAGCTATATTTGGATATTTTCAAAAAATAGTTATTGCAGATTTACTTGCTTATGGTGTTAATAATGTATATAATAATTTGCACCATTTTAGTGGATTACCTATTTTAATAGTAGTATTTATGTATTCATTTCAAATTTATTTTGACTTTGCTTCTTATTCAAATATTGCTAGAGGATGTGCTAAAATGTTAGGATATGATTTGATTAATAATTTTAATAGTCCATATTTTGCTGATAGTATTAAAAACTTTTGGAGTAGGTGGCATATATCATTGTCAACTTGGTTTAGAGATTATTTATATTTTCCATTAGGAGGAAATAGAAAAGGTAAAATTAGAACTTGTATAAATATAATGATTGTATTTATAGTTAGTGGTTTGTGGCATGGTGCTAGTTATACATATATTGTATGGGGGTTATTGCATGGAATTTTTCAAGTTATTGACAGATTAATAAATAAAAAAAGTAATATTAAGATTTTAAATATTATATTTACGTTTTTATTAGTAACATTTGCTTGGATATTTTTTAGAGCTAATACAATTAATGATGCATTTTATGTTTTGAATAATATGTTTAATATAAACTTTCTTAATATAAAAAGTCAAATTGCTAGTATTGGATTTGATAAGTTTGATTTGTTAGTATTAATTGTTTCAATGTTAATAGTATTTGCTATTGAATTGATTAATCAAAAAAGAAATGCTTTAAAAATTTTGAAAAAAAGGCCGGTTTTTGTTAGATATATGGTTATTTTGTTTTTAATTTTTAGTATTATAGTATTTGGATATTATGGGCCTGGTTTTGAAGAATCACAATTTATTTATTTGGGTTATTGAGGTGTTTTATGAAGAAAGTTATTAAATATATTATATTTATTATTATTTTCATAGTAATATTTAATATGTTGACATTATTATTTGTTAGGAAGGGTAATGGCTATGGTACTGATGTTTTAAATTTTTACTCTCAGGATAGAAATTCTATTGATATATTATTTTTGGGTTCTTCTCATGCCTATAGTGCTTTTAATCCATATTTAATTGAAGATGAAACTGGATTAAATGGGTATAATTTTTCTACTCAACAACAACCAATTTGGATAACATATTATTATTTAAAAGAAGCATTAAAATATCAACAACCTAAGTATGTAGTTTTAGAAGTTCATATGGCTATAGTAGGTAATCAAGAATATGCTTTAGAACAAGTAAATAGAGATGCAATTGATAAGATGAGAATATCTACTAATAAAATTAATGCAATAAATTCTAGTGTAGAAAAAGAAGATAGAGTATATTATTATTTTAATATTATGAAATATCATTATAGGTATAAAGAATTAAATTCAAGTGATTTTAAAACTGTTTTTTTGAATTATAGTATTGATAATAAAGGATATACACCGCTTGATGAAACTGATTATATTTTTAATAAAAATAGTATTAAATATTCTGATGAAATTGATAAAATTTATGATAAAAATGAATTATATTTAAATGAAATTGTTAAATTAACTAAAGAAAATAATATTAAGTTAATTTTTGTAAAAACACCTACTATATATAATGAAGAAGAGTATAAAAAATTGAATTATTTAAAAGAATATGCGAAAGGCAATAATATATTATTTTTTGATTACATTAGTAATATTGATTGCTTAAATTTGGAAAATAATGATTTTTATGATTCTGGTCATTTAAATAAAAACGGTTCTCAAATATTTTCTTTAGAATTTTCTTGGCAACTGAATAACATAATTGATGATGAAAACAGAGAAATAAAATAATCATATTATATATAAATTTAATAAAGTAATTGTTACTACAAGGAAGATATTATTTTCGATAAAAAGAAAAATAGTAAATATAAAAAATTGCTAGAAGAAAATAATAGTGTTAATTATTATAGCAAGAATTTTAAGAAAGGAGAAAAAATGATTAAAGTAATGACTATTTTTGGGACGAGGCCAGAAGCTATAAAAATGGCTCCGTTAGTTAAAGAATTAGAGGAGAGGAAGGAGATAAAGAGTGTTGTGTGTGTAACAGCACAACATAGAGAAATGTTGGATCAAGTTTTAGAAGTTTTTAAAATAAAGCCTGATTATGATTTAAATATAATGAAACAAGGACAAACATTGTCAGAGATAACTTCTAGAGTATTACTTGGATTAGAAGAAGTAATAAAGAAAGAACAACCAAATATTATTTTAGTTCATGGTGACACTACAACAACATTTGCTGGTGCTTTAGCAGCATTTTATAACCAAGTTGATATTGGTCATGTTGAAGCTGGGCTTAGAACATGGAATAAGTATTCACCATTTCCTGAAGAAATGAATAGACAAATGGTGGATCGTATGACAGATTTATATTTTGCTCCAACGGAAGTTAGTAAAAATAATTTGCTTATGGAGAATATCGATGAAAGTAAAATATATGTTACTGGGAATACTGCTATAGATGCAATGAAAACGACGGTTATGGATAATTATAGCCATGAAGTTTTAAATTGGGTAGGTAATGATAGATTAATCCTTTTAACCGCACATAGAAGAGAAAACTTGGGTGAACCAATGAGACACATTTTTAGGGCAATTAAAAGGATAGTTCTGGAATATCCAAATGTAAAAGTGGTATATCCAATTCATTTAAATCCTAAAGTTAGAGAAGTTGCTAATGAAGTGTTTGATGGAATTGATAGGGTAAAATTAATAGAACCACTTGAAGTAATAGACTTTCATAATTTTCAGAATAAAAGTTATATAATACTTACTGATTCTGGTGGTATTCAAGAGGAGGCGCCTTCTTTAGGAAAACCAGTGTTAGTTTTGAGAGATACTACTGAAAGGCCTGAAGGAATTCAAGCTGGAACATTAAAATTAGTAGGTACAGACGAGGAAACAGTTTATAAAGAAACAAAAAAATTGTTAGATAATAAAAATGAATATGAAAAAATGAGTATGGCTTCAAATCCTTATGGTGATGGTTTTGCTAGTAAATATATAGTAGATGTTATTTTAGAAAAATATAAATAATATTGATTTAGATAATCTAAAATTTTAAAGGATAAAATAAAAATATTGAATCAATTGTTAGTTTTAATTCAAATATGCCTAAGATAATAGAAGAATTTAAATTACGTTAAATCAATCTAAAGTGCACAAATAAGTGCAATTTACTATAAAATGTGTATT
>ERZ506979.782-NODE-782-length-16978-cov-4.246233_pt1 | contig 16978 bp, 12 predicted proteins | sample MGYA00512887_ERZ506979 | MGnify/ENA metagenome assembly ERZ506979 | reverse complement strand
GCCGCGCCCTGCCGATCCTCTTCAAGCATTACCTGCAACTGGGCGGGCGCATCGCGGCCTTTCACGAGGACAGACGGTTCGGCACGCTTGACGCCCTGCTGGTGGTGGACCTGCTCAACGCGCCGGACAAACTCCTGCGCCGCTATGTGGGGGACGACGGCCTGAAACGCCTGCGTGACCGCATGTGGTACACATAGGATTCTCCGGCAGGCCGCCGAGGCATGCGGCGGCCTGCCTCTTGTACGAAAAAACGCCCCGTCCGCCGCGATACGGCATAAACCGCCCGTCCGAGCGAGTAAAAAATATGCCGCGCAGCGGGCCGGGGGCAGAACACAAACGATGCTTTTATTCTCCCCCGGGCGGCAATGCCTTACCAACCGAAGCCCTATTCAGCATGCCATACAGACTTACTTGCACATTATGTTGTTTTTTTTCAAACGTTTTCAAATAGTCAAATATTTTCTTGTTATCATGCGCAATGCCGTTTTTCTCGCAGACCTGATGAAACATTCGCATCAATGCTTTGTCATTGGGGCTGGCAAGCGCATATTGCGTCCCATAAATGTGCATATATTTTTCTTTCAGATACGGAAACAAGCGGTCCAGTTGGCTGTAGAAATATTCCCGGCTTCCTTCGCGAAGCGTCACCCCCATACCAAAGCAGATAATGCCGTAAACCTTTGCCTCAATGCAATACTCTAAAATTCCCGCTATATTTTTTTCAGTATCGTTGATGAAAGGAAGAATGGGGCAAAGCCAGACGACTGTGGGAATACCGGCATTGCGTAATTGCTGTAATACTTCAAAGCGTTCCCGTGTTGTGCTGACGTTCGGCTCAATTTTTTTGCACAACTCATCGTCATAGGTAGTTAATGTCATCTGAACGACGCATTTTGTTTTTTCATGTATGTTTTTCAGCAGATCCAAATCTCTCAAGACAAGGTTTGATTTTGTTATCAATGTGAATCCGAAACCATATTGATGGGCCAATGACAACGCTTTTCTGACATGTTTGATTTCATTTTCCAGCGGAATATACGGATCGGTCATGGATCCGGTAGCCAGCATGCATTTTGCGCGTTTCTTTTTAAGAATATCCTCTAATAATACAAGCGCGTTTGATTTAACTTCAATATCTTCAAAATCATGTCCCATATGGTAGCATGTACTTCTTGAATCGCAATATATGCAGCCATGCGAGCAACCGCGATACAGGTTCATCCCATTCTTTGCCGATAAAATCCCCCGTGCAGTCACAAAATGCATTGCGTCTCCTCACCCGACAGGTATCCTTTCAAACGGCGCAACAGCAGTACACGCCCGGCCTTTCCAACACCGCGACCATACTGAACCCCGCCGCATAAAACGCCAAGCGCCCGAATCCGTATCCGGGCGCTTGGGCTTTGAAAGATTTCGAAAGGCGCGGCCGTTTAGCCGCCGTTCTCGACCATATCCTGGATATAGGGCAGATAGGTGGGATCCGTGCCCGCAATATGGTTGATGAGCCAATCCTTGAGGAAGCTCAGCAGATCCATGCTCACCGTGGCCGTACCGTCTTTGAGCTGCGCCTCAAATTCGTCCAGCTTGGCCACGAACTTGCGGTGAATGGCCTTGTGCTCCTCGGTGCCGGGATATTGCGAAGGCGCAAAAATCTTTTCCTCGTCACTGAAATGCGAGGCCGTGTAGTCCCGCAGTTTCTTCACAATGGCCTGAAGCTCCTCGCCGGTGCGGTTGTTCTTCATGGCCCGGTAGAGATCGTTGATGTAACCGCAGAGCCGGCGGTGCTGGCTGTCGATAGCCGGCACATGCAGGTCCAGCTTGGGCGTCCACTGCACGAATTTGTCCGTTGCGGCGGCCTGGGCGTAATCGCCCGTCACCAGAGCGTTGACGATCATGTCCAGCTCTTCCATGCCGCTTTTGAACGAAAGCAGGGCCGCCGTGAAGGTTTCCATATTGGTGGCCGTGCTTTCGGCCACGTGGCGGATTTCCTCCAGAGCGCCGTTGGTCTGCGTGCTGCTTTCAGACTGTTCGGCCGCGCCCTGGGCGATGATCTTCAGATGTTCGGCGGTTTCTTCCATGCCGCCCACAATCTTGCCCATAAACTCTCCGGCGCGGGAGGCCCGTTCCGCGCTTTCCACGGTCAGCCGCGCGGCCTCTTCCACATTTTCCACATTGCGTTGCGTTTCTTCCTGAATCGCGTGGACGGCTTCCTCAACTTCCTTGGTGGCGCCCATGGTCTTTTCGGCCAGTTTGCGCACCTCGTCGGCCACCACGGCGAAACCGCGCCCGGCCTCGCCCGCGCGCGCCGCCTCAATGGCCGCATTGAGCGCCAGCAGATTGGTCTGGTCCGCCACTTCATTGATGACGCTCATCACCTGGCCGATGTTGCTGGCCTTTTCGCCCAGACCGGCCATGGCTTCCTTGAGATGCAGAATGGTTCTTTTGACCGTTTCGATGGAAGCCACCGCGCCGCGCACTTCCTCTTCGCCGGTAACGGCCTGACCGCGCGAGGTTTCGGCATTGTCCGAGACTTCGCGCACGCGGATGGAGGATTCCTGCGCGGCCTCGGCCACGCGCTCCATGGCTCCGCCGGTTTCACCCAGACGCACGCGCTGCACTTCCACGCCCTTATCCACATCCGCAACCAGTTGCGACAAATGGCGCACGTCCGTGGACAGCTTGTTGCAGACGCTGTGGGCCTTGTCCAGCACGGGCGCGCTCTGCGCCAGCTTGTCGGCCAGTTCCCGCTCATGCCCGCGCGCCTCGGCCAATTCGGCCCGCAGGCTCCCGGCCGCGTCGCGCAGGTCGCGGGCCTCGGCTTCCGCAGCCTCCGCGGCCTGCTGCCGGGCGGCATGCATATCCGCCAGACTCCGGCGCACGCGCTCCAGCCCGTCGCCTTGCGGCACGGGACTCCCCGCGTCGCGCAGGCTGTCGGCAAAGGCCGACAGTTCGGCCTGCTTTCGCCGGACCGCCAGCCACAGGCTCAGGTCCGCCGCGGCGCACACGGCCAGACCCGCCAGCAATATCCAGAATACAGCGCCCTCCGGCCGGATGGCAACCAGCCCCACCACCAGCAGTAAACTCACGATTTGCAGCAAAATCCCCATACTATCCTCGCCAAGTTTGCCTTGCTTATCGACTGTTTTGAAAATAGGCTTAGCCTTATTTCAGATAAATGGCAATTATTCTTAACAGCAGAGAGGGATTCCATGATTCTAGTGGATTGTCGGGGCCTTACCTGCCCGCAGCCGGTTATACGCTGCCGGGACAGTTTGGCGGAAGGCGCGACCGCGCTGGAAATTCTGGTGGATAACGACGCGGCCAGGGAAAACGTGGCCCGTTTTCTGCGCGGCCGGGGCTTTGAAGTGGCGTGGGCCGCGGAAGACGGTGGTCTCTGGCGGCTTACGGCCCACGCCGACAAGCCGGGCGTTGCCGAGGACGAGAAAACCGCCGCGCCGGAAGCGGCATCCGCCACCCGGCGCGAGACGCGGACCCTGGTGCTGGTCACTACGGAAACTCTGGGCCGGGGCGACGAGGAACTGGGCGGCAAACTAATGGCCAATTTTCTCACCACCCTGCCGGAACTGGGAGCGCGCCTCTGGCGGCTGGTGCTGCTCAACGGCGGCGTGAAGCTGGCGGCCCGGCCGGGCCCGGCCCTGGACGCCCTGCGGAATCTGGCGCAAAACAATGTCTCGGTGCTGGTCTGCGGCACCTGCCTGGCCCATTACGGCCTGCTGGAGGCCAAGGCCGTGGGCGAAACCTCTAACATGCTGGATATCGTCACCAGCCTTGATCTGGCGGACAAGATCATCCGGCCCTGAGCGCGCGCCATGCGGCGCGGCGCGCGGATACGAAAAAACGGCATGGCCCGCAAGCCATGCCGTTTTCTTTTTTCAACGGGGCGCGTAACGCGCCGGAAGCGCTACAGGGCGGCCTTGTAAATGGCGGCCACGGCGGCGTCGGTCATCATGCGCGGATTGGTCAGGCCGCAAGCGTCCTTCTGGGCGTTGGCGGTCATGGTCGGAATGTCTTCCTCGCGCACGTCCTTGCCATACTTCTTGCCCAGGGCGATGAGGCCGTCAGGAATGCCCACGTCCTTGGACAGAATGGTGATGGCGGTGATGGCTTTCTGCGAAGCGTCGGTGGGGCTGAGGCCCTCGGTGCGTTCGCCCAGCAGGCGCGCGATGCGCCCAAAACGACGGCGGCTGGAAATCAGATTGTACTGGCTGACATGGGGCAGCAGAATGGCGTTGCATTCGCCGTGCGGCAGGTCGTAGAAGCCGCCGAGCTGGTGGGCCATGGCATGCACATGACCGAGGCTGGCGTTGTTGAAGGCCATACCGGCCAGATACTGGGCGTAGCACATGCCTTCGCGGGCTTCCTTGTCCCGGCCGTTGGCCACGGCGCGGCGCAGATAGCGGTTGATGTATTCGATGGCTTTTTCAGCGCAGGCGTCGGTCATGGGAGTGGCCGCGGTGGAGACGTAGGCTTCCACGGCGTGCGTCAGGGCGTCCATGCCCGTGGCGGCGGTCAGGGCCGGGGGCATGCCCATCATCAGCAGCGGATCGTCAATGGCCACGCTGGGCGTGCAGCGCCAGTCCACAATGGCCATCTTCACCTTGCGGGAAGTATCGGTGATGATGCAGAAGCGCGTCATTTCCGAAGCGGTGCCGGCGGTGGTGTTCACGGCCACATAGGGCGGGAAGGGTTTGGAGGACTTGTCCACGCCTTCGTAATCATGAATCTTGCCGCCGTTGCCGGCCAGAAAACCCACGCCCTTGCCGCAGTCGTGCGAGCTGCCGCCGCCCAGGGTGATCAGGCTGTCGCATTTTTCTTTTTTGTAAACCTCAAAGGCCGCTTCCACATTTTTATCCGTAGGATTGGGCACGGTCTGATCGAAAATGGCATACTTCATGCCCGCGCTGTCAAGAATATCAGTGATCTGCTTCAGGATGCCGGCTTTGACAATACCCTGGTCGGTGACGATCAGGGGTTTGACGCCGCCGATGCTTTTCAGGCGGGCGGGAATTTCCTTGGAACAGCCTTCACCCACCAAGGTGACGTTAGGGATGAAGAAGGAGGTAATCTGCCCCATGTGCATGCTTTTGACATCGGTGCTCATCTACGACTCCTTAATGTTGCTCGGCCTTCCCGGCAGGGGAATGCCATGAATAATATGAAAAATATCTTGTAGATACGATATCGCATGTATCTTGCTGTTGCAAGATGTCTCTCGAAAAAAAGTCGTGTTCTTTTTTGTACAAGCGTAGAATGATCAAACAACCAATAAAATGTATCAACAAAACTGAAGAGTTGCCGTAACTGCATGAAAGAAATTTTTTTCACGCAAACAGTAAAGAGCGGGAACACTCTGTCCCCGCTCTTTACTGTTTGCGCGTTCAAACTCCGCAGACGCGCGCCGTCAGGCATGGCTCACTGAAAGCAGCCTGGTTCGCGCATCCTGCCCGGACGGCAAAGGCGGGTCAGACGCCGCAGATACTGCTTGCGCTTGTCCAGGAAAAAGGCCAGGGGCCGCGAGAAATTGCGTCCCAGCAGGCCGTCCACCAGCATCTGGCTGATCTCGCGTTCACGGGTGAGCACCAGTTGGGCGCGGGCCAGCACGTTGCGGTCGGCCTCGGGCATGCCGCGCACCATCTGGCGGAAGGCGTCCTGCGCGCGCGGCTGATAGAACCAGAAGTACATGAGATCCAGAGCGTTGATGATGAAGGCCCGCTCCAGTTCACGGCCTCTGGCGCCGCCGCGCCCGCCGAGGCCGCCGGGCCGGGCCAGGTTGATCAGGGCGTCTTCCTGCGGGAAAAGCAGCTCCAGCCGGGTATAGCAGGCAAAGACATTGTTCACCTTGCCTTTGTAGTCCCAGCGGCGCATGCGCAGGTTGACCTGGCTGTCGGCGTAGCCTTCGATCAGGGCCGCCACCGTATCCGAGGCCATTTTGGAGACTACGGCCGCGCTGGGAACCAGATAGATTTCGGGATTTTCCACCCCCACGCTCAGCAGCCCTTCAAAGAGCGCAAAATCGTAGAACGAGGATACCGGAATGGCCAGGGCGCTGCGGAAAAGGTTGCCGATGGCCGCTTCCTTGGGAAAACCCCGGTAGAGATTGTGGGCGAAGATGTAAAAGCCGTTGACAATGTTCAACACGGTGAAGACCAGAGTGGGATTGCCGTCCACAGTCACGCCCAGCCCCTCCTGCAGCAGCCAGACGCGCACCATGACTTCCAGCAGCAGCACGGAGATGCCGGTATACATCAGCGAGTCGCACAAACGGCTGATGCTGACCTGCTCCTTCCAGTGAATGAGCGTGTCGCGCGTGGCCCCCTTGGCCGCCAGAACCATCTGCACCACATTGCGCACCCCGGTGATGCCGAACCAGATGAAGGTGCCGAACCAGGCCAGAAACCACCAGTCCTGGGTGTAAAGAAAGGAGAAAAAGGCCGGGATGAAACCCAGCAGCACTTTAAGCCAGTTGCTGACCGCGCTGTTCAGGTAGGGGAATCCCGGGCGGACCTCGCCGCAGACCCCGCTCTTGCCCAGCAGATTGTTGCCCGTGACCAGATTCAGGCCGCCCAGATTGGCCACATTGCCGTTGGGGCAGATCCGGCAGTCCTCGCTGGCGGCTTTCCATTCGCGCCGCCGCTCCATGCCCAGATGGCGGCAACCCGGCAGAATGCGCAGCCGCGCGCCCAGACGCTGCCAGAAGGAGGGATTCTCCGACGTGCGGAAGGTCAGGCGCTCCTCCACCGGCGAGCAGATGGGAATGGGCCGGGTGTGCCGCTGCTTGCGCCGCAGTTCGGCCAGCGAACGCCGGGGCAGGGTTTCCTTGAGCACCAGGCCCATGCCGAAGGAACGGCGGCTGGCCGAGCTGGTGCCCAGACGGGACTTGAGCGGATTGTGGCGGTAATGCTCCCACAATTTGGGCACATTGTGCAGAATATCCCGGAATTTGGCCGCGCGGACGTCATCGCCCCGCTGCTCCATATGCCGGACCATCTGGCGCACTATCTGCTTGACGCGCGGTCCCAGCCCCAGATTCAGGGCGCGCTGCAATTCGCCGATGGCCCCGATTTCGACCATTTTGCCTTCCATCCAGCCCTTCATATTGAAGATTTCCAGATGGGTGACGGCTCCCCGGCAATCCCAGAGCAGTTCGGCCACATCCTCGACGCTCAGACCGGCGGTGCCGAGCACCAGGCGGTAGCCGGGGTTGAGATCCTGAAGTTCGCGCGTCAGTTCATAGGGCGAAAGGCGCAGCAGCGCGGGCATTTCCTCCGGCGGCGCGGGACGGTTCAGGTCCGGCAGTTCCGGATGCTTATCGGCTGAAAGCCAATTGTCGGTAATGACATCCGGACCCAGATTTTCCAGGCTCTCCAGTTCGGCGCGGGAGGCTTCGTCCTCCACCTCGGCCAGTTTGGCGGCGCGGGCCTTGGCCGCGGGCAGCACATGCTTGTGCAGGCACTCGGCCAAATGCAGGTTGGAGGGCTGGCCACGGCCCACGAAACGCAAAAAAACCTCGGCCGTGAGTTCCGGCACGGGCACGCCCCAGACCTCGGCCAGTTGCGGGCGCTGGATCTCGTTCCAGGCGGCCAGCACCCGGAGCACCCGCTCACGCCGCCAGTTCAGCACGTCCCGTCCCTGTTTCATCATGGCCGCCAGTTTGGGGCTGTGCAGGAATTCCAGAAAGTCCTCGTTGGAACTGAAACCGCGCGGAACCCAGAACAGGCTGGCGAAGCGGTCATAAAACGGCACCTGGAATTCCAGGCCGATGCGCACGGCAATGCCGGTGATTTCCGCGGCGCGCAGGATTTCCCTGGCCGCCTCCGGGTCCACCCAGTGCTCATAGGCCACGGTCAGGGTCCGCAGCCCCTTGATCCAGGCGTCCATGATCAGATGCGTGGGGGTTTTGCGGCCCTTGGTGTTGGCGTCGTAGACATGGTCGTCGAAAGCCAGCTGGTTCCAGTCCTCGGGCATTTCCGGCAGATGATAGCGGGCCAGCATGCGCCGCACCACACGGGGCGTGCCCTGGACCACGCGGCGGAAATCGTGCGCCAGCTTGAGCTGGGCCAGACGCTGGCCGTGCGCCCGCACCATGCTCTTCATAATCTGCATGAGCACGCGGGCCGTGTTGCGGCGCAAGGTCGAATGCGCGCTGTTGAGCACTTCGTCATAGAGGGTCTGCAAAGCCAGCAGGCGGTCCCTGGACTGCGTGCCGCCGGCCTCCAGGTTGCGCAGCAGGTTGATGACCGCGTAAGCCATGCGCGACACCGGCGTGGCCACCATTTCCTTGATGCCGTGCGGGTGCAGATTGGGATCAAACAGGCAATCTTCGGAAGGCCCGCAATGGGATTCCAGAATGCGGTTGACCAGGGCCAGGATGTCCTTGTCCTGCTTATCGAAATATATCTCGCTCCATCGTTCCGCCACGCTTCGCTCCTTCCCCCGCGCCGTCCGCTCCGGGCGTAGCGCGTTGCTCTGGGAGTTACCCCGCGGACGGCCCGGCGTCAAATTTTCGAGGCCTCCGGCGGGGACAGACGCATCTTACAGCAGATTAACCTTACGAACTTATATTTTTAAAGTTCAAATGCGCCCGCTCCGGCGCTTGACAGCGCAATAAATTGCTCTGCTTGAGAACAGACGGAGAAGGGAAAGGCATATCGGCTTCAGCCCTTCTGTGGGAAAGCAGGATGCGTCTGATCTTGTCTCCCCGGCTTCCGGTCTTCCGAACATTGCCGCCGCCGCTGCCCCGGAAAAACCAGCCCGGAGCCGCGGCGGCGGCAGTCGAGAACTATGGAAAAAACTTAAATAAATTCGTCCATACGCCCGGACCTGACCTTTTGCAGGAGGCGCTCGGCCGCGCCCCGCTCAGGCCCCGGCAGACCGTCCAGCTTTTCGGAAATCAGCTTTTCCCCCATCTGACGGGTATACGGCGTGGCGTAGTTGAGTAAAAATTCCATAAATGAGGCGATGGAATTGGGCCCGCACTGGCTCTTCATGCCGCATTCCTGCACCATGGAGAGGAATTCAGGGCCGCTGCGGCCCAGACGCGGACAGGCCGTGCAGAAGGACGGCAGATGCCGGGCCTCTTCCAGCAGGAAGCGCACCACTTCGTCCACATGGCAATCCTCACCAATGGGGAAAGGAATCTTTTCGCCGGGGGCCTCGTTCCAGCTTTCATACGGATTTGCCACGCTGCCCGTGAGCAGTTGCGAACAGCCCACGTTGCAGCCGTCGCGCCAGAGGCCCGCGGGCTCCTTGGTGGTCAGCACAATGCCGGTATAGGGCACGGCCAGACGGGCGATGGCCACGCAACGCAGATATTCGCCGTCGCTCAGGGGATAGGGAACTTCAAAGCCGCCGCCGGGCACGGGGCGCAGGCGGTGCATGCTCACAGTGCGGCTGCCCGCGTCGTAAACGCGCGTCAGATGCGCGGCGTGCAGCATGACAGCCAGCAGGTCGTACTGCCAGGGCCCCAGGCCCAGCAGCAGGCCCAGCCCCACATCCCCCACCCCGGCCTGAAAAGCCGTGTCGGGGGCGTGCAGGCGGCCCAGATAATCGCTCTTGGGCCCGCTCACATGCGCGGCGCGGTAACTGGCTTCGTGATAGGTGTCCTGATAAATCAGCACCGTGCCCACGTCCGCGGCCTGAAGAATCGCATACTCCTCGGGCTTCAGCGGCCCCACATTCACGTTGACCCGGCGGATCTCGCCCATGCCGTCAAAAACGGTATAGAGCACGCTGACGGCTTCTTCCAGATATTCCACTTCCGCATTGGGCAACTGGCCACTGACCAGAATGACCCGCTTGTGGCCCTGGCGGATCAGCTTGCGCCCGGCTTCGCGCATTTCCGGCGGGGTCATGTATTTGCGCGCCACCGTCGTGTTGCCGCGGCGGTTGGCGCAGTACAGGCACTCGCTGCCGCAGTAATTGGAAATGTGCAGCGGCGCGGAAAGCACGATACGGTCGCCGTAAACCTTCTGCTTGACCTGATCCGCCGTGTTCATCAGCAGAACCAAGTGCTCGGGGTCGCTGACCCGCATCAGCGCGGCGGCCTCCTGAATGCTCAGGGACTCCAGAGCCAGCGATTTGTCCAGAATATCCCGCAACTCGGCATTGTCCGGCGCGCTTTCGCGGCCCAGAGCCTTGTCGATTGCTTGATGATCCAACCAGGGGGGCAACGTATCCGTGGGCATGCTGACCATCCTTGCAGACAGAAATGAAAACAGGCGGCGCGACAGAGGGCCGTGCCTTCCTCGCGTGCGGAAGACTGTAGCATGGAGCGGAGGGAAATGCTAGTTATTTATTTCACAGCTCAGGCGCGCCTTCACCGGGGCCTTGCCGGATACGCGGCGCGGTCCTACACTGCGGAACGAAAAGCGGATCTGTATTTTCAGGTTGTTAAGGAGTCAAGACAATGTTCTGTTCTTACCGGTACCGGTTTGCCGCCGGTTTATTGTGGCTGCTTGTTGCCCTTGTTTTTACCCCCCTGGCCGTCCCGGCGGCCCCGGATGCTCCGATTCCCCAGCCCGGCCGGAATGACCAGGCCGCGCCCGCCGGCGCCCTGCGCGTTACCCTGCTGCTGGAGCACGACGGCAACCAAGCCTGGACCGACCTGTTGCGCGCCGGTCTGTCCCAGGCGGAGCGGGATTTCCCCCTCCAGGCCACCGTACGTGTCGCCCCGCCGGAAAGCGACCAGCAGGAGATCTTCCGCCAGGCCGCGCGCGAGTCCGACCTTGTGCTGGTGGCTTCCGACCGGCTGCATGAAATTCTGCGCAACAATGCCGCCAACTTCCGCACGACCATGTTCGGCTGCATTGACGCGGGCGTGCGCGCGCCCAACATCATGTCCGTCACCTTCGCCGACGAGCAGGCGGCCTATCTGGCCGGAGCGGCGGCGGCCATGCTCACCCGCCGGACCGCCCTGCCCGGCGTCAACGAAGCGAACGTCATCGGCTGGATTTCCGGTGAGGACACGCCCGCCCTGCGCTCCCAGTTCAACGGGTTCAGCGAGGGCGCGCGCCTCATTGATCCGCAAATCCGGGTCATCAACGCCGTGGCCGGTTCCTTCACCGATGCCGGAGCCTCCCGTCGGGAGGCCCGCCGTCTGCTGGAGCAGGGCGCGGACGTGCTGGCCCTGGCCGCCGGCGCGGGCAACGCCGGCGCGCTGGCGGAAGCGCGGGAGCGCGACATATATATAGTAGGTCTGGATACGGATCAGGCCGCGGCCATGCCCGGCCATGTGCTGACGTCCATCCTCAAGCGGGCGGACAAGGCCGTTTACGACATCGCGGCTTCCGCTGCCGGGGGAAACTTTCAGGGCAAAACAATCCTCACCTATGATCTGAGCAACGGCGGGGTCGACATTGCCAGCATGGCCCCTTTCCTGGCCGCGGCGGGCAAAAACGCGCCGCCCGATCTGGAACGCCGTCTCAAAGAGCTGCGCGCGGAACTGCTGAATGGTTCCATCCGCCTCAAGTCCTTACGGGCCCGCACCCTCTGCGATTGTCTGTAGCGCGTGCGCCGGCCGACCGCCTGAAAGGTTTTGCGCTGAAAGTCCCATGTGGCCGTCGGCATGAATCCGCGCGACAGCCCGCGTTGCCGCTTCGCGCAAAAGCGCTATGGGGGAACACGCAAAAGGACATCGCTTCTGATACGGCCTGTTGGGGGCATTTTCCGCAACTGGCCGCCAGACGCTGACAAGTCGTTTACGCATCACAAGTTAAAATTGACTTGTAGAATAACGGGAGGTTGAGTGGCATTGAGTCAAGAGTGACTTAATGCTGTTGAAAGACCCATGAACAGCATGGCGGCCCCGAGAAATAACCCGCTGCTATTGCACGGCATCCAGGCCGCGTTCAATTTGGCACAAGGATTGCTTATAGGAGAACTGCCAGTGACCGCTGTTTGGTCCTCATGCCATTTCCAGCAGCTTTCCCGGAGGTCGCCATGATTGTCGGCACTGCCAAAGAAAACAAAACCATCGGATGCCGCACCGGGCGTATCCCGGCCGGTTTCAAGGGTCTTTCCGGCCCCGGGCGGCGCATGCTCCCCGTGACCGACGTCTCCGGCCGCTCCGTGCCGCCGGACTGTTGAAGTAACTGTCTCCTCCCTCACCGCTTCACCGGAGGGGAAGGCAACCATTCCGAAAACCTTTTCTTTGGAGGAAATCATGGCCCAGTCCCTTGATGCCGCACAACTGATCGCGGACGACAAAAAATACGTCTGGCATCACCTCACCCAGCACAAAGTCTTTGAAAAATCCGATCCCACCATCTTTGTCGAAGGCAAAGGCATGCGGATCAAGGACATCCACGGCAAGGAATACCTGGATGCCGTTTCCGGCGGCGTCTGGACGGTCAACCTCGGCTATGCCAACGAAACCCTGGCCAAGGCCGTGAGCGACCAGCTCATGCAGCTCTGCTACTTCGCCAACGGTTACGGCAACATCCCCACCATTCAGTTCTCCAAAAAACTGATTGAAAAGATGCCCGGCATGAGCCGCGTATACCTGTCCAACTCCGGTTCCGAAGCCAACGAAAAGGCCTTCAAGATTGTCCGCCAGATCTCCCAGCTCAAGCACGGCGGCAAGAAATACAAGGTCGTCTACCGCAACCGCGACTACCACGGCACCACCATCACCACCCTGAGCGCCTGCGGACAGGAAGAACGCAAGAACCAGTACGGCCCCTTCACCCCCGGCTTTGTGGAATTCCCGGCCTGCTCCGCCTACCGCTCGCCCTATCCCGCCGGCACCGCCAACCTGGGCGAAAAATTCGCCCGCGAGCTTGAAACCGTGGTGCAGAAGGAAGATCCGGACACCGTGGGCGCCGTGATCATCGAGCCCATCACCGCCGGCGGCGGCGTCATTGTGCCGCCCGAAGGCTACTACGAAACCCTGACCGAAATCTGCAAGAAGTACGGCCTGCTGCTGATCATCGACGAAGTGGTCTGCGGTCTCGGCAGAACCGGCAAATGGTTCGGTTACCAGCACTTCAACGTCAAGCCCGACATCGTGACCATGGCCAAGGGCGTGGCCGCCGGCTACGCGCCCATCTCCTGCACGGTGACCACCGAAGAGGTCTTCCAGGACTTCATCGCCGATCCTTCCGACCGTGACAGCTACTTCCGCGACATCAGCACCTTCGGCGGCTGCACCGCCGGTCCCGCCGCCGGTTACGCCAACATCAACTACATGGAAGAGCACAACGTCCTCGATAACGTCGTCAAAATGGGCGATTACCTCATGGACGGCCTCAAGGCTCTGGAAAAGAAGTATGAGATCATCGGCGACGTGCGCGGCAAGGGCCTGTTCTGCGGCCTCGAACTGGTCAAGAACCGCACCACCAAGGAGCCCGTCTCCGAAGCCGTGGCCGGCGCCGTGGTGGGCGAATGCATGAAGCAGGGCGTGATCATCGGCAAGACCAGCCGCTGCTTCCGTGAACTGAACAACACCCTCTGCCTGGCTCCGGCGCTGATTGCCACCACGGCCGAGATCGACGAGATCCTCAAGGCTCTGGACAACGCCTTCCAGGTGGTCAAGGCCTAAGGTTCGGAACAATCCGGCCGCGCTCCGTACGGAGCGCGGCCGGGCATCCATCGCCGTTTCCGCCGACGGGCGCGTAACGGCCAGAAACGGGGGGACATGTCTGAGGCTTTCATCCCCGCCCGGCATGTCCCCTCTATGCGACATCGGCAACAAGCCGGCGTTTGTCCGGCAGTCTTGCGGCTGCCGCTGCGGGTTCAGCGCGGGAGTGTGTTCCGCCCCGGCCCCGGCAGCCTGAGGGAAGCTCCACACCAACCAGCACTTCCAACGTACTAAGGAGTAGCATCCATGAAATTTCAGGGTATGATCATCGGTGTCCCCAAAGAAATTATGCCCGGCGAAGGCCGCGTCTCCTCCACCCCCGAGACCGTGAAAAAAATGGTCGCCGAGGGCGCTACCGTGCTCGTGCAGAAAACGGCCGGTGACGGCTCGTTCTTCTCCGACGCGGAATATGTGGCCGCCGGCGCGACCCTGGTTGACGGTGCGGAAGAAGTCTTCGCCAAAGCCGACGTCATTCTCAAGGTGAAAGAGCCGCTGTTCAACAAGGACGTGAACAAGCACGAAAGCGACATGCTGCGCGACGGGCAGTACCTGATCACCTTCCTGCACCCCGCCGCTCCGGTGAACCGCGAACCCATGAAAAAACTTCGCGACACCGGCTGCATCAGCCTCACCCTGGACGGCATTCCGCGCATCTCCCGCGCCCAGAGCATGGACGCCCTGACCTCCATGAGCACCGTGGCCGGTTATAAGAGCGTGCTCATGGCCGCCAACTACATGAGCAAGTTTATGCCCATGGTCGGCACCGCCGTGGGCGTGATCAAGCCCGCCAACGTCGTGGTCATCGGTACCGGCGTGGCCGGCCTGCAGGCCGTCGCCACCGCCAAGCGTCTGGGCGCCGTGGTCACCGCCATCGACATCCGTCCCGACGCGAGCGAACAGGCCAAGTCCCTGGGCGCCAAGGCCTTCGACACCGGCGTGCCGGCTGACGTGGCCATCGGCGAGGGCGGCTACGCCCAGCGCCTGCCCGACGAATGGCTGGCCAAGGAAATCGAGGCCATCAAGCCCGTCATCAAAGAAGCCGACATGGTGATCCTCACCGCGCTGATTCCCGGCAAGCTCGCTCCGGTGCTGATCACCGAAGAAATGGTCAAATCCATGGCTCCCGGTTCCGTCATCGTGGACGTGGCCATCGACCAGGGCGGCAACTGCGCCCTGACCAAGGCCGGCGAGGAAATCGTCGCCCACGGCGTGACCATCAGCGGCATCAAGAACATCCCCGGCATGATGCCCACCAGCTCCACCTGGATGTTCGCCCACAACATCTACAACCTGCTTGCCTTCCTGGCCAAGGACGGCAAGATCGTGCTGGATCGCAACGATCCCATCGTGGCTTCCTCGCTGACCACGATCAACAAGGAAATCGTCCACGCCGGCGCCAAAGAAGCCGGCCTGTAGGCATAGCGGAGGAGCGCGCGGCTCTTGGGGCCGCGCGCTCCCCTCATCCGCATTCCGGTAAGACTTTTAACCTGCGGAGGCAGTCCTCTTGAGCACATTCATCCTCTTACTGGTCTTTGTTGCCGCGCTGGTCATCGGCTATAAAGTGCTCAGCCACATTCCCAGTCTTTTGCATACGCCGTTGATGTCCAGCATGAATGCGCTCGACGGGGTCATCATTCTGGGCGCGCTGACGGCCACCCATCTTGCCAGCACTCCCCTGGGCGCTTTCCTGGGCGGGTGCGGCATCGCGCTGGCCATCACCAATGTTTTTGGCGGCTTTGACATCACCCACAAGATGTTGAAGATGATCGCGGGGAAAAAGCGCTAGCAGATTCTTTTCGCGCGTCCCGAACGACCCCTGAAAAATTAAGAGAGTTGTCTGCGAAATGAGCACATTACTATACAACGTCATTGCTGCAATACTCGCCCTTGCCATCCTGTATGGCCTGAATCTGATGAGCAACGTCAAAACGGCCGTGCGCGGCAATATTCTCTCCGCCGCCGCCATGGCCTGCGCCATTCTCATCACCATGTACAAGGACAATTCGCTCGGCTCTCCGACTCTTTGGATAGCGATAGCGCTGGGCACGGCCTTCGGCCTGTTTCTGTCCAACAAGGTCAAGATGATCCAGATGCCCCAGCTCGTGGCTTTTTTGCACGGCTTCGGCGGCGGCGCGGCGGCCCTGGTCGGCATCATCATGCTGACGGACGTGGGCACGCCCTCGGCCTTTCATCGCATTGACGCCTGTCTGGCTCTCTGCTCGGGCATGACGACCATCGCCGGTTCCTTCGTGGCCGCGGGCAAACTGCACCAGCTGCTGCCGCAACGGCCCATCGTGCTCTCCAACCACAGCAAGATCATCAACGTCCTGCTGGGCATCATGCTCATCGCCCTCTGCATTTACAACATTGCACCGAATTTCCTGCCTTCGCTGTTCATCTTCATCATGTTCGCCACGGGCGCGCTGTTCGGCATCGTCTTCACCATCCGGGTGGGCGGCGCGGACATGCCCATCACCATTTCCCTGCTCAACTCCATGGGCGGCATTTCCTGCGCCATCGCCGGCTTCGCCGTGTCCGACCCCCTGCTCATCGCCGTGGGCGGCATTGTCGGCTCCGCCGGTCTGATGCTCACGCGCGTCATGTGCAAGGCCATGAACCGCACGCTGATGCCCATCCTGCTGGGTCAATCCTCCGTGTCCGGCAAGGCCGGCGCCCCGGCGGCAGCCGCGTCCAAAGCGCCCGCGCCCCAGGCCGCGAAGCCCGCGCAGCCGGCCCAGGCCGCCGCGCAGAAGGATGCGGAAGTCGCCAAGCTGCTGACCACGGCCAAGAACGTGATCATCGTGCCCGGCTACGGCATGGCCCTGGCTCAGGCCCAGCACAAGGTCAAGCAACTCGCTGACGCCCTGGAAGCCAGAGGCGCCACGGTCAACTACGCCATCCATCCCGTGGCCGGGCGCATGCCCGGACACATGAACGTGCTTCTGGCCGAAGCCAATGTGGATTACGAGCATCTGCTGGAAATGGACGTGGTCAACCCCATGTTCCCGAATGCGGATCTCGCCATCATTATCGGGGCCAACGACGTGGTCAACCCGGCGGCCAACACCGCTGAAGGCACCCCCATTTACGGCATGCCCATTCTGGAAGCGGACAAGGCCAAGGCCGTGATCGTCTGCAACTATGACGAAAAGCCCGGCTACGCGGGCGTGGACAATCCCCTCTACACCAAGCCCGGCGTAATCATGATGCTGGGCGACGCGGCCCAGACCGTGGGCGCCCTGGCCGGTTACGCCGCCGGAGAAGCCCCGGTCGCCGCCGCGTCCGCCGAAACCGGCGATGCGGATAAGGCCACCGAGGCCGCCCGCCTGCTGACCACGGCCAAGAACGTGATCATCGTGCCCGGCTACGGCATGGCCCTGG
>ERZ506979.778-NODE-778-length-17051-cov-6.372970_pt1 | contig 17051 bp, 14 predicted proteins | sample MGYA00512887_ERZ506979 | MGnify/ENA metagenome assembly ERZ506979 | reverse complement strand
CATGTATCTTTATCATAATATACATTTGTAGCACCAATTTTTTGAAGCTCTTCATAGATAACTTTAGCTAAATCATGCTGACAAGATGTAGTAGGAACACTTGTACTATGTGGATTGGATTCTGTATTGATTCTTGCGTAGCGCATCAATCTCTCTTTTACTGGTTCATAAAACTCCGTCATAAGACTTCTCCTTTTTTGATTATTTTATTCTTTTTCAATAAAGATGAAAAGAAAAATTAGAAAATTCCTTCTCCAATTTTTATGACTATGTTTTTTTAATTGAGTACTCACATGACGTCTCCAATTAATAATTTAGCGTTAAGAACGATAATAAACAACTAGTAAATAATGTAAATATGCTATAGCTAGACAGTAGGAAAATGCCTAGGGGTTATCAGATGAGTACTCATATTTTTAAAACAATATAGTATACTTAAATTAGAAAGGCAGGACATAACTATGAAAAAATTAGCTATCGCAATCACCAGTTTACTTTTAATCACTGGATGCTCTTCTACACCTACCATCACAAACACAAATAATATTAAGGAGCATATTCTAAAGGATAATGTAGCTTATGATTCATTCTCTTCATATAGTGATTCAGATACAATTATTCGTTTGCCAAATGGAGAATATATACATGGAACAAAAGAAGTGAATGGAAAATATTATGATAGCGATCAAGATTCAGGGGCCATTCAGGCAAAAAAAGCTAAATATTATGTTTTACTAGCTAAGGATGTAAATAACTATTTAACTGAAAAATTTTAAGGATTCAATGATTCAGATGAGGTTTTCTATAATAAGAAAAATGGTGGCTTCACAAATGCATCTACAGTTATTGATGAAAATGGTAACGAAAAAGACTTGGCTAATAATCCAGATTATGATTCTATGACAGTAAAAGAAGCGAAAGAAAAAGAATACAACCGTTTGATCCAAGAAGATGCTAAAGAAGAAAAGAAAAATCTGTCTTCTCCAGTCAGTGAATTAAACTCATTATTGCCAAAAACAGATTATATTTCACGAACGGTTTTCAACAAAAAGAATAAATATGCCATTCATTATTATGAAGTAGAAAAAAATGAGAAATTTATTATTCAATATGACACATATAAAGGGAAAGGAAAGAGATATGATGACAAGACAGGAAAGGAAAGAACGTATCGAAAGTTTCTTTCAAAATCTAACACCAAAAGAACTAGACGAAATGCTAGAAAGAAATGGGATTGATTATGTGGAAACAAAAGAGGAATCTTTGTACTATAAAGCATATTTAGATGTATCGAGACGTTATAAGAACACGAATAGGAAAAGTAATGAAGATTATAGTAACAGCAGTAATTTAAATAAGGCAGCGTGATTATGAAAGAAAATGTAAATAGTATATTTAAATTTGAACAATATATAGTGAAATCAATAGATTTCAATTATAATTTAGATTCAGATGAAGAGGATTATGAAGTAGATTTTTCTGTAAATCCTAATTTTATCACAGTGGGAACAGAACATTTGATTGTTGAATTGGAAATTAAAGTGTTTGATAAGCCAGATAAAGCATATCCTTTTAGGTTGAATGTAGAAATGGTTGGATTTTTCGAATGCGAAAATTGCGAAGAAAATGATATAGAAGAATTTAAACCGAATGCGGTAGCGATTTTATATCCATATGCTAGAGCACTTGTTACTTCAATTACGGCAAATGCAAATACAAATCCTATGATTTTACCGACAATTAATACAAACAAAGTGCCATACAGGCGATGCGGCATAAGTTGCGGAAGACGGGGGAGGTCCGCACCGATGAGTAAGGTGGACGGCGACCTCATCCAGAGCATCCTCTGGTACGCGATAGCCGCCATCTGGGCACTCATCGCGATAGCTCGGTGGCTCAGCGGCGGACCCGATGGGGCGGATGCCATGACCCACTTCGGCATCACCTTCATCTTGGCGAACATCTTCGAGCTTCGGTCGGAGATGGGTAAAATTGGAGAAAAGTAGTTTACTATTGATATAGTATGGTATAATACTATTGCTTGGAAAGGAGAACGAATGGCTGACAATGAATGCAGGGAGGCGGATTGCGCCCATTGGCTCGGCAGAAATCTGGGATGCGAATACCCCGATTTGGATGGGTGCCGCATCAGCCCGTCCAACTGCCCGGAATACATCAGTTGCGAGGATTATCAAGAGCAGGAGGAGTTCTATGAGTAAGAAGCAGTCGGAGGAGAAGTGGGTCGTGGAGGTGCGCCGCGCCCACGCGGTGGAGCATCGACCGGGCAACTGGTGCTGCGTGGCTCAATGCGATGACGGTCAGACCGCCATCACCGTGGCCGATGCCTTGCAGAACTTCATGCGAACCGGACTCATAGGCGATGATTTCCACACCCGCACCAGACTGGTGGGCGAGAAGGAGGTGTGACGGCATGGCATATAGCGCGAAGCACCTCAAGGAATCTCTAGGACAAGGGGAGGATATGGAACGCGATGACGAGCGTGTCGAGACGCACATCAGCGGGGTCAGGAACCTCAGCGAGGAGGCGCGTGAGATGCGTGCCGCAGGCCGCAAGCTGGTTGGCGAGAACGAGGAGAAGGCCGATGACCTCAGCGATTACCGAAGGCTCTCCGGTTCCGTGAAGAAGCTCAAGGAGAGCGTGGATGCCCAGAGGGCCGAGGTCAATCAGGCCGTGAAGAAGATGGACCAGACGCTCTATGAGATGCGCAATCTGGTTGATAGGGTCGAGGAGCTGTACAACAGCACCAAGGACGAGACCCATTCCGCAGAGCAGGCCGCGCTCAACGGCGTGAACAAGGCGCAGGAGAAAGCGCAGGAGATAACCCTCCGCAATATAGACGAGGCGACGCAGCGCAGTAAGAAGGCCATCGACACGATGGTCTTGGAGTCGAAGCGGCGTATCGAGCGCCTTGCGATGGTCACCCTGCCCGACCGCATGTTCCATTTCCTCAAGTGGACGGCGCTCATGCTCGTGCTGTTCATCTTGGTCCACATCGTCTGGCAGATGTTCTCGTAACACGCAGGCTCGAAGATGCGCGTGATTTCGCCCTATGCGGATGACGCGGACACATACATATAGGTTCAGATTGAAGTAAGCGCCGCGCTCGCGGCGCGGGATTGAAAGGAAGATTGGTCATGGAAGACAAGAAGGATTTCGATAAGGATAAACAGGAGATGGGCACAAAGCAGATGCCGCATGTCCCGATTGAAGATGAGGACACCGGGAAGAAGGGCACCATCGTGCTCTTCGGCCATGAGTTCGACAAGAAGAAGGCCGTGATGGCCGGACTCGGCGGGCTGCTGGCAATCGCCCTCATCGGAGGCGGTGTCTGGTATGCGGCTTCGCAGAAGCCGGAGCCGAAGGAGCCTGCGTCCATCGAGCAGACTGAGAAGCAGGAGCAGCAGGTCATCCAGCTCGGTGCCAAGGCGGACGGCTGGGTGAAGGGCGAGTCCTCGCCGGTCATCGCCCACATCGTGAACAAGGAAGAGAAGGTGGACTACTACCACGCCTACGACGCGAACGAGCCGCATGCGCTCGACGTGCCAGCAGAGGGCGAGTACGAGGTCTCCTTCATTAGCCCCGTGGACAAGGACGGCTCCACCTACGAGGTCCCCAAGACCGCCAAGGTGAAGTCCGGGGTCGAAGACAAGGATGGGAAGGACACGGGGGATGAACTGCCCTTCGAGTTCAAGCCCATCGCAGCTGACAAGGCTGACGCGGATGCGCTCAACGCCATCGTGAAGTCCGTCGGCGAGGCCGTGAAGAAGGGCGACGAGACCCTGACCGGAGTGAACGGCACCAAGGTCATCGAACTGGTCAAGGAGAACGCCAAGGCGAACCCGAACGCCGACAAGGACAAGGTGGATGAGGAGAGCCAAAAGGCCGAGGAGGGCGTGACCGACGAGCCGTCAGGTAACAGCGATGGTACGCCTGCCCCCGAGACCGGTGGCAATGACAACAGCGGCAGTGCATCTGGCGGTGGTAACGGTGGGAACTCCGGCTCAAATGGCGGGGGTGGTAGCTCGAACAGCGGTGGCGGTGAGAGCAAGCCGCAGCACACCCATAACTGGGTTCCCCAGACCACGGTTGTGCATCACGATGCTGTGTATCAGACGATTCATCATGATGCGGTGTATGGAACCGGTGTCGAGTGTAATGGATGTTTCGCTCAGTTTGATTCGTATGGAGCTTGGAAAGCACATTGCAACTCTCAACTAGACAGTGGAAACACTAATTGCATGGGCTATCATACTATCAATATAGTATTAGAGCAAGCATGGGACGAGACTGTTGAAGTTTCTCCTGCATGGGACGAGACTGTTACTATCGGATATGCCTGCTCCTGCGGTGCGGCTAAATAGAATACTGGATTACAGTTTTGTAAGTTGCTCTATCTTGCAAAAAGAAAAGCCCCCGGTTACCAGCCGGGGGCTTCGTCATATCAGTGCCGTGCAATCCATCTCGGGATTCCACCCCGAACCCCGCAAGGGACGCGTCCCTTGACCCGTATCTCGGGTTTTACCCGAACCCATCCTCGCCGGAGGGCAGGGAAAGCAGGAGGCCTCCTTTCCTTTACCGAGAGGATTCCCTGTGAGCCTCCTGTAAACGGGCTTTCGCGGCATATCCTCGCCAAGGCTCCGGTATTCCACGCTCCCGTTGACAACGGCTCCGCGCCGATTTCATGCAAAGGAAAAGCCCCGGTTTATACCGGGGCTTCATGCAGGTCATATGGAAACCCGAACGAAAGACGTATCTAGTTGAATGCCCTCAATGGCACAAGGCGAAGATATAGTATCCACAAATTACGACTCCGAACATGAGCCATGACCCGATGGCAGACCATTTGGTTGCGACTTTTGCGACCGTCGGAAGATTTCGATATTTCAGACGATAGAAGATGAGGGCATAGATTACCGCGATATATTGAAAGAACATTCCAAGTACGAACCACATCGCTTTCCATTCTTTGGTCAGTACGGGAACTTTGTAACGTCCGTCAAGAATCTCGTATTTCACCTTTCCTCACCTCGCTTAGTACTTATCGTTCGTTATTCTTTACCGGTGCTTCTCGATTTTGCCCGGTGTTATTCTCTAATGCTCTTGCTGCTTTCCTCATGGCCTTCATCTCAGATTGAAGGGTTGCATGAGGTTCAGGCTCATCTGGAAGTTCCACCTCATCATTGATATGGTCAAGGTGCTCAAGGACATCATGGCGCTTGCCGATTTCGGTGAGGGTTGCAGCTTGGGCGCATTCCCTGAACCATGGGAACGTCGCTTGCAGTCTCTCCAAAACCGAGAATGCGTCGGCATAGGACATTCCATGGATAGATTCGTATCCCGAATACTGGGAATGCTCGAATCCGTTGGCCTCCATGAAAGCCTTGATTTTCGACCATGCGTTGTTGTAACTCGTGGTGCTACCAGAAGGAGATGGATATAACTCCTCTAGCTTCTCGTTATCCAAATCGAAATTGAATGCCTTGCGTTTGTGCGACATGGTACATCATCGCCGTCATGCGTATAAGCGCTCTGGATTGTTGCGGCGCAAGACATCAAGGTAGTCAACCTGCTCATCGCAGTCGTCCTCAAAAGCGGTCATGGACTTGATATTACGCATGACCCATCCGGTTCTGGACAACAGTGACAACGCGAGGCACTGCGACTCGACCTCATCGCCGTCAGTCGCCTTCCAAGTCCCTTGAGCGATGCGGATACATCCGTACCGAGAGAGGTTCCTGTCCGTGTAATCGTAGAGTGTTTCGATGTCGTACCCATTGCGTTTCGCCTTGTTCTCATCGAACTCGATGGTGAAGCTCCATGGAGTCGGTTCAATCACTTTCGGCATATATTTCATCCTCCTTCACCTCGCTTATAGTGCCTTTCTACTTCTAATGTTGATAGTTTTCTACACTACTATTATACTACATTTCAGCCATTTCCACAACTGTTTTCTACCGCGCGGAGACCGCGATTTCAGGCGCTTTGGCCTGTTCATCATGGCTCTTCGCCGCGTCCTTCATGGCTGTGACTTCGCCCTTGAGGGACACCTTCTCGGGTGCACGTTCCACGTCGCGGTCGCGGCGCTTCTCCAAGACATCGTTGTAGCGCCCGATGATGAGGGTGCCCGCCTTATCGGCCTTCGCCGCCGCCTTGAACAGGTATGATGGGTCGTCTTCCAGCGCGTGCATCCACGATTGCAGGTAGGAGACGTGGTTCTCGTAATGCTCGCCCTCGTAGTCGGTGTTCTGGATGCCGAGGTCTGCGGAGAGGAAAAGGGAGCCGAGTTCGGCCACAAGCTCCTCCTGCGCATACTCGGGGCTTCCGAAGTCAGTGTTGCAGCCGCGATTGAGGGCGGAGGGGTGTCCGGTCGAATGGGTCATCTCGTGCAGGAGTACGCGAGTGAACGTCTCATCCGATAGGAAGGTCTCGCGCGGGGCGATGAGGATGCGGTCGGAGCCGGGGGCGTAACCGGCGCTCCCCTGATAGCGCATGGATTCCACGATAGGGCACCGGGAGGAGAGGATGAGGTCGTCCGCGATAGCGGCGGTGCGGTCGCTCACATGCTCCGGTGCCGGTGGGGCGGGGATGCCCTCAATCTCGCTGGCGTTGAAGACGTTCCAATAGCCCACGCAGCGCAGGTAGTGGCCGGTGACCTCCTTCTCACCCGTGTCCTTGTTCTCCTCCTTGATGGAGAACTCGCGCCATTTCTCGATGAGCGCGGCCTTGGCCCCCTTCTTGAGGTGCCAGCCGCTATCGCGAATCTGGTTGAAGGTGCACCAGCGGTTGTCCGTGAACCCTCGCATGTAGCCCACGAAACCGAGATGGAAGCGGTTGCCGCCCTGATACATCGTGCCGGATACCGGGTTGTGGGGGCTGAGGGAGGGGATGTAGGGTTCCGACCAATGGAGTCCGTCGCGCTTCATGTCCTCGATAATCTTCTCGACCACGAGCGCACGTTGCTTCTCCACGATTTCAAGCGACTTCGATTTCTTCTGCTCTTTCATTTCAGTCCTTTCCGCGTCAGCCGATGGCATCATTATATCAACGCGCGTGGCACGCGACCTGACGCCGATTTTCGGTGGTTGAAGAAAAAAACGACCCCACAGAATCGTTTCTGCGGGGTCTTGGGAGGATGGTGTCGAGTCCAGCCCCCGGCAACATGGCAAACCGCCTTGAACGGTCTCAGGATGCGTCTGGTGCGATTTGCGTATTTTCGGCTTGATTCTTGGCCGTTTCTTGCATACTCGTGACGAGGACGGTGCGCTCGTTATCGACCCAGATGTTGTAGGAGCAGGTGACGAGCGAGATGACCTGTTCCGGCTCCGTCTCGGCATCGAGCACCATGGCGGCGTTCGCACGCGATTCGCCGTACCATGCACGGAAGTCCGACTCGCCCTCGAAGTCGATGCGCTTATTGCGCTCGCGACCGTTGACTATCTGCGCGAACCGCGCCTCGTAGGTCATCTTCGTATTTGGGGTCTGGATGAGGACGAGGGAGTGTTCGCGGGCGAAGTCTACATCCTTATAATCGGCGACGGTACCCATTGGGGCCACCTTCTTGTCGTTCCAGAAATGATGCCCCAAGATGACGGCGTTGCGGCTGGACAGCCCCAGTTCCTCGCAATCAGCATCAAGGTAGATGGCACCGGCTGGGTTGTAGTTGCCGTACACGTCGTGCTTGAGGTAATAGCCGGGGGCGTCTCCATGAGCTTGAAGGATGGGGGAGTCCACGGTGGTGCCGGGGATGGTGACCCAGCCGATGACATCGGGGTTGATGCCTTGCCAGTACGCCCAATCGACCTCGGGGAACCCATCACCGGAATCCTCCACCGCCTCGGGGGCGTTGGGCGACGGGGGAGTGATGGCGGCCTCCCTGCTCATGAGGAGGAGGGCGACCATGGCTGCGGCGCTCAACAGGAATACCGCCGATGCCGCGAGCGCGATGCGCGATTTCGTTCTCTTCTTCAATTCCGTTCACCTCCTACTTTTCAATCATATCATCCGGCCTCACCGACGGTGAACGTCCATGTGATGTCAGCGAGCTTGGTTTCCACTGACAGGTCCCTCTTGACGTTCTTGGCGTCGCCCTGCGCCTTGAGGGTCAGGGTCGCGCCCGCGTCGCCGGTGGGGGCGAGGTTATAGGAACCGGCCTTGGCGGTCGGGTTGGCCGCGTCGATGAGGGCGGAGTCCACGCCGAACTGGAAGTCCACCGCGTTGTCCTCGGCAGCCTGAGCCGCGTCGGCCACGATGTTGAACGGGGACTGTTTCGCCACGGACACGCCTGAGACGTGGATGCCGAAATTGGAGCCGTTGACGATTTGCAATGCGCCCGAGGAGGCGGAGGTCAGACGACCGTCAGCTCCCATGGTGAACGGGATGACCGTCGGCACCGCCACCGTCAGGTTGGAATCGTCAATCTCGTACACGAGGGTGATGGTCTGGGAGGCCGGGGTGCTGGCATCCACGGTTCCCCTTATGGGAGCCGAGTCCGGGGCCACCGCCTTAAAGGCGTAATCTGCGATGCGGGGGGGGGTTACATCCCATTCATCACCGCGAAGGAGGCCGTCGCCGATGACCCATGGCTCCTTGAGGGTGTTCCCATCCTCATCAATGCAGACGGCCTTGACCGTATGCCGCTTCGCGTAGCGCATGGTCACGGTCTGGTCGGTCATGTTCGCCGATGTGATGGTGCCCTTGAGCGGGGCGGAGCCTTCCGCGAGTCCCATGTAGGTGTAGCCCTCGATGTCCTGCGGCGTGAAGTCCCATGTGGAACCCATGCGGATGGTGCGCCCATCCTCGACGGTGCGGAGCACCTTGCCGTCATCATCGACGCATACCGCGCGGAGCGACCACTTGAGGTTCGCGGTGTCGATGGGTGCGCCGAAGACGGTGTGGAAGGGTGAGTTTTGGTTTCCACCAAAGCTGAATGTGAAGCAGCCTCCCTTCCAAGTCGTGGCGAGGCGGTGGAGCGGTTGCAGGCCGGAGTCCAGACGCTTCTCGTCACCGGCATCTTCGGAGATTCCGAAGAAGTCCCCGTTGCCAGAGAGCGAGAGGTGATGGTCTCGGAGCAGGTAGGCACCATCGAAACCGTCATCCAGACCGACGTGCTCGAAGCGGATAGTGGGATTGGCTGACCATCCGTCGATGTCATTGAAACCCGTCACGCCACTGAACGACTCCGGCACAGGTGTGCCGTCCGAGAAGGTGAAGGTGGCATTGAGGATGGACAGGCAGTTGCCCTGCGCATCCGTGCTCAGATGCCCCAGCACCGATATGGCCTCGGTGGGGATTTGAGATTCGTTGGATGGACAGAGGTTGTAAATCCACATGGAGCCTCCGCCGTTTCTCTCTATGCAGAAGCCGTTCCAGTCCACGATGCCGAGCGTCATGTCGATTGGGTGCTCCCGCCCATCAGGCGCGGTCCATATGCCCACCTCCGGGAATGTGACGGAGGATGACATGGAGAGGGGGTAGACAAGCCAGCCGGTATCGCGCCACTTCCCGTTGAAGCGCACTTTTTCGGCGGGATAGGATGATGTGTCGAGGGTGAAGTACCTGTACGATACAGGCACACCGCCGTCTTCAAGATAGTGGATGGGAATCTCCTGCGCGAGCGCGGGTGTCGCGGTCGCGGGGGATAGCGCCAAGGCCGCGCCGAGTGCCAGCGCGGCGAGAGCGCCTTTCATGTGGGAGAGCAAGGTCTTCACCGCCTTTTGAGTCGAATTTTGAGCCGATAACGGACAAGACCCGGCACCCCGATTGCAGGATGCCGGGTCTTGAAAAGGAGAGGGTCGCTACTCGGCAGTCGCCGGTTTCTCCTCGCCGCAGAGCGTGCAGACGAGCTTGTCCGGCACGGACTCATCGTAGGCCGGGGAATCGGTGACCTCGCGGGTGAAGCCCTCGCTCACCAGCACCTCGCCGGTGATGGGCACGTTGGTGGAGTAACCGGAGTGACCGGTGTCCTTGATATGCGCATCGGCGATGCCGTCGATGGTCTGCTGGCAGTCGTTGCACACGGTGTGGTAGCTGGTCTTGGCCTCGTAGACCGGTGGGACGTTCTCGGTGTGGGTCACCGCGTCGTGATGCACCGTCTTGTAGGTGACCGTCCAGTCGTGCTCGCAGGGCTTCTCGCCATCGACTTGCTCCTGTTGGCCGGTCGGGGTGTCGGAGCCGGGAGCTGTGGGCGTGCCGCCCTGCCTGCCGGACAGGTAGATGCCGCCGGTGATGAGACCGGCGACGAGCAGGGCACCCGCCGCGATACCGACGAGGATGCGGCGCTTGGCCTTGGCTTCGCGGTCGGCAGGGGTCTGCGGTTTCTCTCCGTCGTTCAGACGGTTCTTGTCATCCATGGGTGTCCCCCTTTCTGGGATAGGGCGGGCGCTCCCCATTTACATGGACGGAGCACCCGCAGCATGTGCAGTAGGTTAGGCCTCGGAGTCGCCCGAGACATCCCCGTTGTCAGTGTCGCCGCCTTCATCGGCTGCGGCATCCTCGGCCTTCGCGGCGCGGCGGTTCTTGATGCCGTAGTAGGCGCAGCCGCACGCGAGCACGGCGAGTGCCGCGATGGAGACCACGATGAAGAAGTCGTTGCCGCCGGTCTTGCCGAAGAACCCGCCGGGAGGCGTGGTGGTCACGGTGACCGTCTGCCCCTCATCGTCGATGTCCTTGTGCTCGGCGACCAGAACCTCGGTGGCCTCGTTGCCCTGCTCGGTCTGCTTGTACAGCTCCTCGAACACCACGAGGTCGTGGCCGTCGAGGGAGGAGGCGTCGAACTTGCCGAGGTCGATGTCGATGGTGCCGTTCTGGCTGTTGGGCGTGAACTTGAGTTCGGCGGTGACGTGCTGGTCGTTGATGGACAGCATCTCGCCGGTCTTCTTGTCCATGAGCGTCGCCTTGAGGGTGTATTCCTTGCCCGGAATCAGGCCCTCGTAGGTCACGCGGTCGGTGATTACCGCATCCTTACCGGCCATCAGCGTGTGGTCGCCGTCGGACTTGTCCGTGGCGGTGGTGCCGATGACGGTGGGCACGAGGTTCACGGTCTGCTCCTCGGAGTCGAGGTCGCATTCGGAGGCGACGATGACGGGGGCGGAACCCTCCTCATCCGCGACCGCGTTCTTGGACATGACCTCGAACACCACGATGTCCTTGGTCTCGCCGCCGAGGCGGTCGATGACATCGTTGGCGTTGAAGTGGAAGTCCATGGTCACGGTGCCGTCGTACTTCTCCGGGGTGAACTCGGCGGTCTGGTAGACCAGATGGGAGATGAGGTCTTCGTTGTCGGCGATGAACTTGCCGAGGACGTCCATGTCGATGGACACCGGCAGCTCGCCGGTGGCGGAGTAGTTGAGCACGATACCGGAGTCCTTGAGCACGGCCACGTCGGAGACGGCTTTCTTCTGCTCATCGGTCAGGGCATCGTAGCCCACCTTGCCGGTGGTGTTCACGGTGGCGGAGTTCAGGCCGTCCTCATCGGTCTCATAGGTGGTGTCGATGACCTCGAAGGTGCCGTCCGCATGGACGCGCACGGTCTGGGACTTCTTCACCGAACCGTCCTCGGCGGTCTCATCGGAGACCACGAGGTCGGCGATACCCTCATCCTCATCCTGCGCGGAGAGTCCGAGCACGTCGAGGAGCTGCTGCATGAACGCCGCGACATCCGCCTCGGTGTACTTCTCGCTGCCATCGCCCGTGAGGATGGGAAGGCCGGTCTCGGCATCCATGAGGATACCGGTCATGGTGTAACCGATGCCGGTCAGGGCGTTCTCGTAGGCCACATCATCGGTGATGGTGGTCTCCGCATCCGCGATGACGTTCTTGTCCCCATCGAGGCCGTCGGTGGCCGTGGTGGAGATGCCCGTCACATGGGCGGTCGTGGTCTGCTTGCCGTCCTCGATGTCGGCGTGGGCCACAAGCTCGACGCCGTTCTTCTCAAGGCTCTCGAATGCGACCATCTCGGTGTCCTGCGGGATGCCGGTGGAGTCGAAGGTGAAGGTCACCTCGACCTTGCCGTCGCTCTTCTCGGGCGTGAAGGTGGTCTCAGCGGTGACGGGCTTGCCGTCCACCTCAAGAGGCTTCTCCGTGACGTTGCCCTCCTCGTCGGTGACCTTCACATGGAGGCTGCCCTTCAAGGTATAGGTCTTGCCGGGGATGACGTTCTTGTACTCCACGGTGTCGATGACCGTGGTCTTGCCGTCGGTCACGACGTTCTTGTCGCCGTCATGGCCGTCCAACGCGGTGGTGCCGATTTGCGGGCGGGTGACCGTGGTGGTCTGCTTGCCGTCCTCGATGTCCTTATGGCTGGCGATTTCAACGCCGATGCGCTCAAGGGACTCGAAGACAACGATGTCCGTCTTGTCGGCGATGGTACGGGAGTCGAAGGTAAAGGTCACCTCGACCTTGCCGTCGGCCTTCTCGGGCGTGAAGGTGGTCTGACCCGTGACGGGCTTGTCGCCCACCATCAGGGGCTTGCCGGTGCTCTTGGAATAGAGCTTGCCGTTCAGGGTGTACTCCTTGCCGGGGACGAGGTTCTTGTACTCCACGGTGTCGATGACCGTGGTCGCGTCATCCACGACAACATCCTTGTCGCCGTCGATACCATCGCGTGCGGAGGTGGAGATACCGGGGACGGTCACGACCACCATCTGGTTGATGTCCTCGATGTCCTCATGGGTCACGAGCACATTGCCGTTTCGCTCAAGGTTCTCGAACACCACGAGCTGGGTGCCGTCCTCAAGGTCGCGGGAGTCGAAGGCGAAGGTCACGTTGACCGTGCCGTGTGCGGCCTCGGGGGTGAAGGTGGTCTCTGCGGTGACGGCTTCGCCGCCCACCTCAAGGGGCGTCGCTACGGGCTTGCCGTCCTTCTCGCCCTTCACCTGCATGGAACCCTTGAGGGTGTATTCCTTGCCGGGGACGAGGTTGTGGTACTCGACGGTATCCACGATGACCGTCTCGCTGTCGGTGACCACGTTCTTGTCGTTGTCGATGCCATCCAGCGCGGTGGTGGCAATCTTGGGGTTCTTGATGGTGACCGTCTGGCCCAAATCCTCGATGTCGAAGTGCTTGGCGAGGAAAGTGGAGACGTCTTCGGCATTCTCCATCAATTTGAGCAGCGCGTCGGCATCAGGCTCGGTGAGGTCACTTGGCTCCAAGGGAATGCCGAAGAGCACTTCGGCAGCCACGAGCTGGGTGCCGTCCTTGAGCGCCAGCGAGTCGAAGGTGAAGGTCACATCGGCATCGCCGTCTGCGGTCTCGGGCGTGAAGGTGGTGTAGGACACCACGGGAGCGCCATCGACCATAAGGGGTTCACCGGTGACCTCGCCATCCTCGGCGGTCTTCTTCACGAGGAGGGCACCGACGAGGGCGTAGCTGCGCCCGGGGATGAGATTCTTGTAATGGACGGTATCGACCACCGTTGCCGCATCGTCGGTGGAGACGAGCTTATCGCCGTCCGCGCCATCCACTGCGGTGGTGCCGATTTCAGGGGCGATGACCGTGACCTGCTGGTTCACGTCGTCCTTGTCGGTGTGCTTGGCGATGAGGGAACCGCCCTCGTCGTACAGCTTCTCGTAGACCGTGATGGTCTCACCGGCATGTTGATAAGTCTCGGGAACATTGATGGAAACGACCTCGAAACCGCTAGGCTCCTGAGCCGTGAAGGTGTGCTCCGTCACGTCCCCGGACAGCAGGTCGCCGGTCTTGGCATCGTGCAGCTCCGCGACCAGCTTGTAGTTGCGACCGGGGAAGAGGTTGGCGTAGGCCACCTTGTCCTCAATCGTGAGGAAGTTACCCATGCCGATGTTCGAGTCACCATCCATCGGGTCGTAGGCCTTGGTGGTGATTGAGGCCTTCACGTCGGTGAGGGTGCCGAAGTCGTACACCTTGCCGTCGCGGCTCACGATGACCGATGTCTCGATGAGCTGATAGCCCTCGTTGGCGGAGCAGCGAAGCTCCTCGATGAGGTAGGTGTCGTAGGGCAGTGCGCCCTTGGAGTCATCCGGCGTGGTGCCGCCGAACCAGACACCTGCGGTGGCATCCAGCTTGGAGCTGTCGATGACACCCTCGGCAGCCAGCGCCCAGTCGTTGGCGTTGGTCTCATGGGTGTGCTTGTTCCAAGAGGAGGCGGAGGAGAAGTAGCCATTTTCATCCGTCACGACCACATGGCTCTCGCCGGTGGTCTTGGAGGTGAGCTTGAAGGCCACTCCGGCGAGGCGGTCTTGGCCGTCATCGCCCTTCTTGGTGAACTCAAGGTCGCTGCGCATGACCTGATTCTCGAACGCGCCGTCGAAGGGGTTCACCAGCACGCCGTCCTTGGCGATGCGGAACTCATGCGGCTCGCCGTCGGTGAGCAGGTAACCCTCACCGGCCTTGACCTCCTGAATGGAGTAGAGACCGAAGGGCAGCAGATGAGCACTGGTGCTCGCTTCGCCATCCTTGATGGTTAGGGCATGAACGACCTGACCCTTGGTATAGGTCACGCCGGAGACGATGACGGGCTTCTCGTTGAGGGTCTTAATCTCGAACTTCGTGCCGTCGAGGGACGCGCCGCCGAGCGGGTCGCCGGTGCCGGTCTCGATGTCATGCTTGGTAATTTTCACGCCACCGCGAACAATGTCATCCTTGGCGGTGAAGGAATACATCTTACCGTCCTCAGAGACCGTCACTCGCATCTCGTTGGAGGTGTTGAGGTAATCGTCGTTGGTGGCCGTCTCGCGGATGATGTACTTGCCGTAAGGCAGGCAGTCCGCAGAGGTCTTCGCCACGCCGTTCTTGTCAGTGACGATGGTCTTCACCGTCTGACCGGGGTTGTGGCTCTTGCCATCGACCGTGACCGCGTTGGGGTTGTCGTTGATGATGGAGAAGGTGATGCCGCTGAAATCGGCACCGCCCTGCGGGGTCTGTCCAGTCTCGGAGTCGAGCTTCTGGACGGACACGCCGCCGCGAATCACCGTCTCTGGGATTTCAGGCATATTAAAGGTCGTGACACCTTCGAGATAGTTGTCCTGAATCTTCTGGAAGTCAACCTTCGAGTTCAACTTGTAACCGGTAGGAGCCTTTGATTCATACACGGCGAGAGAACCGCGAGGAAGGATTGGAACACCATCCTGATAGTAGAGTTCATCACCGGATACAAGTGAATCATTATCAAGGAACGCGCGGCCATTTTCATCTGTACGAACAACCCAAGTGCGCGTCGGCTTCACATCGGCCTTCTTGAGGGCATCGTAGTTGTCGTAATCCACGGTGTCGAAATACTCGATGGTGAACTCGGCACCTTCAAGGGAGGCGGAACCTTGCGGGAGGTTGTTGGCGTTGTATTCCTTATCACCATCAAACTTACCAAGGGCTATCATCACAGGGTCAAAAGATGCCTTGTCCTGTACCTGCACCGTGGTGGTCTGACCGCCGTGAACCGTGACCTGCTGGTCAGGCGCGGCCAGATAGCCCTTGGGCGGCTTGGTCTCGCGCACCGTGTAGGTGCCCTCGGGAAGCTCAAGGGTGTTGGTGTCGCCATGGGCGTTCGTGCGCAGCACGCCCATGGTCTGCCCAGTCGCATTGAGGACGGTGAACTCCGCGCCCTCAAGGGAGTAGCAGTCGTTACCGTCGGTGATTCCCGGGTTGGCGCTGGTCTTATGCAGGTTGATGTGACCGGCGAGGACACGCCACCCGATGCGGAAGAATCCCGCTCCCGCTTGAGTATGGGATGTGGGAACGGTCACGCCCACAATAGCCTCGTTACCGGATACGGAGAAGACGCGGACGTGCTGGCCGTACTGGTCTTCGGACGCGGCTGGCTCGTTGTAGTTCGGGTCATAGCCGAAGCTAGGGTTCACGCCGACATGGCCGCAGGTGAGCGCCAGCTTAGCGGGCGTGTTGATTTTCACCGTTCCGTTGTCTTGGGCGTAAATCTTAGCGGTGCGCTCGATGGAGTAGTTGCCCGCTTGGAGGCGGGAGACATCGACGCCCTGCCAACCCATGGCCTGATTGATTGTCTTGTTCTCGTACCTACCGCCGCCGGGGTTCTCGACTGCCGGAAGCGTGTATCCTGGAACGTTGCGCCCGGTGTAGGCGTTCTTTCCACGGGTGATGAATGTCTGACCGGCCCAAGGGGCGCTCTTGAACTCCCACGTGCCGATGTTGTTCACTGACATGCGGGGTTCGGGCATGCGGAAGAAGCTGGCGACCCCCTTGCCGAAGTTGTCTGACATCTTCACGTTCATGGCGTGGATGCCCGCCGGGGCCATGGCGAACTCAAGCGAACCGGTATCCGCATCGTACTGCCACATTCCCATGTCGGGCGTGTACTCGATGCCGTTGACCGTAACGCTGTCGATGGTGCGTCCGGTCAGGGATTCAAGCGCTACATCGTCGGTCGCTAGGGTGACCTTGGTGGACGCGGCTGTCACGGGAAGGGATACCTTGCCCTTACCGGCCACGTCGCCGCGCACGTCGTTGACGGTGCTGTTGAAATCGAAAGCCGCTTCGGCGGACTCATTCTCGACGGTATAGACGAGCTGGATTCGAGAGGAGGCCACCATCGGCTCTCCCTTGTCGTTCAGCTCGGTATAGGATTTGGGCACATATACGAGGCCGGTGGCCTCGTCCACGATGAAACCCTCGCGCATCTTCGCGTCGGCGTTGTTCTCGGAAGCGCCCCAGTCGGTGAGTTTTGCGCCCGAGATGTCGGCACCGGCCCAACCGACGTAGTAGTCGGCATCCGGGTCAACCTCGAAGAGCACGGCGTGGGAGACAGGTTGGGAGAGAAGTGCATCCCAATGCTCGGAGAAGCCGTCACCGTCCTCATCAGCCCAGAGCTTGTCGAGAGTCGCGTCGGGGAGTTTGCCGCCATCGACCACGGAGGTGGTGACGGTGAGCACGTCCGCGCGGGTCAGCTCATCGCCCTCGCCGACGTACTGGGCATCTGCATGTTCGCGGATGAAGCCCTCGACACTGGCGAATGCCTTGCCCTCATCGACATCGACGGGCTGTAAGGCTGCGGAACCGACGCTGCCGTTCTCATAGAAAGTGGAGG
>ERZ506979.766-NODE-766-length-17435-cov-7.229804_pt1 | contig 17435 bp, 33 predicted proteins | sample MGYA00512887_ERZ506979 | MGnify/ENA metagenome assembly ERZ506979 | reverse complement strand
AAGGGAGCTATGAACACCTCGAAAAAGTGGCGCAAGCCACTTTTTCGACAGCCTGCAGCGCTCCGTTTGAACGGAGCGCTTTTTCTAGGGCGCTACAGCTTGCATATCATAGGCCTTTCCAGTATAATGTATGGAAGTATGGCTATGCGGCACAGATCTCCCTTTTTTGACGATTAACGTCTCTGGATCGTACCGCATTGCACAAATTTAACAAAAGGAGTATTTATGTCTTACCAGATCGTAACAGACGCCACGTCTGACCTGACGCCTGACCTGTTAGCCGGCCTACCGCCTCTAGCCGTGGTACCGATGCCGGTGAACATCGATGGCGAGCCCCATTCCTTTGGCCCTGGGGGCGATCTTGCAGTGGATTCCTTTTACGGCATCTTGCGCAATGGCAGTTTTGGCTCTACCTCTATGATCAATCCCGTCACCTATATGGAGGTGTTTGAGCCAATTTTGCAGCGCGGGGAAGATTTGGTCTATTTTTGCTTCTCCTCCGGCCTTTCTGGCACCTACCAAGGTGCATTGTTATGCATGGAAGAGCTGCGGGAAAAATATCCCCAACGCAAGCTGTGTTATGTGGATACCCTATCCGCTTCCATTGGGGAAGGCCAGCTGATCTTGGGCGCACTGCGTCAACAGCAGGCAGGTATTCCCTTGGATGGCCTGGTAGAATGGGTAGAAAACCATCGTCAGCGTCTTTGCCATCTCTTTATGGTGGATACTTTTGAGCACCTGCGCCGGGGCGGTCGGGTTTCCGCAGCCGTGGCCGTGGCAGGCACAGCCCTACAGATCAAGCCCATGCTCTTTGTGGATGACAAGGGCCTTTTAGAAGTCAGCGACAAGCCCCGGGGCCGGAAGCGAGCTACCCAACGGCTGCTGGATCAGTTTGCCAGCCTTTTCGATCCCCAGGTAGACGGTACGGTATTTGTGGGCCATGGGGATTGCCCGGACGAAGCCCAGGCACTTAAGGCGGCTGTATTGGCCCTTCATCCCAAAGCCACGGTGCACATTGCCTCCGTTGGCCCTGTGATCGGGTCCCATACTGGGCCCGGCATCCTGGCCCTCACCTTTTTCGGCAAGACCCGAGATCCTCGCAACGTGTAATTCTTTTTTCTGATCCGCTATCATTCCTATGTTTTATACCTTGGGAGGCGCCTTGCCTCCCTTTTTTGTGGGCGCAGGACAATTCTCCCCGGTCTCCGGAGCCGTGCGGGGGGCGGCGGCGGGCGCGCAAAGCGCGCCCGCCCGTCCGCCGGCCCAGGCCGGCGGATGGGCTGGTTTTGCGGGCGCAGCCCGCAAAACCGCCGCCGCCCCGCCCCCGGGCCTCCACCTGCGTCGGTGGGGGCGCATACCCCAAAAGCCATAGGGTTAAACTCCTGCCCCAAAAACGCAAAAAAGTGGCCAACCGCCACTTTTTTGCAATGCGCTATCCTTAGATGAGCTCCAGAACAGCCATTTCCGCACCGTCGCCCCGGCGGGGACCCATCTTAAGGATGCGGGTATAGCCGCCGTTCCGGCCGTCATACTTGGGGGCCAGCTCCTGGAAGAGCTTCTCCACCACAGGGCTGCCTGCGCTCTTGGTGCGCGCGGCATATTCCCGCTTGGTCTCCTTGTCTTCCCGCGCGGCGGGCACGTCATACAGGTAAGCCATGATCTGCCGGCGGGCATGGAGCTTGCTGGGCAGGTCGTTTACCTTTTCTACCTTGACGATCTGTTGCTTATCGTTACGGGTCTCCTTTTCCACGGTGACCGTATTCTTATATTCGCTGACGGCGAGGGTGATCAGCTTTTCCGCGATGGGCCGCACCTCTTTGGCACGGGCCACAGTGGTGACGATCTTGCCGTTATACAGCAGCGCGGTGGTGAGGTTGCGCAGCATGGCATCGCGCTGATCGCTCGCCTTCCCCAGCTTACGGTTTGGCATGTTGGTTCCTCCTTATGTATTCGCTAGTCTTCGCTGTGACGCAGGCTCAGGCCCAGGCCCAGCAGCTTCTGCTGCACTTCCTCCAGGGATTTACGGCCCAGGTTGCGCACCTTCATCATCTCTTCCTCATTGCGCTGGACCAGTTCATCCACGGTATTGATGCCGGCCCGCTTGAGGCAGTTGTAAGAGCGGACGGAAAGATCCAGTTCCTCAATGGTCATTTCCAGGATCTTCTCCTTTTTGTCCTCTTCCTTTTCCACCATGATCTCCACGCCCTGGACATGCTCGGTCAGGTTAATGAACAGCGCCAGGTGCTCGGTGAGGATCTTAGCGGCCAGGGATACGGCTTCATCAGGCTTGATGGTGCCGTCCGTCCAGACTTCCAGGTTCAGCTTATCGTAATCGGTGATCTGCCCGATACGGGTATCCTCAACGGTGAAGTTCACCTTGCGGATGGGAGTGAAGATGGAGTCCACCGCAATCTGGCCAATGGGCATATCGGGGCGTTTATTCCGGTCCGCCGGGACGTAGCCCCGTCCGCTTTCCAGGATGATCTCCATGTAAAGCCGGGCGCCCTCATCCAGGGTAGCCAGATGCAGCTGTGGGTTCACCACCTCGATGTCGCTGTCCACGATCATATCCCCTGCGGTTACTTCGCAGGCGCCCGCAGCATCAACGATCACCTTTTTGGGGCCGGTCCCATGCATTTTGATGCACAGGTCTTTCAGGTTCAGGACGATCTCGGTCACATCCTCCCGCACCCCGGGGATGGTGGAAAACTCATGCAGAACGCCGTCGATCTTGACGGAGGATACCGCTACGCCGGGCAGAGAGGAAAGCAAAACCCTGCGCAACGAATTCCCCAGGGTGATGCCAAAGCCTCTCTCCAGGGGTTCGACTACGAATTTCCCATAGTCCTCGTTGAGTTCCACGCGTTCTATCTTGGGTCTCTCGATCTCTATCATGCACAAATCCCCTCTCTTGATAGTCTCGGTCGATTCGGGCGTTTACCGCGCACGGGCATTACCTGGAGTAGAACTCGACGATGAGGTGCTCCTCAACGGTCAAGTCGATGTCGTCACGCTGCGGCATAGCCACGATCTTGCCGGTCAAGCCATCGGCGTTGAGCTCCAGCCACTTGGGAATGGGCTTGGAAGCGCCCTGCTCCCTGAGGTCCTTCAGGTTCTGCATATCCCGGCTGCGCTCCTTCACGGTGATCACCTGGCCAGGCTTCACCAGGTAGCTGGCGATGTCCACCTTTTTGCCGTCCACCAGGATGTGGCCATGGTTGACCATCTGGCGCGCCATGGGGCGGCTTTCCGCCAGGCCCAGCCGGTACACCACGTTATCCAGCCGGCGCTCCAACAGGGAGAGCATATTTTCGCCGGTGGCGCCCCGCATATTGGCGGCCATTTCATAGTATTTCCTAAATTGGGATTCCAATACACCATAGGCACGGCGCAGCTTCTGTTTTTCCCGGAGCTGGATGCCGTATTCGCTCTGCTTACGCTGGCGGCCCTGGCCGTGCTGGCCGGGGATGGTGTGGCGCTTGACCACGGCGCACTTGGCGCTATAGCAACGCTCGCCCTTGAGGAACAGCTTTTCGCCTTCCCGGCGGCACTGCCTGCAAACGGAATCGGTATATCTTGCCATTTTCCTTTGCCTCCTTAGACTCTTCTACGCTTGGGCGGACGGCAGCCATTGTGAGGGATGGGCGTCACGTCCTTGATCATGTTGACCTCCAGGCCGGCGCTCTGAAGCGCACGGATGGCGGCTTCCCGGCCGCTGCCCGGGCCCTTTACATACACTTCCACCGTGCGGAGGCCATGCTCCATAGCGGCCTTGGCTGCGGCTTCAGAGGCCATCTGGGCGGCAAAGGGCGTGCTCTTCCGGCTGCCCCGGAAACCCAGCCCGCCTGCGGAAGCCCAGGAAATCGCGTTGCCCTGGAGATCCGTGATGGTGACCATGGTATTGTTGAAGGAGGAACGGATATGCGCTGCGCCACGCTCGATGTTCTTCTTTTCGCGACGCTTACGGGTGGTCTTTTTGACCTTGCCTTTGGTTGCTGCCATGATGCCTTTCCCTCCTTACTTTTTCCTGCCGCCCACGGTGCGCTTGGGTCCCTTGCGGGTGCGGGCGTTTTGCTTGGTGCTCTGGCCACGGACAGGCAGGCCCTTGCGGTGCCGAACCCCGCGGTAGCAGCCGATCTCGATGAGGCGCTTGATGTTCATGGAAACTTCACGCCGCAAATCGCCTTCTACCTTTACGTTGTGGTCAATATACTCTCTCAGCTTGCTTACGTCGTCTTCCGTCAGATCCCGCACGCGAATGTCAGGATCTACGCCGGTGGCGCTCAGGATATCGGAAGCGGTCTTGCGGCCGATGCCGTAAATGTATGTCAGGCCGATCTCGACTCGCTTGTCTCTGGGCAGATCCACGCCGGATATACGTGCCATTCTCGTTACCTCCGTTAAAATTTGGGTTGATATATGCTGGCCCACCCGGATTTCTTCAGGCGTTAGCTGAAGCAGCCGCTCCGGGCGGGAGGGTATTTGTTAGGGGCTTAGCCTTGCTTTTGCTTATGCTTGGGATTCTCGCAGATGACCATCACGCGGCCCTTGCGCTTGATGATCTTGCACTTCTCGCAAATGGGTTTTACAGAAGGCCTGACTTTCATCGTAATTTCCTCCTTGTCAGTTCTTAGTGCGCCACGTGATGCGGCCGCGGGTCAAGTCATAGGGGGACAGCTCCACCGTCACCTTGTCCCCAGGCAGGATGCGAATGAAATTCATCCGCAATTTGCCCGAAATGTGGGCTAAAATCTTGTGTCCATTGATCAGCTCCACCTCGAACATGGCGTTGGGGAAGGAGTCGGTCACAACACCTTCAACTTCGATTACGTCCGTCTTAGACAAGCTATCCCTCCTCAAAAATCCGTATCATGGTTTTCTTCCAGTTGGCGCAGGGCCTTGCGGAGATGGGCGTCTGCGGCGTTGTCGCCAAACAGGGCCGGATCGATCCGGTAAGCCGTTGCGCGTATATGCCTACGCTTTTTCCGCTTTGGGGTTTGTGCCTTTCGCCGCTTGCCGTCGGCCAGCAGGAGATACTCCGTCCCCTCTGTTCCAACGACCACCAAAGGGGTCCCCTTATCCCGGCCTGCGGTGGCAATCACCACCCGGCCGATGTCCTCAGCATGGGACATGGTCTACCTCCTGGCTGAAGGTGAGGAGCAGGGGTTCGTCCTCGGTGATGGCGATGGTATTTTCGTAGTGGGCGCTGGGCTTTCCATCCCGGGTCACCACGGTCCAGCCATCGCTCTTTTGCAGCACTTCCCGGCCGCCCAGGTTGATCATGGGCTCCACCGCAATGGTCATGCCGGGGGTCAGCCGCACCCCCCTGCCGAATCCGCCCCCTACGAAGTTGGGCACATCCGGCGGTTCGTGCATATCCCGGCCGATGCCGTGGCCGATCAGCTCCCGCACCACCCCGTAGCCGTGGGCTTCCGCGTGGGCCTGTACGGCCCTGGAAATGTCGCTGATGCGATACCCGGGCCGGGCAAACTTGAGCCCTTCAAAGAAGCATTCCCGGGTGACCCGGACCAGCTCCTCCACCGCGGGGTCCACCTGGCCGATCAGGAAGGTACGGGCGGCGTCCCCGTGAAACCCATCCAACTTGGCGCCTACGTCCACGCCGATGATGTCCCCCTCCTTGAGCCGGTAATGGCCCGGGATCCCGTGGACCACCTGTTCGTTCACCGAGGTGCAGATGCTTTTGGGATACCCATTATAATGGAGGAAGGAGGGGGTGGCCCCTTGGCTGCGGATGTATTCCTCCGCAGCCCGGTCCAGCTCCAGGGTGCTTACCCCGGGCTTTGCCAGCCGGCCCATCAGGGCCAGCGTCCCCTCTACCACCCGTCCTGCGGCCTGCATCTTTTGGATGTCCGCCGCGTTCTTGATGGTCATCATGCCAGCTTCTCCAGCAGGGCGGCGATCTCCGCCGACACCACGTCCATGGGCTGGCTGCCGTTTACGGTCTGAAGCAAGCCCTTTTCCGCGTAATACTGGATCAGGGGCTGGGTCTTCTGGTTATAGGCCAGGATCCGGTTCCGTACGGTTTCCGGCTTATCATCGTCCCGGATGTACAGGGTGGCGCCGCACTTTTCACAGGTGGGCTTGCTGTACAGGGACACATGGTAGCCCGCCCCGCAATCGGGGCACATCCGCCGGCCGCTGATCCGCTCCACCAGCACCGATTCAGGCACGTCGATGTTCACCGCCATGTGGATGGTGGTCAGACCGGATAAGGCGTCCGCCTGGGCGATGGTGCGGGGGAAGCCGTCCAGCAGGAACCCCTTTTCGCAATCCGGAGCCTGTAGCCGTTTTTCCACCATGGCGATGATGATATCATCGCTCACCAGCCCGCCGGCTTCCACCACCGCCTTGGCCTGTTTCCCAAGCTCCGTGCCTTCCCGCATCTCCTTGCGGAGCATATCGCCTGTGGAAATATGGGCGATGCCGAAGCGTTCGCATACCTTTTCAGCCTGGGTGCCTTTACCAGCGCCCGGAGGCCCTAGAAAAACCAGATGCATAGCTTACTCCTTATCCCAGGAAGCCCTTGTAATGCCGCATGAGCATCAGGGACTCCAGCTGCTCGGTGGTCTCCAGGGCCACGCTCACCATGATCAGCACGCTGGTGGGGCCGAAGGCGTTGAACATGGTATTGCTCAAGCCAAACAGGTACAGCAGCACTGCCGGGATGATGGCCAGGCACATGAGGAAGAAGGCGCCGAACAGGGTCAGGCGGTTGCTGATCTTCATCAGGTAATCGCCCGTGGGTTTGCCGGGCCGGATGCCCGGGATGAATCCGCCATTCTGCTGCAAATTCTTGCTGATCTCCACCGGATTGAAGGAGATGGTGCTGTAGAAATAGGCAAAGCCTATGATCAGCAGGGCGTATACCACATAGTAGATGGGGGTGCCGGCAGCCAGCCACTTATGATAGAAGGTATAGAACCCGCTATTGGGCCAGAACTGCAGGATCATGCTGGGCACCTGCATCAGGGTAATGGCAAAGATCAAAGGCATAACGCCATTGGCGTTGGCCTTCATGGGGATGTGGGTAGCCTGGCCGCCGTACATTTTCCGGCCCACCACCCGCTTGGCGTACTGGACGGGGATCCGCCGGACCGCCCGGTCTACCAGCACCACGCCGGTGATGATCACCAGGGCGAATATCAGCATAACGGGGATGATCCACCAGGCATAATAGCCTTGGACAAACACGCCGCTGAACATATCCACCACAACCCGGGGGACCTGGGAGCAGATGGAAGCGAATATGATCATGGAAACGCCGTTGCCCACGCCTTTTTCCGTGATGCGTTCGCCCATCCAAACCAGGAAAGCGGTACCTGCGGTGCACACGATGCCGATGGTGGCGTATACATACCAAGCGGTGCTGGTGACCACGCCTTCGCCCATGCCCACCACGATGCCGATGCTCTGCACCAGGGCCAGGCCGATGCCAGTATACCGGGTGATCTTTTCGATCTTCTGCCGGCCGTCCTCCTCTTTGGCCATGCGCTCCAAGCTGGGGATGGCAATGGTCAAAAGCTGGATGACGATGGAACCCGTGATGTAGGGGGAGATACCCATGGCAAAGATGGTAAACTGGCTGAAGCTACCGCCCGAAAGCAGGTTCAGGAAGCCCAGGATATCATACTTGCCCGCCATTTCCGCAATGCTGCTGGCGTCCACAAAGGGCACTGGAATGAAGGAACCCAACCGGTAGATCACGATCAGCAGAAGGGTGAACAGCATCCGGGTGCGGATGTCCTTGATATTCCAGGCGTTGAGGATGGTCTTAAGCATTAGACCACCTCAACAGTTCCGCCCGCCGCCTCAATGGCTTTCTGGGCCGCCTCGGTAAATTTCGCGGCTTTCACGTCCAGTTTCTTGGTCAGCTCGCCGCGGCCCAGGATCTTGAGCCCGTCTTTTTGGATCTTGCTGATGATGCCGGCCTCCTTGAGGGATTCGGCGGTGACCACCGTGCCGTCAGCCAGCTTGTTGAGCGTTTCCACGTTGACGGTGGTGTATTCCTTAGCAAAGATGTTGGTGAAGCCCCGCTTGGGGATACGCCGGGCCAGAGGCATCTGACCGCCTTCAAAGCCGTTCTTCTTGCTGCCGCTGCGGGCCTTTTGGCCCTTATGGCCATAGCCGGCGGTCTTGCCCAAGCCGGAACCGGTGCCCCGGCCTACCCGCTTCTTGGCGGCGGTAGAGCCTGCCGCTGGCTTTAACTCATGTAGTTTCATCGTGCACCTCCGTTACACTTCTTCGACCTTGACCAGGTGCTTTACCTTGAAGATCATGCCGCGGATGCAGGGATTGTCTGGCTGCACCACAGTATGGTTGGTTTTCCTGAGGCCCAGGGCCTTGACGGTCGCCTGCTGGTCTTTCAGGGCGCCGATGGTGCTCTTTACCAGCGTAATTTTCAAGTTCGCCATAGTTTGCCTCCCTTAGCCCAGAATTTCTTCTACGGTCTTGCCCCTGAGCTTGGCGATCTCCTCGGCGGTGCGCAGCTGCCGCAGGCCGTCCATGGTGGCCTTTACGCAGTTGGCCGGATTGTTGGAGCCAAAGCTCTTGGTGCGGATATCCTTGATCCCCACCATTTCCAGCACCGCACGGGCAGGGCCGCCTGCGATAACGCCGGTACCTTCTTGGGCGGGGAGCATACGCACATGGCCCTTGCCAAACTTGCCCTCCACCGCATGGGGGATGCTGGTACCCACCAGGGGGATCTCGATCATGTGACGTTTGGCGTCTTCCACGCCCTTGCGCACGGCCTCGGGAATTTCCGCGGCCTTACCCATGCCAACGCCCACGTGGCCGTTCTCGTCGCCTACCACCATCAGGGCGGAGAAGCGGAAGTTCCGGCCGCCTTTTACAACCTTTGCTACCCGGTTGATGGACACGAGCCTTTCTTTCAGATCCAATGTAGATGCATCAATACGCTTCTGCATGTTAACCTCCTTAGAATTTCAGCCCGGCCGCCCGAGCGCCTTCGGCCAATTCCGCGACGCGGCCCGTATACAGATAGCCGCCCCGGTCGAACACGACCTCCTGGACGCCCTTTTCCAGCGCCCGCTTGCCTACCAGCTCACCCACCAGCTTGGCGGCTTCCTTCTTGGTCTTTTCCGCCAGCTGGCCCTTGATCTCCGCGTCCAGGGTGGAGGCGGATGCCAGGGTCTGGGAGGTTGTATCGTCGATGACCTGCGCGTAGATGTTATTCAGGCTGCGGTATACATTCAGCCGGGGCCGTTCGCCGGTGCCCACGATGTGGCGGCGCGTACGGTTGTGCCTGGCCTTGCGCACAGCGTTTTTATCGATCTTTGAAATCATACTGCTACTCCTTCTCTACGCTTTATTTGCCGGTCTTGCCTTCTTTACGGCGTACGAACTCGTTTTCGTACTTGATGCCCTTGCCCTTATAGGGTTCCGGCGGCCGTACCTTGCGGATATCCGCGGCCATCTGCCCCACCTGCTGCTTGCTGATGCCCAGCACGCTGATCCGGTTGGGGTTGGGAACTTCAAAGGTGATGCCGGCAGGGGCCTCAAACTCCACGGGATGGGAGTAGCCCACGTTCAATACCAGCTTGGTACCCTGCATCTGGGCACGATAGCCTACGCCCACGATGTCCAGGTTCTTCTGATAGCCGCTGGTCACGCCCACCACCATGTTGTGGATCAGGGAGCGGGACAGGCCGTGAAGGGCCTTATGCTCCTTGTCGTCGCTGGGGCGCTTTACCAGCAGGACGCCCTCTTCCATGGAAATTTCCATGTCCGGGGAGATCTTTTCGCTAAGCTGGCCCTTGGGGCCTTTAACATTCACGGTGTTATCGTCGCCGACCGTGATTGTCACTCCGCCAGGGATGTTGATCGGAAGTTTTCCGATTCGTGACATGTGTTACACCTCCAAATGTAGATTTCTTGTTTATGAAAGACCGATTGGGGGACGGCAAGCCGTTCCCCATATCAGTGCTTACCAGATGTATGCCAGCACTTCGCCGCCCACGCCCTGCTTACGGGCCTCCCGGTCGGTCATGATGCCCCGGGAAGTGGACAGGATGGCAATGCCCAGGCCGTTGAGCACCTTGGGCAGGTTATCCTTGCGGGCGTAGACCCGAAGGCCCGGCTTGGAGATCCGCTTCAGGCCGGTGATGACCTTCTGGCGGTTGGGGCCGTATTTGAGGGTGATGTGGATGTTCTTGGCCACGCCTTCCTCCCGGATATCGAAGCCTTTGATGTATCCCTCCTCCAGCAGGATCTCGGCGATGGCCTTTTTAACCGTGGAAAGGGGTACGTCCACCTCATCGTGACGGGCGATGAGTGCATTGCGGATACGCGTGAGCATATCAGCGATGGGATCGGTAATCAGCATAATTCGTTCTCCTTTCTACGGTTTTACCAGCTTGCCTTACGCACGCCGGGGATCTCGCCCTTATAGGCCATCTCGCGGAAGCAGATACGGCAGATGCCGTACTTGCGCAGCACGCTGTGGGGACGGCCGCAGATCCGGCACCGGGTATAGGCCCGGGTCGAGAACTTGGCGGGGCGGGACTGCTTGATCTTCATGCTCGTTTTTGCCACGGTATCTTCCTCCTTATCAAGCCTGGATGAAGGGCATGCCCATGAGGCTGAGCAGTTCCTTCGCTTCTTCGTCGGTCTTGGCGGTGGTCACGAACACGATGTCCATGCCCCGTACCTTATCGACGTCGTCATAGTTGATCTCGGGGAAGATCAGCTGCTCCTTCACGCCCATGGCGTAGTTGCCACGGCCGTCGAAGCTGGTGTCGGAGATGCCGCGGAAGTCGCGCACCCGGGGCAATACGATGTTCATGAGCTTATCGGCAAAGTAGTACATCCGGTCTCCCCGCAGGGTGACCTTGGCGCCGATGTTCATGCCCTCCCGGACCTTGAAGTTTGCAACGGACTTCTTGGCCTTGGTGACGATGGGCTTCTGGCCTGCGATCAGGGCCAGCTCGTTTACCGCGTTCTCCAGGCCCTTGGCGTTGTCCTTTTCAGAGCCCAGACCCATGTTCAGCACGATCTTATCCAGCTTGGGGATCTCCATGGGGTTCTTATATCCAAACTTTTCCCGAAGGGCAGGCACTACTTCGTCGGTATACTTGACCTTGAGGCGGGGCGCTTCGGTAAAGGGCTTGGCTTCCTCTTGCTTTTTCTTCTTGGCGGGCGCCGAAGAAGCGTTATCTTTCTTGGCCATTCTCTTTTCCTCCTGCCTTAGTCGATGTTCTTGCCGCACTTCTTGCAAACGCGGACCTTCTTATCGCCCACAACAGCGTGGCCCACCCGGGTCGCCTTGTTGCACTTGGGGCATACCAGCATCACGTTGGAAACGTTGATGGTGCCTTCCTTGTTGATGCGGCCGCCCTGCTCGCCCTGCTTGCGGGGCTTGGTGTGGCAAACGATCATGTTGGCGTTCTGCACGATGACCCGCTCCTTCTTGGGGAAGGAGGCCAGGATCTTGCCCTGCTTGCCCTTATCCTTGCCGGCGATGATGACGACGGTGTCGTCCTTTTTCACATTCAGCTTGTTCATTCTTGGCGTCCTCCCTTAGAGCACTTCCGGCGCGAGGGATATGATCTTCATATAATCCTTCTCGCGGAGCTCCCGCGCCACCGGCCCGAAAATACGGGTGCCGCGGGGCTGCTTCTGGTCGTTGATGATGACCGCAGCATTGTCGTCGAAGCGGATGTGGCTGCCGTCGGGACGATGGGTGCCGGATACCGTCCGGACCACCACAGCCCGTACCACGTCCTTTTTCTTCACGGCGCCGCCGGGAGATGCCGACTTGACGGAGGCGACGATCACGTCGCCGATATTGGCGCTCTTGCGATGGGAGCCGCCCAGCACGCGGATGCACATGATCTCCTTCGCGCCGCTGTTGTCCGCTACCTTCAAACGGGTTTGAGGTTGAATCATATCGGTCTCCTTTCCGGCTTACTTGGCCTTTTCGATGATCTCGGCCACCCGCCAGCGCTTATCCTTGCTGAGGGGCCGGGTCTCCATGATGCGCACGGTATCCCCGATGCCGCAGGCGTTCTCTTCGTCATGGGCCTTGAACTTGCGGGTGCGGTTTACCATCTTGCCGTAGAGGGGATGGCGCACCTTGGTCTTGATGGCGACCACCACGGTCTTATCCATTTTGTCGCTCACCACCACGCCGGTGCGGGTTTTACGATAGCCTCTGTTTTCCACGATGATATCCTCCTTTCACCCTTACTCGGCCGCCTTGAGCTCGCGCTCGCGGATGAGGGTCTTGACCCTGGCCACGTCCTTCTTGCACTCACGCATCCGCTGGGGATTGGTGAGCTGGCCGGTAGCCAGCTGGAAGCGGAGGTTGAACAGCTCCTCCTTGAGCTCCTTTTCCTTTGCGGCGAGCTCTTGGGTAGAAAGATTTTTCAATTCGCTAGCCTTCATTGCTCTCGCCTCCTACCTCGGTCTCTTTCTTTGCGATCTTGCACTTGATGGGCAGCTTGTTGGCTGCAAGGCGCAGGGCCTCCCGGGCGATGGCCTCGTCCACCCCTGCGATCTCGAACATGACCCGGCCGGGCTTTACCACGGCCACCCAGTATTCGGGCGCGCCTTTACCGGAGCCCATACGGGTGCCGGCGGGCTTCTGGGTCACGGGCTTGTCGGGGAAGATCTTGATCCAGACCTTACCGCCACGCTTGATGTAACGGGTCATGGCCACACGGGCGGCCTCGATCTGGTTGCTGGTGATCCAGCCAGGCTCCTGGGCCACAAGGCCGAACTGGCCGTATGCGATGAAGTTGCCGCGATGGGCTTCGCCCTTCATGCGGCCACGGTGCACTCTCCTGCGCTTGACTCTTTTAGGCATCAACATGGTTATTTGCCTCCTTACGCTTTCTTTTGCTTGCTCAGCACTTCGCCCTTGTAGATCCACACCTTGCAGCCGATCCGGCCGTAGGTGGTGTGGGCCTCTGCAAAGCCGTACTCAATGTCGGCGCGCATGGTCTGCAGGGGAATGGAGCCGTCGTGGTAGCCTTCGCTGCGGGCGATCTCCGCGCCGCCCAGACGGCCGGAGCACGCCAGCTTGATGCCCTTGGCGCCCGCCTTCATGGAGCGCTGCATGGCCTGCTTCATGGCCCGCCGGAAGCTGATACGCTTCTCCAGCTGGGCTGCGATGTTTTCCGCCACCAGCTGGGCGTTGGCGTCCGGATTGCGGATCTCCATGATGTTTACGTTCACAGGCTTGCCGATCAGCTTGGCCACATCCGCCCGGATGGCTTCCACCCCGACGCCGCCCTTGCCGATGAGCATACCGGGACGGGCGGTGTGGATGCTGACGGTGACCTTATTGGCAGCCCGCTCGATGTCGATCTTGGCGACGCCGGCGGCATAATGGACCTTCTTGAGATGATCGCGGATCTTCCTGTCCTCTACGAGATAGTCGGAGAAGTCCTTCTTGGAAGCATACCAACGGGTATTCCAATCGCGGATGACGCCCACGCGGAAACCATTCGGATTAACTTTTTGTCCCATACTTTTCCTCCTTACTTGGCCTGATCCAGGATCACGGTAATGTGGCTGGTGCGCTTGCGGATGCGGGTGGCCCGGCCTTGGGCGCGGGGACGGAACCGCTTGAGGGTGGGGCCCTGGTTGGCGTACACCTCTGCCACATACAGGGTGTCCGCGCTCAGGCCCAGGTTGTTCTCCGCATTGGCCACGGCGCTGTTGAGCACCTTGAGGACCGGCTCGGAAGCGGCCTTGGGGGTGAACATCAGGATGCCCTGGGCTTCCTTGACGCTCTTGCCGCGGATCAGGTCGATGACGGCCTTCACCTTGCGGGAGGAGATCCGGACGTAACGGGCGATGGCCCGGGGACGCTTATCGGCGTTTTCGCGGCGCGCCGCGCTCTTTTCTCTAGACCTAGTTGCCATTTTTCTTCCTCCTCCTTACCTGCCGCCGGTGCTCTTCTCGGAACCCCGGTGGCCCCGGAAGGTACGGGTGGGGGCGAACTCGCCCAGCTTATGACCGACCATTTCCTCGGTCACATATACGGGAACGTGCTTGCGGCCATCGTGCACAGCGATGGTGTGGCCCACCATATCCGGGAAGATGGTGGATGCCCGGGACCAGGTTTTCACCACGGTCTTCTTGCCGCTCTCGTTCATATCCTCAATGCGCTTGAGCAAACGCGCTTCTACAAACGGGCCTTTCTTGACTGACCTGCTCATGCTGTTCTCCTTTCCCTATCACTTACCGTCCCTGCGGCGGACGATGAACTTGTCGTTGACGTTCTTGGTCTTGCGGGTCTTATAACCCAGGGCAGGCTTGCCCCAAGGGGTTACAGGGCCGGGACGGCCCACAGGGCTCTTGCCCTCGCCGCCGCCGTGGGGGTGGTCGCAGGGGTTCATGACGGAACCGCGCACGGTGGGGCGGAAGCCCAGATGCCGGGTGCGGCCCGCTTTACCCAGCATGATGTTGGCATGGTCCACATTGCCCACCTGGCCGATGGTGGCCTTGGCGTCCATGGGGATCCGGCGCACTTCGCCGCTGGGGAGGCGAACCTGGGCGTACTTGCCTTCCTTTGCCATGAGCTGGGCAGCGTTGCCGGCGGACCGGACCAGCTGCGCGCCCTTGCCGGGCTTGAGCTCGATGCAGTGGATCATGGCGCCCACGGGGATGTTCTTGATCTGGAGGGCGTTGCCCACCTTGATGTCCGCGCCTTCGCCGGAAAGGAGGCTGTCGCCTACCTGCAGGCCCAGGGGCGCGATGATGTAGCGCTTTTCGCCATCGGCATAATGGAGCAGGGCGATGTTGGCGCTGCGGTTGGGATCGTACTCGATGGTGGCGACTTTGGCGGGGATGCCGTCCTTATTCCGCTTGAAGTCGATGACCCGGTACTTCCGCTTGGCGCCGCCGCCCCGATGGCGGACGGTGATGCGGCCCGCATTGTTGCGGCCGCCGGTGGACTTCAGGTCCTCTAGCAAGGAACGCTCCGGCTTGGTGCAGGTGATCTCCTCAAAGGCGGAAACCGTCATGCCCCGCTGGCCGGGAGTGGTGGGTTTAATCTTTCTGATTGCCATGGTGTGCCTCCTTACTGCGCGATGCTGTCGAAGAACTCAATACCCTTGGAATCCTTCTTCAGCTTCACATAAGCCTTCTTTACGGAGGGGCGGCGGCCCTGGTGCATGCCCTGCCGCTTGATCTTGCCCAGTACGTTGATGGTGTGGACGTTTTCGACCTTGACGCCGAAAACCTGCTCCACCGCCTGGCGGATCTCCGTCTTGGAAGCCTTCTTGTCCACGATGAAGGTGTAAACCTTATCGGCCAGATGGTCGTAGCTCTTCTCTGTGAGCACGGGCTTGATGATGATATCGTGCGGGTTCTGCATTATGCGTACACCTCCTCGATCTTGGCCAGCGAATCCTTGGTGAGGATCAGCGTATCGTACTTGAGGATCTCGTAAACGTTCAGGGTGCCCACCAGGGTGGTCTTCACGTTGGGGATGTTGCCGGTGGCCCGCTCCACGGTCTCGTCCTTTTCAGGGAGGACCACCAGGGCCTTGTTCACCTTAACGGCATCCAGCACCTTGATCATTTCCTTGGTCTTGGGGGCGGCCAGCTCCAGGGCGTCGAACACCACGAGGCTGCCGTCGTTCACCTTGGAGGAAAGGGCGCTCTTCATGGCCAAACGCTTGACCTTCTTGTTGACGCTTACCCGATAATCCCGGGGCTTGGGGGCGAACACTACGCCGCCGTGGCGCCACTGGGGAGAGCGGGTGGAACCCTGCCGGGCACGGCCGGTGCCCTTTTGCCGCCAGGGCTTGATGCCGCCGCCGCTGACTTCCGCGCGGGTCAGGGCGCTTTGGGTGCCTTGGCGCTGGTTGGCTAGATACGCACGCACCACCGTATGGAGGGCGGCCTGGTTGACTTCCTGGGCGAAGATCTCATCGCTGAGCTTCACCGTGCCGATCTCTTGGCCGGCAATATTGTACAATGCTACGCTAGGCATACTTGCTTCCTCCTTTATTTGACGGTCTCACGAACCATGACCAGGCCGCCCTTGGCGCCGGGGATCGCGCCCCGTACCAGCAGCAGGTTCCGCTCGGCGTCCACCCGAACCACCTCCAGGTTTTGGACGGTGATCCGCTCGTGGCCCATATGGCCGGGCAGGTGCTTGGTCTTGAATACCTCGCCGGGATAGGTGCAGGCGCCCATGGAGCCGGCTACCCGGTAGGAGTGGGAACCGTGGGTCTTACGGCCCCGGGACTGGTTCCAACGCTTGATGGTGCCCTGGAAGCCCTTGCCCTTGCTGGTGCCGGTCACGTCTACCATATCCCCCTGCTGGAACGCATCCACCGTGATGACCTGACCCACTTCGTAAGCGGCGGTATCATCCAGCTTGAATTCCCGGGTGTAACGGTAAGCGCCCTGGCCAGCTTTCTTGAAGTGGCCCAACATGGGCTTGGTGCACAGCTTTTCGCGGATGGGCTTGAAGGCTACCTGTACCGCCTCATAACCGTCGTGCTCCACGGTCTTCTTTTGGACCACGGGGCAGGGACCGGCCAGAACTACAGTGACGGGAATCATGGTGCCGTCTTCCCGGAACATCTGGGTCATGCCGACTTTGGTGCCCAAAATAGCTTTCTTCATCTTTGTTCACCTCCGTATCAAAGTTTGATCTCGATATCCACGCCGGCGGGAAGATCGAGCTTCATCAGCGCATCCACCGTCTTGGCGGAGGGCTGCAGGATGTCGATGAGGCGCTTGTGGGTGCGCATTTCAAACTGCTCCCGGCTATCCTTATACTTGTGGGGGGAGCGGAGAATGGTGACGATCTCCTTCTCGGTGGGAAGCGGGATGGGGCCGGATACCCGGGCGCCCGTCCGCCGGGCCGTATCCACGATCTTCTCGGCGCTCTGGTCGATCAGGTCGTGCTCGTAGGCCTTGAGCTTGATGCGGATCTTTTGGTTTGCCATATTATTTCGTCCTCCTTCAAAGTCTCGGGCAGTACACGCTTCCGTGTGTTTCATCTTAAAAAAGCCGCACACGGGCGCCATGCCCGTTGCCCTGTTTTATGGGCGCGTCCGCGGAAATTACCCGGATGGCAATCGCCGGCAACCTCCCGCGGCCGCTCGCCTTCGGCCCTTTGGGCGCGAAAACGGCCGCGCGTTCGCGCAACGATACTTATATTACACGATATTTGCCCTGATTGCAAGCCTTTTTTGCCCATTTTCCCAACTTTTTTTGTAATGTCCACGCAGCCGGGTGTTTCTCGCTATATCTTGTGGTTTTTCGGCCCCTTTCCCACTATTTTTTTGCTGCCGCCCTGGCCGTTTCTCCTGCTCCACCGTCCGGGTGCGGGGATAATGCGGGGCCTTCCTGGGCGGCTCCCGGCGGGGCGGGGGGGCGGCGGTTTGGCGGCCCTTCGGGCCGCCAAACAAGGCCGCCGGCCGCAGG
>ERZ506979.762-NODE-762-length-17499-cov-4.232630_pt1 | contig 17499 bp, 23 predicted proteins | sample MGYA00512887_ERZ506979 | MGnify/ENA metagenome assembly ERZ506979 | reverse complement strand
CCCAGGTTCTGAAGGGCCAGACTCTGGCGTTTTTTGGCCGAACGGCTGGGTGCGGCTTCATGTTCCGCCTCGCCGTCCGCCTGCCACTGATAGGTTTTTTTACGGGGCATGCTTGTTCCGGTCTAGAGGTAAATGCCCAGAATCACGCCCGCCAGCACCACCGGAGAGATGATTCCGTTGAGCGTGAAAAAGGCGGTGTTCACATGCCGCAGATCCTGAGGTCGCATCAGCCGGTGCTCCAGCAGAAGCAGCGCGGCGATGCCCAGACAGATTACATACCACGGCCAGGAGAGTCCGGCCGCCAGACCCGTCAGCAGCAGGAAAATGGCGGTCATCACATGGGAGAAGGCCGCCAGGGCCAGGGAGGTGTCCGGTCCGTAGACCGAGGGCACGGAGCGCAAATCAAAGGCAAGGTCGAAATCCAGATCCTGAAAGGCGTAATAGATGTCAAAGGCTCCGACCCAGAAGGTCACGGCCAGAAAGAGCAGCACGGGCGAGAGGTCCATGCCCGCAGGATTCACGCTGATCCAGCCCGCCAGGGGGGCCAGGCCCAGCGTGGCTCCGAGCCAGAAATGACAAAGAGCGGTGACGCGTTTGAGCAGGCTGTAGGCGGCCGCAAAAAGCAGGGCCGGCACGGCCAGCCAAAGGCAGAGGCTGTTCAGGCAGGCGCAGGCCAGAATGAAAATCAGAGCCATGACTCCGCAGAAGGCCCAGGTCTGCGCCTTGTTGATGGCCCCGGTGACCAGCGGGCGGTCACTGGTGCGCGGATTGTCGCGGTCAAAGGGCAGGTCCACCAGGCGGTTGAAGGCCATGGAGAAGGAACGCGCGGCCACCATGCCGATAGTCAGAAAAATCAGGCTGCGCAAGGGCGGCAGGCCCCGCGCGGCCAGAAAAGCCCCGGCCCAGGCATAGGGCAGGGCAAAGATGGAATGCTCGATTTTGATCATCCGGCAGATGTCGGCGAATTGGCCGAAGGGCGTGCGCATGCTGCTATCCTCCACAATCGGCGGGGTCGCCGTGCAGTTTGTCCAGAGCGTGGGGCAGGGCGGGCAACACGGCGGCCAGATTTTCCAGTACGCCCTTGCGGCTGCCCGGCAGGTTGATGACGATGCTCCGGCCCAGCACTCCGGCCACGGCGCGGGAGATGGCGGCGTGCGGCGTTTTGGCCAGACTCGCGGCCATCATGGCCTGGCTGAAGCCGGGCAGGGGCATGTCCAGCAGGGTGGCCGTGACCTGAGGCGCGATGTCGCGCGGCGAAAGACCCGTGCCGCCGGTGGTGCAGATCAGGTCATAGCCTTGGTTCAGGGCCAGATCCGTAAGCAAAGCGCGGAGCAGCGCGGGTTCGTCCGGCAGCAGAAAGCCCTGGCTGTGGCAGAGCGGCAGGCGCGCGGCCGCCATATCCTTGATCACCGGACCGCTCAGATCCTCGCGCAGCCCCTGGGAGCCCTTGTCCGAAAGCGTGATCCAGGCCAGAGAGCGGCCTTCCTTGCGAACTTCCAGGCAAAGGGCGTCGTTGTCCGGAATCGGAATGGGCGCGATATCCGTCAGGGCCGTGACCAACGGGCAGTCATGGGCATGCGGGTTGTTGAGGCCGGAAGGTGAGGGCAGCCAGATGCGTCCGGTGACCTTGAGCAATTCCGTTCCGTCCGCGTCGTACAGGCGGCTGCCCACGGGCAGGCGGGGCAGGGGACGCGGAATGGGTTCCGCGAGGCAATGCGCGGGCCAGACGTCTACCCCCGGCAGTTCGGCGGGAAGCAAAGGCAGACAATCTCCAGCCCGGCAGGGCCGCAATCGCAGGCAGAGATGCATAAGTGCGCGCTCCGAAGAGGAATTGGCCGTCCAGGACGGCGCTTGAATAGAATATTGTAGCCGTAAGCGCAATGGGTTACAAGTCCGGTACGCGCCGATCGCTCTGGCGTTTCATAAGGATGTTTGAAGGAGTTGCGCATGCCCACCCGTAGTCAGGACGAAACCCGGAACCTGCATATCCTCGGCACGGGCCGTCTCCCGGCCCTTGAGGGCGGCCCCGGCGTCGGTCTGCTGGAATCCTTTCCCAACTGCTATCCGCGGCGGCCCTATGTGATCAGCATCAGTTTTCCCGAATTCACCTCTCTTTGCCCGGTGACGGGACAGCCGGACTGCGGGACCATCAGCGTGGAATACGTGCCGGACAAGCTCTGCGTGGAATCCAAGAGCTTCAAACTCTATATGTTCGCGTTCCGCAACCACCAGTCTTTTATGGAAACCATCACCAACACCGTGCTGGAGGATCTGCGCGAGCTGCTCGCCCCCTGCTGGTGCCGGGTCAAAGGCCTGTTCGCGCCGCGCGGCGGCACGCGCATCCATGTTTTCGCCGAAGAGTTCAAGGAAATGCCCGAGGAGCAGAACCAACGCGTGCGTGAGGCCGTGCGGGCCTGGCGGTCGGAAACCGATCCGCACCGGCCCTGAGCGGTTGCGGCAAGGCAAGTGATCTGAGCATGCTGCGGAGTACCAGCCCTCAGTCGGCGCGGGCCGCGCCGGGCCGGATGCTGCGCACGGCGGCCCTGCTGGGCGGTTTCACACTCGTCTCGCGCCTGCTGGGTCTGGCCAGGGATATGGGCATGGCATGGCTGCTGGGCGGCGGGGCGACGGCTGACGCTCTGGTGGCGGCCATGCGGCTGCCTCATGTGTTGCGCCGTCTCCTGGGCGAAGGGTCCCTGTCCATGACGCTTACCGCCGCCCTGGTGCGCCGCGCCCACGGCCCGGCGGGAAAAAACGGGACCGGACAATGCGGCGCCGACGGAACGGCGGGGCAACGCGGACGGATGTTGCGCCCTCTGGCCGCGGCTCTGGCCCTACGTCTGGGGCTGACTCTGGCGGCTCTGACCCTCTTGGGCCTGCTGGCCGCGCCCTTGCTGGCGGCCTTGCTGGCCCCCGGTTTTTCCGGCCCGGAAGCTGCGCGGGTGGCGGAACTGCTGCGGATCTGCCTGCCTTATCTGCTGACGGCGGGCATGGCCGCTCTGGGTATGGCGTTTTTGCACAGCATGGATGTGTTCTGGCTGCCCGCCTTGTCGCCCGCGCTGTTCAATCTGACCATGCTCCTGTTCACGGTCGCGGCCGCGCTGGGTGGCTGGCCGCCCGCGCAGACGCTGGCTCTGGGCATGCTCTGCGGCGGCCTGGTCCAGTGGCTGGCGCAGTGGCTGGCCCTGCGGTGTCTGCTGAGCGGAGCGACGTCGGCGGCGGGTGAATGCGGGCCTGATGCCGTGGAAGCCGAAGGGGAAAGCATCGGCCGGGCCGCCTGGCGCTGTCTGGCGCATGTTCCGGCCGGTCTGCTGGGGGCCGCCGCGCCGCAGCTGGCCATGCTGGCGGCCATGGGCCTGGCTTCGGGCTTGGGCCAGGGGCAGGTGGCGGCGCTGTATTACGCTGAGCGCCTGCTGGAATTGCCGCTGGGGCTGGTGGGCGTCTGCCTGGGCATGGCCAGTTTGCCGTCCCTGAGCCGTCTCGCGGCGGAACGGAATTTTTCGGCTTTTGGCGACCAGTTGAACGCGGCCCTGCGCTGGACCACGCTTTTCAGCCTGCCCGCCGCCATGGGGCTTTGGGCCGTGGGCCCGGATCTGGTGGACGCCCTGCTGCGGCACGGGGCCTTTGACGCCCGGGCCGCGCGCGAAACCGGGCTGGCGCTCTGGGCCTATCTGCCGGGCCTGCCCGCGTTTGCGCTCAACCGCAGCTTGCTTGCGGGCTGCAACGCGCTGGGCGCGACGCGGCGCACGGCGGTCAGCGCGGGCTGGGCCGTGGCGGCCACACTTGCGGCCGGGGCCGTGCTGGGCCATAGTCTTCCCACTGCCTGTTCGGCCATGGGACCGGCCCTGGCCGTGAGTCTGGGGCTCTGGCTCCAGACCTGCCTGCTCTGGTCCGGCTTGCGCCGGGCGTTGCGCGATTGCGGGCAGCCCGCGCGGGCCGTGCCCTGGCGGGCGCTGTTTCAGCAGGCGCTGGCCGCGCTGGCTGCCGGTGTGGCCGCCTGGGCGGTGCTGACCGCGCGGGCCGTTATGGTTCCCGGAGGCTGGTGGGGCGGCGTGTGGAGCGCTCTGGCCCTGGCTATTGCCGTCGGGCTGACGGCCTGGCTGCTTTGCTTGGCCGCGTTGGGCAATGAGGATCTGGCTGCCCTGACGGGCCGCCTGCGTGGAATGAAATGAGAAGGAGGGCGCAAGGCCGTCGGCTTTTGCGCGCATAACGCCATATGCCTTACATCACACACCGCACGCGCCGCTGGCTGGCATTGACCGCCTGGGCGGCGGGGCTTCTGCTTTTTCTGCTGCTCGGCCTCTGGAATCTGAACGGCAGCCGCCGGGACGCGGAAAACCGGCTCATCAGCGAAGCCGGGCACATGGCCTCGCAGTTGGCGGCCCTGCTTTCGCTGCCCGCCTGGGAACTGGATGAACTGACGGCCCGGACCATAGTCATGGCCGCCATGGAAGACGACAGGATTTACGCCGTCAAGGTCCAGACCCGGCAGGGCATGCTGGAGGGCCAGCGCCGCAATTACCAGTGGGAGCCTGTGCCCTGGGATGACGAAATTGCGGAAAATACCGTGCAGGGCATGAATCCGCTCAAGATGGAAGGCCGGAGCATCGGCTCGGTGGAAGTCTATCTTTCGCCGCGTCTGAGCGCCGAGGAGCAGGCGCTGGTGGCCCGGCGCGAGGTTTGGCGCTTCGCCCTGGCGGCGTTGTTCTGCACCGGCGCGCTGCTTCTGCTGCTCTGGCACTGGGGGGATCTGGCCCGCCTGCGGCGTTTGCTGGCCCGTAAGGCGGACGAGGCGCTGGCCGGAGGCGGCGAAGCCGCGCCGGACAGGATCGTGCTGGGCCTGAGCGCGCCGGCCGCCGACAGCGTCGAGGCTCCGGACGTGGGCGCGCCCGCCGCGGTTTTTCCGGTCAATCCGGCTCTGGGCCGGAGTTTCCAGCGTAAGCACGCCGACGCCTGGCGGGTCACCGCCGGGCTGTTCCGGCAGAGCTTCGCCCGTGCGCCCGAGCTCTTGAGCCGTCTGTATGCGGACGGCGAGGTGGCGGGCCTCTGCCATCTGGGGCGTATGCTGGAACTGGCGGCCCCCTGCCTGGGCGCGGCCCGGCTGGAGGATACGGCCCGGGACATGCAGGCCGCCCTCAATGATCCGCAGTGTGAAACCGCCGCGCTGGCCGTGGAAGCCTGCGTGCACGCCCTTGAAGACGTGCTGGCGGCGCTGGGCGGAGAGAAATAAGCGCTGTTGCGCAAGGAGTTTGCTATGGGCTTTTTTTCAGCCGTTAAAAAAATCTTCGGCGGATCGCGCCAGGATGAAGTTGCGCCACCTTCCGAAGCCGTATCGGCGCAGGAGCCTGAAGCCGGGGCCGGACCCGCGGAACCGGAAGGCGCGCCTGTAAGCCCGGCGAAACCTGCTCCGGAAGCTGCTGTGCCGCGGGCCGCGTCCGTCCCGGCCGAAACCCCGGCTCCGGCCGGGACTTCCGATATTTCCGAAGAGGATGAAGCGCTGACCCTGCGGCTACGCGAGGCCGAACCCCGGCTCTCGGTCTGGCTGGGCATCATTCTGGAGGGCGTGGACAGCGCCGGCGACCTGCTCTGGCAACGGCTGGCCTTTTTGCTGCGCGCTCTGGACGCGCCCCAGGATGAGGTCCAGAACTTTGTGGATGACTTCCGGGCCTGGCTTGAGCGCATGGAGTACCGCCATGTGGAGGAATTCCGCTCCGAGTTGCAATACCGGCTGGCTCTGGCCCTGGATCTGGAGGACGAGGAGGACGAGCGCAGCCGTCTCTTCCTGAAGATCAGCGAAGGCCTCTCGCGTACCCGCGAGCAGTTTGCCCGCCGTCTGGACACGCTCTTCGCCGACCATGGCGAACTGGACGACGCCTTCTGGGAAGAGCTGGAAGAGCTCTTCATCATGGCCGACCTGGGCTATGAACCCTCGCTGGAACTGGTGGAACGCCTCAAGGAGCGCGCCCGGCGGGAAAAAGTCACGCGCGCGGAGCAGGCCCGCGAGCTGCTGCTGGCCGAGCTGGAAGAAATTTTCCGCGCGCCGCGCCGTATTTCGGCCGTTAATCCGCCGGAAGTGGTGCTGATGATCGGGGTCAACGGCGTGGGCAAGACCACCACCATCGCCAAGCTGGCCCACCGCGCGCGCATGCAGGGCAAAAAGGTGATGATCGCGGCGGCGGACACCTTCCGCGCGGCGGCCATCGAGCAGTTGCAGGTCTGGGCCGAGCGGGTGGGAGCCCTGTTCCATGCCCGTCCGGCGGGTTCGGATCCGGCCTCCGTGGCCTTTGAGGCCGTGGACCGGGCGGTGAAGGAAGGCGTGGACGTGCTCTTTGTGGATACGGCCGGGCGCTTGCAGACCAAGGTCAACCTGATGGAAGAACTGACCAAGATCCGCCAGGTGCTGAGCAAGAAGCATTCCGGCGCGCCGCATCGCAGCATTCTGGTTCTGGACGCCACCACCGGCCAGAACGCCCTTTCCCAGACCAAGCTCTTCAAAGAGGCCGCCGGGGTGGACGAACTGATCCTGACCAAACTGGACGGCACGGCCAAGGGCGGCGTGGCCATCGCCGTGGCCATGCAGCACCATCTGCCCATCACTTTTGTGGGCCTGGGCGAAAAAATGGAGGATCTGCGCCCCTTCAACGGCGCGGATTACGCCCGCGCATTGCTGGGTGAACCGGCCGCCGGGGACTAGAGCCGATTAACGTTAGGAATTTATATTCTTAACGTTTGAAGCCGCCAACTTCGGCGCTTAACAGCGCAAATAACTTGCGCTTACGCCTTCGTGGCGGACGGCTGCTCTCGCAGCCGCCAGGGCAAGTTTAAAGTAAACTTGCTCTAAAGCCGCTTGAGGGGAGGCACGCACTTGTACTACGCCTGCATCTGCGCCATCGCCAAGGACGAGACGCCTCATCTGCGTGAATGGGTGTTGCACCACTTTTCCGCGGGCTTCGAGCACATCGTGCTCTATGATAACGGCAGCGTGGAGCCTGTCTCGCGGACGCTGTCGGATCTGGCCGCCGCCGGGCTGGTGACGGTCATTGATTTTCCGGTTCGTGAGGCTCCGCAACTTTCAGCCTATTTTCACTGCCTGCGCACGTGGAAGGACCGCAGCCGCTGGCTGGCCTTCATTGATATTGATGAATTCGTGCTGCCGCTGGCCCGCCATGACGTGCGGGAGCTGCTGGAAGACTATGAAGCCTTCGCCGGTCTGGCCGCGCACTGGATGATATTCGGCTCCGACGGGCATCTGCGCAGGCCGGCGGTCGGCGTGACGGGCAGTTATACCCGCAGCCTGGGCCTCCATCATCATGTCAAAAGTCTGGTGCAGCCGCGCTGGACGCTCAAACCCGTGTCGCCGCACCACTTCGCTTACGCGGAGGGGCGCTTTTGCGTCAATGAGGATCGCGTGCCCGTGCCGGCGGCCTCCTCCTATCCCGTGGCGGAAAAAATCCGCATCAATCATTATTTTTACAAGTCACAGCAGGATTTTGAGGAAAAGATGCGACGCGGTCTGGCGACCGCCGTGCGCGACGCCACGGGCCGGACCCTGGAGGATTTTTATCGTCAGAGCCGCCAAAGCGGCGTGCCCGATACGGCCATCGCGCCTTTTCTGCCCGCCCGGAAATCCCTCAGCCGTTTGCCGCCCAAGGAGCTTGCCGCCGTGGTGACGCAATACTGCGCCAGCGGCCCGGAGGAAGAAATTGCGGCCATCGCGTCTCTGGCCCAGTCCGGCGACATGGCGCGGGCGCTCCGGCGTTACGCCCGGCTGCGCCGCTATCACGCTACGCCCCTGGCGCTGACGCTGGGAGCCAACCTGCACTTCATGCGGGATGAAACGGAAAAAGGCCTGGAACTGCTGGGCGAAGCACTGTTCGCCGCAAGCGGGGACGCGACCCTTCAGACCTGGATTTATGAAGAAATCGGACGCTGCTACGGCCGCCTGCGAAAAACGGAAAAGGCCGAGGCCTTAAAGCGTTTTCTGCAGAGCGCTGCCCGTCATTGAGTGGCCGTCGCGGGCGGAACCGGCCTGAGTTCCCGGTTCCGGTCATGGTAATGGCGGCGCTTGTCCTCATACATGCGTTTGTCGGCAAGGCGGGCCATCTCGGACGGGCTGGCCTCGCTTTTTTTCCAGACGCTGCCCAGCGCCAGAGCCCCGGGATACAGGTTTTCGGCCTCTGCGCGCATGGAGCGAAGCTTTTTTTTGAAAAGTTGCGCGGAAATGCCCCGGCAGATGATGACGAACTCATCGCCGCCGATGCGAAAGAGCTCTTCCTTGCTGAAATGCCGGGCGAAGACTTCGCTCATGCGTTTGAGAAAGATGTCCCCCGCCGTATGCCCCTCGCGGTCATTGAGCGATTTCAGACCGTTGAGATCCACAAAGGCCACGCCTGTCTCGGCGTTTTCAGCGCTTTCCAGCTCGCTCAAAAGCCGCATGTAACTGTGGCGGTTGCCCACTCCGGTGAGGCTGTCATACTGGCTCAGAAACAGAATATTGCTTTCCATACGCTGTTTTTTCTGTTCCATGGTCACAAAATAGGACAGGGACCAGAGCAGGGAAAGATCCTCCCCCAAGTGCCGGGGATTGTCCACGCCGATGAAACCGCTGGCGACGCCGTCCACGTTCAGTTGCGAGATCATCAGACTTTTGATCTCCTGCATCTTCAAAATATCGTAGGTCTGCGGAAAATTCTCCCTGATCTCTTCCAGATCCCGGATGACAATGCTTTGCTCGGGACCCAGAAATGTTTTCCAATCGGGAAGAAGGTCCAGGGACAGGTCCTGCAGCTTGTCTTTCTGTGGCGCAACGCCCTCGGCGCACCATTCATGCGTATTGCTGCAAAAAACCTCATCCCGTTCGCCACTTGTATATTCGAAGACATAGGCCCGGTCGGCCTGATGGATCCGTCCCAGGATGCGCAGAATAATATTGATGGCTTCATTGAAGGTCGGGGCGGTATAGAAGGTGCGCACGCAGTCCACCAGAGCGCGCTGCATTTCCAGCTTGTCCTTGATGGCGCGACTGGTGTTTTCTTTGTCCGTGATGTCCACGGCCACTTCCATGCGCACGGTTTTACCCCGCCAGTCCACCAACTTGTCTTTGAGCAGGTAATGCCGCCCGGTGATGGGATTGGTATGTTCCCAGACGTGGAAGAATTCCCTGACCAACAGATGGTTGGTGCAGAACGGGCATGGTTCGTCTCTGCCCTGAAGGACGCGGTAACAGGCCTGACCCACGACGTCGCCGGGGCCGAACAGTTTTTTGCCGCGCTCATTGATGTAGAGCACCTCGCAGGTTTGCATGTCCACGAGGTAGATCAACGCGTCGAGTTGCTCCACAAGATATTGGGCGAAAGAAGTGCTCATGCGGAATCCGCTGTCAAAAGGCGCCCGTTAGCCGCCGGCACGTTTGAGTCCGTCCCTGGCCGCGGGAAAATCGGGCCGCAGTTGGAGAGCCAGCCGAAAAAACTGGGTCGCCCGTTCCCGGTCTTTGGACTGAAGGAAGACCGCGCCGAAATTGTACGCGATATTGGGGCTGGCGTTGGGAATTTCCGGGTTGAGGTCCACAGCTTTGAGCAGATTGGCTTTGGCCTGCAAAAAGTCGCCGCCTTCGGCGAAGGCCATCCCTATATTGTAATAAATATTTTCATCTTCGGGCGCGATCTTGATGGCCCGCTTGTATTCGATGATGGCGTCTTTCCAGCGGCCCTGCTTGCGCAGGCTGATGCCCAGCTGGTTGAAGAGCATGATGTCGCCCTTGGAAAGATACTTGCCTTTGACTTCCAGACTGTTACGCAGAAATTTTTCAGCCTTGACCGGGTCGCTGTCGGCATAGATGGCCGCGATGCGGCCGGAAAGGGCGCTGATGCCGTCCATAGCTTCCTTGGTAATCTGGGCCATGGCCTTGTCAAAGAGTTCCTCGGCCTTTTCCGGCTCACCCATGGCCAGGTGGATTTCCCCCAGGCTCACCTTGCGGTTGACGTTGAGCGGCGAGATGGCGTCGAGTTTCTGCAGATAGCGCAACTGGGACTGCCGGTCGCCCAGCTCCTCGTACATCTCGGCCAGACGTTGCAGAGGCGCGAGATAGAGGTCGGCGGACTTGGCCGCCGTCTCATAAGCGATGCGCGCTTTTTCATAATCCTGCATGGCGCGTTGCGTATCGCCTATGACCAGATAAGCCGCCGCGCTGCCGGGTTTAAGCGCCAGGATTTTCTGGCAGGCGGCCAGAGCTTCGGCGTATTTTCCCTGGGCCAGAAAAGATTTGGCCAGATCAATGGCCTGCCCGAGCTTGCTCTGAGGCTTGAGCGTGAAGGCCATTTTTTCGATCAGCGTGTTCACGGACACCGGCTTGGCAATGAAGTTATCCGCGCCCACTTCGTGCAGCAGCATGAGCCGGTCGCGCTGCACGTCGGTGGTCAGAATAATGATCCGCAGTTTGTTGTAAGCCTGCTTGATCTGGTTGACCAGAAAACTGAGATCCTGGCCGCCCATGATCCGCTCCAGAAAGAGAATCGGTGCCGGATGTTTGGGGGTCACTTCGCGCAGCACGCGCAACAGCTGGTGCGGGTCGGACAGGGCCGTGAGCATGTTCGGGGAGGAGAGGCCCAGCTCTTTGGCCAGGGTCAGCCGCAACTGGGTGGTAAAGGCCTGGTCGTCGCTGAGCACGATGACGTGGCCGTCTTCCTTGCCCATATAGTGGATGACCGTGTCTTCATAAAGATTCTGTTTGGCCTTGAGCGCCGGATCAATAGGCATGTGCCGCTCCTGCTGTCGCAGATAAAATGATCTGTAATGTTTGTAAAGATTGTCGTGCATGGGGAAGCGCGCTTGGATTTCCCCCGGGAAAGCCGGCTGGGCAAGGCAGGCTGCGTCAGATGCAAGCAATAGTTTTTATCGATTACATGTAGTCGCCGCCCCCCGCCTTGTCAAGCGATGCGCCGGTGTGATTATGAATACGGCGTATTGCCCGCCGAAAAAAAATTTGAAAAAGCCTTGACGTCAGGCTGTCTTTTGGCTAAAACCAGCACCGCTTCAACGGATTCTTGTCCGGCGAAGCGTCCCTGGACGGCAGGGAAGGGCAGGTTGAGCCTGTCCTGCTGCGCCCGGAAGCGACCGGATGCCGCTATGGCTCCTTTCCGCAACGGGCTTTGACATTCGCAGGCGTTACCAAATGCCGGACAATGTCGAGCCGTTCCAGCCCGAGGACGGACCCCACGTAGGCCAGAGCCGACGTGACCCGGGGCTGTAAGGTGTTGGGGGTAATCCCCATTTGGTGACCCTGCGGGACCGCCGCGCCGCCGTTTTCATCGGCGGCCAGGCCTGGGCTGCGCCGGGGAGCATCACACGGATGATGCCGGATCGCCCAGGCGTCCATCATCTTCCGAATTCCTGATTTCAGGTGTGATGCGCGCGCGTTTCGCGCAGCCCCTTACGTCGCCTCGTTCCGTCCGTCACCAGGGTGTGGTGGCCTTCGGGCCGTGCTTCATGGCCCGCGTATGCTGTGAAGGAGCCCGCGCCGGGCCATGTGGCTGCGCGGGATGTTTTTGCAAACGGAGTAGGCACAATGACAACTGTTAGCAGTGATCGCATTCGGATCAAGCTCAAAGCCTACGATTACCGCATTCTGGATAAGGCCGTTGCGGAAATCGTGGATACGGCGCGCAATACCGGTGCCGGTGTGGCGGGGCCCATTCCCCTGCCCACCAACATTCATAAGTACACCGTTCAGCGCTCCGTGCATGTGGACAAAAAGTCCCGTGAGCAGTTTGAAATGCGCATCCACAAGCGGCTTATGGATATCCTGGAACCCACGCAGCAGACCGTCGACGCGCTGGGCAAGCTCTCCTTGCCCGCCGGTGTGGACGTGGAAATCAAGCTCTAGCGAGAGGCAGTCATGGCTGAGAAATTGGGAATTTTGGGTCGCAAGCTTGGTATGACCCGCATCTTCGCCGGTGACGGCGCCGCCGTGGCCGTGACGGTCATTGAGGCCGGGCCCTGCCCCGTCACCCAGGTCAAGACCGTGGAAAAGGACGGCTACAACGCCCTGCAGATCGCACTGACCGAGGCCAAGGAAAAGCATGTGGGCAAAGCCATGCGCGGCCACTTCGCCAAGGCCGGTGCCGGACTTTTCCGCCACACGCGCGAAATCCGCCTTTCGGGCGCGCCCGAGCAGCAGCCCGGCCAGCAGCTCACCGTGGACATCTTCGCCGCCGGCGAAGTGGTCAAGGTGACCGGCAAGAGCGTGGGCAAGGGCTACCAGGGCCGTATGCGCCGCTGGAATTTCGCCGGCTCCAAAGATACGCACGGCTGCGAAAAGGTGCACCGCAACAATGGTTCGGTAGGTAACAACACCTTCCCCGGCCACGTCTTCAAGGGACGTAAGATGGCGGGCCATTGGGGCAATGAAACCGTGACGGAAATGGGCCTTCTGATCGTGGGCGTGCGTCCCGAGGACAACGTCATTCTGGTCAAAGGTTCCGTGCCCGGCCCCAAGAACGGGCTGGTGCTGATCCGCAAGCAGTAGGGGAAGCAACATGGCTACCGTGAAAGTATATGACCAGAACAAGCAGGAAAGCGGCGAAGTGACGCTGGCTTCCGACGTGTTCGAAATCGAGGTGAGGCCCGAAATCCTCAATCTCGTGGTGCGCGCCCAGATGGCGGCCAAACGCGCGGGCACGCACAATGCCAAGACTCGCGCGTTCGTCTCCGGCGGCGGCGTCAAGCCCTGGAAGCAGAAGGGCACCGGCCGGGCCCGCTCCGGCTCCAACCGTTCGCCCGTGTGGCGCGGCGGCGCCGTCATCTTCGGACCCAGCCCGCGCGATTACGGCTTCAAGGTCAACAGCAAGGTGCGCGCTCTTGCCCTTAAGATGGCCCTGTCGAGCCGTCTGGCTGGCGAAAGCCTGCTGGTGGTCAAGGGCATTGAGCTGCCCGAAGCCAAAACCAAACATTTTGCCAAGGTGGCTGGCGCGCTCGGTCTCAGCAAGGCGCTTATCGTGGCGCCCGAGGACAACGAGACCCTGAGCCGCTCGGCCCGCAACATCCCCGGCCTGACCCTGACCACGCCCGACCGCCTGAGCGTGCTGGAAGTCCTTAAGCACAAGCAGCTTGTGCTTCTGGAGGGGGCCGTGGAATCTGTTCAGGCGCGCTTTGCCGGAAAGAAGGGGGCTTAAGATGGAATCGACCTATGTTCTGCTCAAGCCCCTGCTGACGGAAAAAACGACCCTGCTCAAGGATGAGGCGCAACAGGTGGCCTTTTATGTCCACCCCAAAGCCAACAAGATCGAGATCAAGCAGGCGGTGGAAAAGGCTTTTGACGTGAAAGTGGAAGCGGTCAACGTGGTGCGCCGCGCCCCCTCCGTGAGGGAGCGCCAGGGCCGCGTGGTGGGCCGCAAGCCCGGCTGGAAGAAAGCGTATGTGACGCTGCGCCAGGGCGATAAAATCGAGTTCTTCGAGGGAGTGTAATCATGGCTGTCCGTAAGCTGAAACCGACCTCCGCGGGGCGTCGCTTCCAGACGGTTTCCGACTTTGAGGAAATCACCCGGACGCGCCCTGAGAAGTCGCTCACCGAAGGTCTGCCCAAGAAGGCCGGCCGCAACAATCGGGGCCGCGTCACCAGCCGTCGTCGCGGCGGCGGCGTCAAGCGTCTGTACCGCATCATCGACTTCAAGCGGGACAAGACCGGCATTGAAGCCACCGTGGCGCACATTGAATATGATCCCAACCGCACGGCCCGCATCGCGCTGCTGCACTATGCGGACGGCGAAAAGCGCTACATCCTCGCGCCCGTGGGCTTGAACCAGGGCGACGTGGTGATGAGCGGCGTCAACGGCCGCAGCGGCGAAAGCGCCGACATCAAGCCCGGCAACGCGCTGGAAATGGCCCGCATTCCCGTGGGTACCGTGATCCACAACGTGGAGCTTTATCCCGGCAAGGGCGGCCAGCTCTGCCGCGCCGCCGGCACCTATGCCCAGCTTGTGGCCAAGGAAGGCAAATACGCCCTGCTGCGCCTGCCCTCGGGCGAAGTGCGCAAGGTGCTGGCCTCCTGCGTGGCGACTGTGGGCCAGGTGGGCAACATCCACCACGAAAACATCTCGCTGGGCAAAGCCGGCCGCAACCGCTGGCTGGGCCGTCGCCCACAGGTGCGCGGCGTGGCCATGAACCCCATCGACCATCCGCTGGGCGGCGGTGAAGGCAGAAGCTCCGGCGGCCGCCATCCTGTGTCGCCGTGGGGCATGCCCGCCAAGGGTTACAAGACCCGTGACAAGAAGAAAGCCTCTTCCCGGCTGATCATCAAACGCCGCGGCCAGAAGTAGGAGTAGCTCATGCCGAGATCATTGAAAAAAGGGCCGTTCGTGGACGGTCATTTGATGAAAAAGGTCGACAGCGCGGTGGCCAACAGCGACCGCCGCGTGCTCAAGACCTGGTCGCGCCGCTCGACCATCCTGCCGGAAATGGTGGGACTGACCTTCGCGGTGCACAATGGCAAGAAGTTTGTGCCGGTGTTCGTCACCGAAAACATGGTGGGTCACAAGCTGGGCGAATTCTCGCCCACCCGCACTTTCCATGGGCACGCCGCCGACAAAAAGGCCAAGGCCGGCAAGAAGTAGGGTAACATTATGGAATCGAAAGCTATTGCGAAGTTCCAGCGCGTTTCGCCGCGCAAGACCCGGCTTGTGGCCAAGAACGTGCAGGGCCTCGGGGTTGAGGAAGCCATGAATCTTCTGCGCTTCACCCCCAACAAGCCCGCGGGCGTGCTTTTCGGCGTGCTCAAAAGCGCGCTGGCCAATGCCTCGCAGCTGGGCGGCGTGGACGTGGACGCCATGGTGGTGAAGGAAATCGTGGTCAACGAGGGCCCTTCCTGGAAGCGCTTCATGCCCCGTGCTCAGGGCCGGGCCAGCAAGATTCACAAGCGCACCAGCCACATCACCGTCATACTCGCAGAAGGGCAGGAATAGGCTATGGGTCAGAAAGTACATCCGTTCGGCTTCCGGCTTGGGTATAACAAGAACTGGCAGTCCCGCTGGTTCAGCAAGAAGGAATATCCTGCCTTTGTCTACGAAGACAGCAAGATCCGCGCGTTCGTCAAAAAGCTCCTCTATCATGCGGGGCTTGCCAAGATCGAAATCGAACGCGCCGGCGGCAAAGTGCGCCTGATTCTTTCCACGGCCCGCCCCGGTATCGTCATCGGCCGCAAAGGCGTGGAAATTGAAAAATTGCGTGGGGATTTGCGCCAGAAATTCGGGCGCGAGTTCTCCTTGGAAGTGAATGAAATCCGCCGCCCCGAAGTGGACGCCCAGCTTGTGGCCGAAAACATCGCCCAGCAGCTGGAGCGCCGCGTGGCCTTCCGGCGCGCCATGAAGCGCACCGTGTCCATGGCTCGCAAGTTCGGCGGCGAAGGCATCAAGGTGACCTGCGCCGGCCGCTTGGCCGGGGCCGAAATCGCCCGTACCGAATGGTACCGCGACGGCCGTGTGCCCTTGCAGACCCTGCGCGCCGACATTGATTACGGCTTTGCCGAGGCGCGTACCACCTATGGCATCATCGGTGTCAAGGTGTGGATCTACAAGGGTGAAATCCTTGACAAAGAGGTTGAACAATAATGCTTGCCCCCAAGAAAGTTAAATTCCGCAAATGGCAGAAGGGCCGTCTGCGCGGGCTGGCTACGCGCGGCGCCTCCATTGCCTTTGGCGACATCGGCCTGAAGGCCGTGCAGCACGGACATCTGTCCAGCCAGCAGATCGAGGCCGCCCGTATCGCCATGATGCGCCACATCAAGCGCGGCGGCAAAGTCTGGATCCGTGTTTTCCCGGACCGCCCGGTCACCGCCAAGCCTCTGGAAACCCGTCAGGGCTCCGGCAAAGGCGCTCCGGTGGGCTGGTGCGCCCCGGTCAAGCCCGGCCGCGTGCTCTATGAAATCAAGGGCGTCAGCCTTGAACTGGCCCGCGAGGCGCTGACCCGCGCCGCGCACAAGCTGCCCGTCAAGACCGTGATCGTGGTGAGGGAGGGCTTCTAAATGGCTGCCAAGAAGAAAAGCGACAAGGCCGTCCGCGACGCCGCCAAGGTTCTGCGCGATATGAGCGCGGAAGAGCTGCGCGGCAAGCTGGCCGAGCAGCGGCAGGAACTGATGAACGCCCGTTTCAAGCACGCCGCGGCGCAGCTTGAGAAGACTTCCGAGCTGAAAGCCATGCGGAAGCAGGTGGCGCGCATCGAGACCGTGTTGAACGAAAAGGAACAGAGGGCCTGAAAATGCAAGCTCTGGAAGAACGCAAGGGCAGAACGCTGACCGGCATTGTGGTGAGCGACAAGAACGACAAAACCATTGTCGTGCGCGTTGAGACCCTGGTCAAGCACCCTCTGCTCAAAAAGTATGTGAGGCGCCGCAAGAAGTTCACGGCTCATGATCCCATGAACGAATGCGGTATGGGCGACAAGGTCAAAATTGTGGAGTTCCGCCCCATGTCGCGCAACAAGCGCTGGCATCTGGTCTCCATCATTGAAAAAGCCGTGTAGGGTAGTGCCATGATCCAGGTAGAATCGACGCTTCAGGTGGCCGACAATTCCGGCGCCAAAAAGGTGGCCTGCATCAAGGTGCTGGGCGGTTCGCACCGCCGTTACGCCTCGGTGGGCGACATCATCATGGTCTCCGTCAAGGAAGCCATGCCCCACAGCAAGGTGAAAAAGGGCGACGTGATGAAGGCAGTCATCGTGCGCACCGCCAAGGAAGTGCGGCGCATGGACGGCAGCTACATCAAGTTCGACGGCAATGCCGCCGTGCTGCTCTCCAATCAGGGCGAGCCGGTGGGCACGCGCATCTTCGGCCCTGTGGCCCGCGAGCTGCGCGCCCAGAACTTCATGAAAATTATTTCCCTTGCCCCGGAAGTGCTTTAGGAGATCGTCATGAAAACGTATCGCATCCGCAAGGACGACAAGGTGATGGTGATCACCGGCAAGGACGCGGGCAAGATCGGCAAGGTGCTCAAGATCCTGCGCAAGAAGGATCGCGTGCTGGTGGAAAAGACCAATATGGCCAAGCGCCACATGCGTCCCAACCCCTACGCCCAGCAGCCCGGCGGCATCGTGGAAAAGGAAATGCCCATCCATGTCTCCAACGTCATGGTGGTCTGCTCGGCGTGCGGCAAAGCCACCAAGGTGGGCTATAAGTACATCGAGTCCGAAGGCAAGCAAAAGAAAGTGCGCTTCTGCAAAAAGTGCAACGAAGTCATGGAATAAGGTGATACGATGACACGCCTTGAAAAGATATATAGAGAGAAAGTGGTTCCGGTGTTGCAGAAGGAGTTTAATTACACCTCCTCCATGCAGCTGCCCGGAATTGAAAAAATCTCTCTGAACATCGGCCTTGGCGCCGCCACCCAGAACAACAAGGTCATGGAAGAAGCAATGGCGGAACTGACCGCCATTGCCGGCCAGAAAGCTGTGGTGACCCGCGCCAAGAAATCCATTGCCGCTTTCAAGCTGCGCGAAGGCATGCCCATCGGCGCT
>ERZ506979.760-NODE-760-length-17516-cov-6.851669_pt1 | contig 17516 bp, 17 predicted proteins | sample MGYA00512887_ERZ506979 | MGnify/ENA metagenome assembly ERZ506979 | reverse complement strand
AAGCCCAGTGAGCAAGGGAGCGCCAGGAAGGCCCCACGGGCCGACGCAGCGCGACCTTTGCGAACTGCATTGCGGCCCCCGAACCCCCGGGGGTTTTTCGACAGGCTGCCCGTTTGTTTGTGGGAAAATGGAGGTTATACCGTCATGGTGCAAAGGAGCATCTTCTGCCGCAGATAGTTCATCAGGGCGTCCTGCACCACCTCGGGGAGCTGGAAGAAGTTGGCGTCCGGATCGGCAGTAAACTTCTTGAGGGTCTGGAAGTAAAGCCAGAAGTATTCCGTACCCACGTTGAACTTGTTGATGCCCTCCTGGAAGGCGATGGCCAGCTGGTCGTTGGGGATGCCGCTGCCGCCATGGAGCACCAGGGGCACGTCTGTGGCTGCGTTGATCTCCTTGAGCCGGTTGATGTCCAGATGGGGCGTTTCCTTGTAGAAGCCATGGGCGCTGCCGATGGCTACGGCCACGCTGTCACACTTGGATTGCTCGCAGAAGGCCGCCGCCACCTCGGGCTTGGTATACATATCCGTATCGGACTGATCGGTGACCGTAGAGGCAAAGCCTACCCGCCCCAGTTCCGCTTCCACCTCGGCGCCCATGGCGTGCGCTTTGTCCGCAATGGCCCGGGTATTTTTGATGTTTTCCTCCACGCTGAGCATGGAACCATCATACATGACGGAAGTGAAGCCGTCCTTTACGGCAGCCAGGATATAGTCCGGATCCGTACAGTGATCCAGATGCAGGCCCACCGGCACCCGTACGTTCCGGGCGATGGAACGGACAGTCTCCGAAAAGCTCTTCGGGTTGCACCAGTTGTTCTTTTGGGCATGTTCCGGATACAGCATGCAGATGACAGGCTTGTTCATTTCCTCCGCAACGGTGATGGCAGAGTAAATGGTGTTGTAATCCGTACAGTTGTAAGCGATGGCAGAGGTTTTGGCTTTGTCGGCCATTTTCAGAATATCGCTCACTTTTTCCAGGCTCATGGTTTTTTTCTCCTTTTTCTTGATTTGAAACTCTATTGTATCCGCCGGGGCCTACTGGCCGGCAACGGAATCATACATGCCTTTGAAGATCAGGGATACCGAAACCGCGCCAGGGTCCGGTATGCCCAAGGTTTTTTCCCGGAAATTTTTGGACCTCCCTTTTCGGGACAGCATATTCTTCGTAGCCTCTACCCCATCCAGGGCCCCCTGATAAGCAGCCGCCAGCACCTGGACCACGTCTTGGGTCTGGGCACAGGCTTGCTCCATGGCGTCCACAGCGGGCAGCAGGGCATCCAGCATGGTCTTATCCCCGGGGGATGTGCGTCCCCGCTTGGCGATGGAAGCGGCCCCTGCCCGGAAAAATTCCACCAGCTCCCGGGCGTCCATTTGGGTGCGGTCCCGCACCCCTTCATGTCCGGCGATGAACATGGTGCCGAAGATGACTCCGGACGCGCCGCCCATGGTCTTGACCAGGGCGATGCCCGCATCCCGCATCAGGGCAAAGATATCCGGATACTTGGTGGTTTTCAGGGTTTCCTGCAAAACGGAGAAGCCGTCCCGCATCCCAGTGCCATGGTCGCCGTCCCCGATGATGGAATCGATTTGGGTAAGCAGGGGTTCATTGGCGATAATGACCTGGCTGGCTTGGATCAACGCCTGTTGCAATTGCTCCACGGTCAAGGCTTGCATCATTCGCCTTGCGCCCCCTTTTCTTCATCCACGAACACCACCGTGGTCTGCGGCTCAAGGGATTCGTAGGGATAGCCGTTTTGCCGGGTGTCGGTGATCAGGTAATCGCATACCGCGTCCACCCGGGTGAGATATACCTTGCCGAATTTGGTATGGTCCGCCAGGATAAAGGACTGGTTGGCAGAGGCCATGGATAAGACCTTCAGCTCCGCATCCTCAAAGCGGGGGGTGGAATAACCGAAATCCTCATCGATGCCATTGATGCCGATGAAGCACTTATCCACCCGGATATCCCGGATGAACTTGCTAGTCATGTGGCCTTCCACCGTATTGTGGGCGTAGCTCACCGTACCCCCCGCCATGATGACCCGGCTGGAATCCAGCCCGGAAAGGGCCACCACCGTCAAGGCGGAGGTGGTGATGATGATCAGGTTCTTCTTCTCGTTGCGGGCCAGCAGCTTCACCAGCTCATACACGGTGCTGGACCCATCCAATAGGATGGTATCATAGTCGTTGATATATCCATAGGCTGCCTGGGCGATGGCCTGCTTGGCCGGCAGCTGCCGGGTATCCGCCATCAGTTCCGGCACCTTGATGCTTTTGCCAACGGGATAATAGGCCACCGCACCGCCATGGGTACGGATGATCTTCTTTTGCCGGTGCAGCTCCTCCAGGTCCCGCCGCACCGTCACCTCCGAAGTATTCAGCAGCTTGCTGAGCTGCTGCACCCGCATGGATTTTTCCTGGCAAATCAAATCATAGATCTTTTGTTGCCGTTCTTCTGCAAACATGGGTTTATACCGCCTTTGTCATAGGATAAAGCTATCGGTATAGCAGGTGCCCTCCAGGTAGGGGCGCAGATTGGCGTCCGCACACAGGATGGTAACGCTATAGCCGTATACATCAATAATGTTTGAAAAATTGGCGACCCGCATCTGCTCCACCGGATGCCGGGAGGACAAGTACCGATGCACCAGGTTGGCGAAAATATACCCGTCCGCATAGTTGGTATACCGCAGGCGATTCACCAGCACATATAGCCGTTCCCCTTCCCTGGGCTCCAAGTCCTCCAGCAACATGTTGCAGGCTTCCTGGGCGCAGCGGCCCATATCCATATGGGTGGCAGTACGCACCCCGGATTCCCCGGAAAAGCCAGCCCCATATGCGATCAGCCGGCTCCCGAAGTCCAAATGGATGCTCAGCGTACCCAAACGGCTTTGGGCGCCCCGCAACAGCGCCGCGGTATCCTGCAAGGACATATCCCGCTTGGCGCAATTTGCCGCCATTTTCATTAAAAATGCGATGCCGCAGCGGCCTCCCCGGGCGCTGCGTTCTTCCCCCACGGCAGAAGCGATATCGTCGTTGGAAATCACACTTTCCACCGGAATACCATCCATCTGCAAAAATTCGGCTGCCATGTCGTTGTTGAGAAAATCCCCGGCAAAATTGTTATACAGCAACAGCACCCCTTTGGCAGGGTGCAGGGCTTTCCCGGTCTCGTAAATGGTATAAGCGTTGGGGGCGGCAAAGGGCGCGCCAATCACCGCCGCATCCGCCAAGCCTTCCCCCACATACCCGGGAAACAGGGGGCCGTTGCCCCCGCCCCCGCTGATAATAATGGCGAAGCGGGTAGGGTCAAAGCCCTTACGCACGATGGCCCCAGCATTCCGCACGCCGATCAGGGGCTCCCAACGGTCCGGCATGGCAAGGCCCATTCCTTGGAAAAAATCCGCTGCGAAATAGTCCATTCGGTCCGTGTTCCAAATCATGCTCCCGCTCCTTTTTTCTCCCGCAGTATATTTTACGCCTTTTGTTTCTTTTGCGCCATATCCAAGATGACCGCCAGCAGGATAATCATGCCGATGACCACCTTCTGCCAATAGGAATCGATGTGGAGCAGGTTCATGCCGTTGTTGATGACGGCGATAACCGCCACGCCGATCATGGCCCGGCCAACGGAACCGCTGCCGCCGGAAAGGCTGGTGCCGCCCAATACCGTGGCGGCAATGGCGTACATTTCATAGGCGTCACAGGCGCCGGGCTGGCCGTTTTGCAGCTTGGAGGCGTTGAGCACGCCGCCCATGGCCGCCATAATGCCGCAGATCACATGGCTCAGGAAGGTGATCTTCGCCGTATTGATACCGCTCAAGTGGGCCACATTGCTATTGGAGCCGGTGGCATATACGTGCCGGCCGAATACGGTCTTGGACAGGAGGATGTGTACGATGAACACGGCCACGATCACGAAGATGGTGATGATGGGGATCCAGCCGGTGGGCTTATCTGCGGTTTGCAGCAACCGGGCAGCGCCCAGGAAGGAATAGTTGCTCTTGACGCCGGATACGGAAGAACCGCCGGACAGCACGAAGCACAGGCCACGGGCCATATTCAACATGGCCAGGGTGGCGATCATGGGCACCACCTTGAAGTAGGCGATCATCAAGCCGTTGAACGCGCCGCAGAGAGCACCCACCACCAGGGCCGCGCCGATCCAGATCAAAGAGGCCACGAAAATGGAGGCATCCGGGTTTTCCCGGGCCACCAGGGCGCCGCACACGCCGGCCAGAGCCGCCACGGAACCCACGGAAATATCGATGCCGCCAAGAATGATCACGTAGGTGAGGCCAGCGCTCAACATGGCGTTGATGGCCATCTGGGTGGTCAGGTTCACCAGGTTCTGGGCGCTTAGGAAGGACTTATTCCCCAAGCCGAAGCCCAGGCAAAGGAAGATCAGAACGAATACGATAATATTCTTTTTTGTAAAACTCTTAACCTTTTCCATAGTTTGATCTCATCCCTTCTGATGTCTAAACATTGCTTTGCACGCTGGCAAGCTGGATCACGGACTGTTCTGTTGCATCGGCGCCGGAGATCTCGCCGCCCTGTACGCCTTCCCGCATGACGATGATCCGGTCCGCCACGCCCAACATCTCGGGCAGTTCGGAAGATACCATGATGATGCAGCCGCCGTCGGCCACGAAATCGTTCATCAGGGCATAGAATTCGCTCTTGGCGTTCACGTCGATACCCCGGGTCGGCTCATCCAGGATCAGGATCTTGGAATTGGCGATGAGCCACTTGGCCAGGATGACCTTCTGCTGGTTACCACCGGATAAGTTGGCGATGATGGTTTGGATGGATGGGGTTTTGACCCGGAGCTTTTGGGTCATCTCCTGGGCGATGTCCGCTTCCCACTTGTTGTCCAGGAAGCCGAAGCGCCGGTGATGATAGGGCAGGCTGGGCAGCACGATGTTGTGGCGCAGGGTGGCCTGGAGCATCAGGCCGGTACGGCGGCGGTCCTCGGTGACCATGCCCAGGTTGTGCTCAATGGCGTCCTTGGGGCTCCGGAAGTGGACCTCCTTGCCCTCTACAAATATCTTACCTGCATCCGCCCGGCGAGCGCCGAATACGGTCTCCATGACCTCCGTGCGGCCCGCGCCTACCAGGCCGTAAAAGCCCAGGATCTCGCCGGCATAGGCGGTGAAGCTGATGTCCTTGAATTCCTTTTTGCGGGTCAGGCCCTCCACCCGCAGCATTTCCTTGCCGGGGGTATGCGCCTGGCGGTTATAATAGTCCTTGATCTCCCGGCCCACCATGCTGTTTACGATCTCGGATTCAGTGGTGTCCTTGATCATGCAGGTCTTTACCTTGCAGCCGTCCCGGAGGATGGTGGCCCGGTCGCACATGCGGAAGATCTCCGCCATGCGGTGGGAAATATAAATAACGGTTACTTGATTGTTGCGCAGATTATCCAGCTGCTCAAACAGCGCGTTGATTTCGTGCTCAGACAGGGATGAGGTGGGTTCGTCCATGATGACGACCTTGGCCTTTTTGCTGATAACTTTGGCGATCTCTACCATTTGCTGCTGGGCGGCGGTCAGATCCCGGGCTATGTCCGTAGCCTTGATATTGGTGACCTTCATATAATCCAGCAGGGCCTGGGTGTCGCGGTTCATTTTGGCCCGGTCCAGAAGGGGGCCGTTATTGATCCGGGGCTCCGCCCCTAAAAATACGTTTTCCGCCACGGTTAGGTCATTGGCGATGCTCAGCTCCTGGTGAATCACCGCAATGCCCTTATCGAGCGCCTCGCCAGGCGCCGTAAAATGCATTTCATTCCCTTCGAAAACCACCTTACCCGATGTGGGGGTATAAACGCCGGAAAGGATCTTGATCAGCGTGGATTTCCCCGCGCCGTTTTCACCCAGCAGCGCATGGACTTCGCCGGGATAGAAGTCGATCGAAACGTCGGTCAAGGCGTTTACGCCTGGAAAACGCTTGTCGATATGGATTGCCTGCAGGTTTGGCTCCATAATAACATCTCTCCTTGCTTCATGCTGGTTGGTTGCCTTGGTTTCATCTTGACATGTGCCCGAACGGATTCGCGCTCGGGCACATGCGTTGAGCTAATATTGTGTTGTAGGTGTTAAGACGGCTTATTGGGCGACAGCGTTGGAAGCGTCTACCAGGTAGGGAGCGATGAGGATGGTGGTATCATCCACGGTGCCCTCGGTGCAGTACTTCACCATCTGCTGCGCGATCTGATAGCCGATCTCATAGGGATTCTGCGCCACATCCGCGAACCAGATCTTGCCGTTCTCGGGGTCCAGAATCGCCTCGTGGGCCTCGGGGTTGGCATCGAAACCGATCATGGTGGTGGGAGCGCCAGCAGCCTTGATGGCGGCCAGAGCGCCGATGCAGGCGGGATCGCCCACGGTGAAGATAACGGCCATGTCAGGATACTGGGTCAACGCATCGCTCATGAGGCTCTCGGCAGTGCCGGCATCGCCGCGATAGTTGCCGATGTTGACCACGTTCAGGTTGTACTGCTCGGTGTACTGATCGATGACGCTGTACCAGCCAGCCTCACGGTCGATGCAGGACTGGGGCTCGGGATAGGCGATGATGCCTACGGTGGCGCCATCGGTGAGGCCCAGCTCCTCCAGCTTGGCGATGGTGGCCTCGCCGCCAACTACGCCGCCCTGGAAGTTATCGGTACCTACGAAGCACTTGATCACGTCGGTCTCGCTGGAGGTGCAGTCAAAGGCGAACATGGGCACGCCTTCAGCGTCGGCAGCCTCGATGGCAGGGGTGCAACCGGTGGGATCGTTGACGGACAGGGAGATGGCGTTGCAGCCCTCTACCACCAGGTTCTCAATACGCTCGCTGGCGATGGCGCCGTTGAGGTCGGACTCCAGAACCACAGCCTCAAAGCCCATTTCCGCAGCAGCGGCATTGATGCCTTCTTCGATGGAGCAGTAGAACGCGTGCTCACGGGAACCCAGGATGAAGCCCAGCTTCAGGTCGGCACCGGCCGGCGCCGCTTCTTCAGCGGGGGCTTCCTCAGCGGGGGCTTCCTCGGCGGGGGCCTCAGCAGCGGGGGCCTCAGCAGCGGGGGCTTCCTCGGTGGCCGCGGGGGCCGCGCAAGCAACCATGCCCAGCATCATCACAGCTGCCAGCAAAATAGCCAACGTCTTTTTCATGTTCTGTTTTCCTCCTGAATGATGGATTGTTTAAATTCAGCGAATTGCTGAAACTGGAATCAAGTAAAGTAGAACTATTGTTTTTTTCTTTTCGTTTTTTTATTTTTGTGATTGTCTGCTTCCGTTTATGATGCTATAATAGCATTGTAACCCGCGCGTGTCAAGGAATAGATTCATTTTTTATTCGATTTCGATCAACTTTTTTCTTTGGCTCCATCCGTTGAACGAATACGATCAATTTGCACCTCCATTGGGCACGCATACTATCATTTCATAAAAGGAAGGGACGAATGCATTATGCTGGACATCATTACAATCGGCGAGATCCTGGCGGAAGTGCTGACCGAAAAGGTTGACCAGGCCTTTACTTCCCCCGGAACCCTTTTGGGGCCCTTCCCCAGCGGCGCCCCTGCCATCTGCATCGACCAGGCGGCCCGCATGGGCGCCAAGGCAGCCATCATCGCCAAGGTAGGCCAAGACGATTTCGGCAAGCTGAACTTAACCCGCCTGGCTGGGGATGGGGTGGATGTTTCCCACGTGATCCAAACCCCGGACAACACCACCGGCACTGCCTTTGTCACCTATTTTTCCGATGGGGAGCGGAAGTTCATCTTCCATTTTTCCCATGCGGCCTGCGGGGAGCTTTGCCCGGCGGACGTGGACGAAGCGGCCATCAAAAGCGCCCGGTATCTCCACATCATGGGTTGCTCCATCACCGGCAGCCCCACCATGGGGGAAGCCATTATGCAGGCGGTGCGCCTGGCCAAGAAAAACGGCGTGAAGGTCAGCTTTGACCCCAACATCCGCCCCGAGCTGCTCCACGGCAAGATCATGGACTATTATAAAGAGATCATCGACGCCAGCGACGTGCTTCTCACCGGCAAGAGCGAACTCAGGCTCCTCTACGGGGACCCAGACGGGGCCGTAAAGGATCTATTAGCCCAGAAGGACCGGGTCCTGGCGGTAAAGGACGGCTCCCGGGGCACCAGCGTCTACACCCGGCAGGAAGCCTTCTCCATGGGGGTCTATCCCGCCACGGAGGTGGACCCCACCGGCGCAGGGGATTGCTTTGACGCCACCTTCCTGGCCATGCTGTGCGAGGGCGCGCCCCTGCGCAAGGCCGCCCGCTTCGCCAGCGCGGCCGGCGCCAAGGCCGTGGAAAAGCGGGGCCCCATGGAGGGCAACTCCTTCCGGGCGGAGGTGGAGGCCTTTGTGGGCGCCGTGGCGGATGTTCCCGAAAAAGATTTAGTTTGTCCCTATAAATCGTAAGCATTCGATCAAAAATAAAAGCGCAATCATGCAGGAGGCACTATGGCAAAGGTATTTGGCGTCCAGTTGACCAAAGCGGAGCTGCTGGCCCGGGTGGGCAGCATAGAATCCCTGGCGAATGTCAGGCGGGTGACCCTGGAAGAGGGCCGGGGACGGGGTATGCAAGCCTATGAGGTAATCTGCGGCCGGCTGCGGTTTACCGTCTACATCGACAAATGTATGGATGTGGGAGAGCTGTATTTCGACGGTATGCCCATGTATTTCCTTTCCCGACCCGGCGTCATGGGGAACAACTACTGGTATGACGGCCCCAACTCCCCCCGCAGCATCATGGGCGGCATGATGTTCACCTGCGGCCTGGGCAATGTGGGCCCCCTGGAGGCCGTACCCGGAGGCAGCGTACAGCCCCAGCACGGCTTCATCCGCACCACCCCCGCCCTACAGCACGGCGCCCGGGGCTACTGGGATGGGGACGAATACTACATCGAGCTGTTTGGCGAGATGCGGGAGGCCACCCTCTTTGGCGAAAACCTGGTGCTCCGCCGCCGGATCACCGCCCGCCTGGGGGACGACGCCCTGTGCGTCCACGACCAGATCGAAAACGAAGGCCAACAGCCCGCGCCCCTGATGCTCATGTACCACTGCAATGCAGGCTATCCTCTCCTGGACGCCAACAGCCGCCTGGTGATGGACGCTGTTTCCACCGCCTGCCGGGATGAGATCACCCGCCAAGGCTTGGCTGCGGAAAGCCCCCTGGTGTTTGGCGCCCCGGAAACCGGCTATGTGGAGCAGGTGTTCTATCACACCCTGCGGGCCCAGGCAGGCCGCTGTCAGGCTACCATGGTAAACCCGGACAAGGCCCTGGCCTTTACCGTGGATTTTGACAACAAAGAGCTTCCCTACCTCATCCACTGGAAGTGCAAGGCCGCCGGGGATTATGTAACCGGCATCGAGCCCTCCAACTGCCACCCGGAGGGGGTGTCCAAGGAGCGGGAAAACGGTACCCTGCGGGTGGTAGCCCCCGGGGAAAAGCTGGAGACCGATCTGCGCTTCTCCCTGGCCGCTGGCCCGGACGCCCTGGCTTTCCTTCGCTGACCCCTTCTCCCTTCCTTTCGCTTCTTCGCCGGAGGCCGCAGCTGGCCTCCGGCCTTTTTTATCCCCCCAGCGTCCCGCCGGGGGGGCGGCGGTTTGCGGGGCGCAACGCGCCCCGCAAACCAAGGGGGCCGGCGGCTTTGCCGCCGGCCCCCCAGGGCGCGGTTCCCGCGCCCGCCGCCCCCCCGGGCCGCAACGGCCTATGCCGGCTTCGGGGCAAAGAGAAAGGGCAGCACAAGCCGCCCTTACGAATGGGTCACGGAAAGCCTCAGTCCTTGGCAGGAGGATACTCCGTGCAAAGGAGCCGATAGGGAGGCTCATCCTCCTCGATGGTGGGGAACCGGCCCAGGGGCTCCAGGAAGCGGTTGTCCGTATTGTCGTCGTTGCACATGGAGACCTCGCCGATCAGCACGGAGCCGCCCCCCTGGGGGATGACGAACTCGTGATAGTAGTAGGGATACAGGGTGAGGCTCTCGCCGGGATGCAGGGTGATCACGGAGCCGGCGGGCACCGTATAGCGGCGGCCGTCCTGGAAGATCTCCACGTCCGTATCCGCCAGCTGCTCATCCTCGGTGGCGTTGTAGAGCTTGAACTCGATGTTGCCGCCGCCCCGGTTGATGATGTCCTCCATCTTGTTCCAGTGGAAGTGCATGGGGGAGACCTGCCCCTCGTCGCACATGATGATCTTTTCCGCGTAGCACTTGGTATACTTGTCGTTGTGGACGTTGCCGTTGCGCAGGGTGATCAGGGCCAGGCCCAGGTGGGTGTAATCCCCCATGCCGTAGTCCGTCACATCCCAGCCCAGCTGGTTGTCCCGGATCTCGTCGTATTCATGTCCCTTGGTCTCCCACTCCTCCGGGGTGAACTTGAGGAAGGGGGGCAGCTCAAAGCAGTGTTCAGCCAGCATGGCTTCAAAACGGCGGATGACCGCATTGATCTCAGAGCGTTTCATTTTCTTTCTCCTTTTTCATTTTAACTGGTCCGTATGCGATTCAGCTTATTCCAGGTTGGCGTGGTATTGCCACAGGCCCTTCATATCCAGGCCCTGGCGGTCGATGAGCATTTTGGCCACAATGTCCCCCAGCAGCAGCAGGGTCTGCTCAAACAAAGAGGTCATGGGCTGCTGGGAATCGATCTCGTCCTCCAGGTAATACTTGGTGCGCACAGGCACCCGCACCATAAAGGCGGCGATGTCCTTGAGGGGGCTGTTGGGGTTGGAGCCGATGTGGACCACCTTGGCGCCCAAGGCATGGGCCTTTTGGGCGATGCCTGCGGGAAACAGGGTGGTACCGCTGCCGGACCCCACGATCAGCAGGTCCTCCGGGGTAATGGCAGGCTCGGTGATCTCCCCCACGATATGGGTGTCGATCCCCAAATGGGCCCAGCGCTTGGCCATGGCCTCCAGGGATAGCAGCACCCGCCCTACCCCTACGAAAAACACCTTCCGGCTGGAAAGCACCGCTTCCATCAACTGCTCCACAGACTGGGGGTCAATGGCGGACAGGGCGGTGTCCAGCTCCGAAAGGACCAGGGCCCGCACGTCCTCATAGGTGGGATCTTGCTTCATGCTTCCTCCTTTATTGGGATAGCGCCTGCTGCCGCAGGGCGCGAAGGGCAGCCCAGCTGCCGGTTAGGTCGTCCCGCTTCAGGCAGGTGCTGCCCGTGACGAAAATATCCACCAGCTCCTTGCCGTAGCAAAGGATGTTATCCGGGGAGATCCGCCCGTCGATCTCGATCTTCACGGGCAGCTCCCGCTGCTGGATCATATCCCGTAGCTCCCGGATCTTGCGTTCTCCATAGGGGACTTGCTTCTCCTTGGCGCTGCCTGCGTAGCCGGGATTGATCAGCATCAGCAGCACGGCATCGCACTTTTCCAGCACATACTCCAAGGTGGTCAGGGAGGTAGCCGGCTTGAGGGCGATGCCCGCCCGGGCGCCGGCCCGGTGGATCATGTTCAAACGGTTGTCCAGATGGGGCTCGCACTCCCCGTGGAACACCAGCTGATCCACCCCTATATCCAGCAGCTCCTCCACAAAGTAATCCTGCTCCCGGGCCATCAGATGCACGTCAAAGGGCAGGTTGGTCTTTTTACGGAGCTGCCGCACCACGTCCAGGCCGATGGGCATACTGGGGCTGAAATAGCCGTCCAGAATGTCCACATGCAGCATGGGGCAGCCGCTGTTTTCCAGCTCCCGCACCTGGGCTTCCAGGTTGCATAGATCCAGGCAGATCAGGGAAGGGGAAAAGATGCAGGGCTCGTTCCAAAGGCTCATAGGGCGCTCTCCTTTCGGATCCTTTCGATCTCAGCCAGGGTGGGCAGGGATTCGATGGCGCCCTTTTTCTGCACGCAGAGCCAGCCTGCCGCGTTGCCGTATTCCATGGCCTCCTGAAGCAGGCTGCGGGTCAGCTGCTGGGTACTGTGTACCCCACTGTGCAGCAGGCAGGACAGGAACCCGCCCCAGAAGGCGTCTCCCGCCCCGGTGGCGTCCACCGCCTTGGCGGGCCGGCCGGGAAGCTCCCACACGGCGTCCTGCCAATAGCACCGGGCCCCCTGGGCGCCCAGGGTCTCCACCACCACGGCAATGCCCGTTTCCGCCGCCATGGCCTGGATGCCTTCCTGGCCTCCCATAAAGTCCGTCTCCTCCTCGGAGATCTTCAGAAGGTCCACATAGGGCAGGATGGCCGCTACGGATGCCCGGGCAGCCGCCCGGTCGCCGCCCCACATCAGATCCCGGTAGTTTACGTCAAAGCTGACCATGTACCCCCGCTTTGACGCCTGGCTTAGGGCGTAGGCGGTGGCTTCCGAGGCCGGGGGCGCGGACAGGGAACAGGAGCCCGCATGTAGGATCCTGGCGCCCTGGGCCAGGGCAACGTCCACATCGGCCTTGGTCAAGAACATGTCCGCGCCAGGCTTGCGGGCAAAGGTAAAGCTCCGCTCCCCTCCTGGGCCCAGGGTAACAAAGGCCATGGTGGTCACAGCCTCCTGCACCATAGCCGGGCAGAGGGCCTCAACCTGGTTTTCCTTTAGGGTATCCAGCAAAAACCGGCCGAAATCATCCGCGCCCACCCGGCCGCAAAAGCCTGCGGACAGCCCGTTGCGGGCTACCGCGATGGCCGCGTTGGCAGGGGCGCCGCCGGCTTTGCGTATGTATACACCAGCCTCCTCCCCTGGCAAAAAGTCGATGACCATTTCACCGACGCTAATCAGGTCCAGCATGCATTCCATCCTTCCATATTATGTTTTATAAACGAAGCAGCAATCTAAAAGAAGTGTAGCATAGTCCCCCCCAGGTTTCAATAGGCCCGATGGGACTTGCCGGGATAAAATCGGTTCTTTTTCAGGCCCGGGCGCCTCTCTTCCGGAACGTAGGCGCCCTCCCCGGAAAAAAGCGGGGGCGGAGGATGTCCTTCCCCCGCCCCTTATTAAACCGAGCCGCTTTCAGCCGGCCAGAAAAACATGCTCCACCAGGATCTTTAACCCGATCAATATCAAGATAACGCCGCCGGCCAGCTGGGCCTTTGCGCGGCACCGGCCTCCAAAAACACTGCCCGCTTTGATGCCAATAGCGGAAAGCAGGAACGTGGTCACTCCAATGCACCCCACCGCAGCCCCCAGATTCACATCCGGCAGCAGGGCGAAGGTGACCCCCACCGCCAGGGCGTCGATGCTGGTGGCCAGGGCCATGAGCAGCATGGTCCGAAAGCCGAAGGAAGCGTCTGCACAGCTTTCCTCTTTGGAAAAGGATTCCTTGATCATGTTGCCGCCGATGAAGGCCAGCAGCACAAAGGCCACCCAATGGTCCACCGCGGTGATGTAGGCTTGAAAGGCCGCGCCCAGCAGATAGCCCAGGGTTGGCATCAGGGCTTGGAAGCCGCCGAACCAGATCCCCACGCACAGCATATGCCGCAAGCGTACCTTGCCCGTTGCAAGGCCCTTGCACACGGATACCGCAAAGGCGTCCATGGATAACCCCACCGCTAAAAGCAGCAATTCCGCAAAGCCCATTCCCGTACCATCTCCTTTTTCCGCCTCAGCCCCAAAATAGGCTGGCGTCCATGCCGCCTCGGGGGCAACATGGACGCGTTCCATTGTATCATCTTTTCGTGGGCGTTGCAACGCAAAAGCCTTGCAGCCCCGGCATTTTTCCTATTGCCCCGGGCTGGGGGCAGGGGTCGCGGCCGGCTCGACGGCAGGCAGGGGCGCGCTCAGCCGCAGGGCTTTGACAAAATCCCCCAGGTAAGCCTCGTCCTCGTAAGACAGCTCCACCACCTTGCCCTCGATGGAGGAGGCCATCACCATTTTCCCGTCCCCAATGCACACGCCGCAGCGGTGATTGACCCCTTCGTCCGTATATTCAAAGAACAGGATATCCCCTGGAGCCACATCCTCTAGCTTGCGAATGGTCATCAGGACCCGGTCCCCCATGCTGCTGCTGGCGGCCAATTGGCTGGCCGGGAGCCGCTGGGCGTCTACGCCCGCCGCCTGGAAGCAGGCATATACCAGCCCCGCATCGTCATAGCTTTCCGGGCCGGAGCCCCCGGCGGAAAACGGCTTGCCCACCAACGCCAAGGCCGGGGCGATCAGATCCTCCCGGGGCGGGGGCATCTCCGTGATCCGTAGGGCATAGGCGAAATCAGCCGGGTCTTTTTCGATGCATATTGACAGAATTGCCATCTGGCCCTTCGCCGTTCCGCTCCCGGGATCTTCCTCCAACTCAACCCAGGCTGGCGAATAGGGATTATATTCCCGCAGGGTACACCATCCAATGGTTTCTCCATCCGCATCGTCATAGAAGAACAGGATGTCCCCAGGAATGGTCTGATCGATGTCATCGATCCGCTGGCTTTTCCCTTCCAGCTCCTTGACCAATTCCGTGGCGGAGCCCCGCTCCTTCACATCTAGGCCATAGATCCTAAGACAGGCGCGCACCATGTGGGTCTCGTCCTCAAACCTCCAATTTTGCGATATGGTCCGGCGGATTGCAGAATTGATATTCTGGCTTACGGAATCCGCCACATTGGCGGGCGCGGCGGCCTGGGCTGCGGCCGTCGCCTGCTGGGATTCCAGCAGGCCGGCATAGGTAAAGCTGCCTTCCCAGGCACATTCCCGATCCGGATATACATAGAGCCCCTTCAGGGCAATGGGCAGCTTCCCATAGCCGCCTACCAGCTCCATCCGGTAGCACAGGCCGTTGGTATAGATGTCCACATCCACGCATTGGGCCATAACGTTGTCCCCATGGGTGGCGCCCACGGTATATTCCGCCGCTTCCCCTTCCGCCAGCAGCCAGGTTTCCGCCAGTGTTTCGGCAGCCTCTATATATTCCGCCTGCACTTCCGGTTCTCTGAGCTGCTGGGAGGCGTCCTCCGGCAGCTGGGCAAGGGGAATGTTATAGGCCGGGTCGAAGAAGCGGCCGGTTTCCACAAAATACACCTGCCCGCTCATGGCGTTGATGAGGGCCAGCACGTATTCCGGCTCCGAGGCCGGGTCGTTGCCATAGGATACCTCCCAGTAGTCCCCGTATTGGCCGGTAGGATCCTGCCAGAAGGCAGCCGCCGCCTCCGGGGGCAGCTCCATCCCGAACATGGACGCCAGCACAACCCGGGCGCTATCCAGGGCGGCTTCCCGGGTGATATGGGCCGCCCCCGGCTCCCCCTGGACATAGGCCATCTTCTGGATCACCTGGCCCTCCAATGCCTCCCGGCTGGCGCCCCCTGCCGGGCCGATGGGCAGCTGGCCGCTGCCGGCCGCCGGCTCCAGGCCCTCCGCCGGCACCTCGCCCACCTTCTTGACCCCGGAGAGAACCGCGTCTTGGTTTACATAGGTGGCGATGGCAAACGCCCCGGTGGCGCACAGCAATACTGCCAGCACCAGCAGCACTATTTTTTTCTTCATACGCATACGCCTTCCTTTCCCTTGGTTTTCTCCATTGTCCCACAGGGCGTTTACCAAATCGTAAGGGGGATATTAGGAAGTTGTGAAATCCACCTGTACCTGGGTCCCCAGCTCCACCTGGGAAGCGAAGGAAATGCGGGCCCTGTGCAGGGCGGCGATCCGATGGCACAGGGCCAGGCCCATGCCCTTGTTGCCCGTCATGCTGCCCCGTCTGGGAGGCGTCCTGGCCATGGCCAGGGTCGCTTCATCCATGCCGCAGCCATTGTCCGTCACCGTGAGGCAGCCTTCCCGAAAGGAAAGCTCCACCTGGGTGGCGCCGGCCTCCAGGGCGTTTTTCACCAGGTTATTGACCAGGCTTTGCAGCAGCGCCCCGTCCCCCTGTATTTCCCCATCGGTGGGGAGATAGCTTACCCGGGGAAAGGCCTTGGCCGCCCCTGCGAATAGCGCCGCCACCGGCACCTGCTCCACCCGCACGCTGCCCTCCCGCAGGTTGCCCAATAGGAGCAGCCGCTCCGCCAGGTCGGTCAGCCGGCGGCTCTCCTGCACGATAAATTCCGCCGCCTCCTGCCGCTCCACTTCCGAAGCGTTGGCCAGCTGCAAATATTCCCCATAGCCGCACACGGCGGTCAGGCTGGTCCGCAGCTCGTGGGCCAGCTGATCCATGGGCCGGTACAGGGCCCTAAGGGCCCAATACAGACCCAGGGCCACCGCAGCCGCCACCGCAGCGCCCCCTGCCAGCAGCGCCGCGGACAGCCGCCGCTGCTCCCGCACCACCTGGGTCACATCCCGGTGATACACCAGGCGCATCTGCTCCGCCCCAGGCAGCGTCCCGTCGATGCGCAGCATATAGCGCGCCCCTTCCCGTTCCATGACAGCCACCCGGCCCTCGATCCGGGGCCGCACCGCCGCCCCCGCCAACAGCAGCCCGTTTTCCGTGACGCTCAGGTCCACGCCCAGCCGGTGATAATTGGCCACCAGAGCCTGGGCCAGGGCCATATGGGCCGGCAGGTCCTCCTCCTGGCGTTCCTGTAGGGTGGCCACATCCAACGCCAGGGAGCGAGCCGCCAGATCATGGATGTGAAGGGCGGCTGCCCTTTCGTTTTCCATGGCCTGATCCAAGGCCCCCTTGCCGATCAAAAACAAGCACAGGTAAAAGGCCGCCACAAACAGGGCCAGGCTGAACACATAGTTTTTTTCCCACAGCTTGAGCCCCAGCCTATTCCCCTTCATCCCGTACCTCCAACCGGTAACCTACCTTGTACACGGTCTTGATCCGCTTCTCCAGCCCCAGCTTTTGCCGGAGCCGGCTCACATGCACGTCCACCGTGCGAATATCCCCATAAAACCCGTTTACATTCCAGGCCTTATCCAATATCTTCTCCCGGGACAGGGCCAGATTCCGATTGATGGCCAACGCCTCCAACAGGGCGTATTCCTGGGGCGTCAATTCCACCGGCTCCCCGCCCCGGGTCACGGTCTTGGCGTCAAAATCAATGGCCACGTCGTCCACCCGGAAGACCCCCTGGCCCGTCTTCATGGTGCGCCGAAGCACCGCCTGTACCCGGGCTACCAGCTCCAACGTCTCAAAGGGCTTGACGATATAATCGTCCGCCCCCAGGTGCAAACCCCGCAGCTTGTCCCCCAGGCTCCCCTTGGCGGTCAGGCAGATCACCGGCGTTTCCCGCTCCTGCTCCAGCAGGTCAAACCCACTATCCTTGCCCAGCATGATGTCCAACAGCATCAGGTCGAACCGCTCCCGCTCCAACAGCTCCCGGGCCGCAGGAAGGCTATCCGCCCCCTGGGGCTGATGCCCCACCAGCCGCAGGTTGCGAAGCAGCAATTCCCGTATCGCGCCCTCGTCTTCCACCACCAGGATCTTGGCCATGCCCACACCCCCTTTTGTTTAGCATACCATAGAAATGTTAGCAACCTGTTACAGCCCGGCCTTTTCTTTTTGCTTTTTCCTTCCACCCGGCAGGGCCGCGGAACGGCGCGGGGGGGCGGCGGCGTTTTGCGGGGGCTACAGCCCCCGCAAAACCAACGCAGGGCCGGGGCCTATGGCCCCGGCCCTGCGTTGTGCGCGCTCTGCGCGCCCGCCGCCCCCCC
>ERZ506979.758-NODE-758-length-17564-cov-4.818550_pt1 | contig 17564 bp, 20 predicted proteins | sample MGYA00512887_ERZ506979 | MGnify/ENA metagenome assembly ERZ506979 | reverse complement strand
GATGGTCTGCTTCAGGTCGCTTTCACGCAGCGGGCGCTCCAAAAGCGGGTTGTCGAGAAGATACAGCTGGCAGGCGGTCAGATAGTTTGCTGCGCGCCAGAAAGCGTCGATCTGCTTGAGTTCCTGCGGTGACAGCGGCGGCTTTTTGGAAAGCCGCGCAGTATTTTTGCGTGCGGGCATGAAAAAGTTCCTCCTTTTTCTGTAGTTGGTTTTAGTATAGCGCTTGAATGCCAAAAATCAATAGAGTGAGGAAAAAATTCACAATTTGCGGAAGAAAAATAAAATAAATGCGGCGTTATTTTGCACAATTGAGATGTTTTGCGCAAAATGCAGGGGAGTCTGCGCGGCATATTGCCGCGCTTTGCGCTGCGCATAGGGACTTCCCGTCTGCCCATAAAATGAAGAAAAGAGGAGGAGTTTTTATGCTTTCGATCGCACTTTATCTGCTGTCGCACGCCATGCTGCTCTCGCTTCACCTGTCGGGCGGCTCGTTCCCGCGTCCGCTTTCCGCGCAGGAGGAGAAGAAATATGTTGAGCAGATGCTTGCGGGCGATCTGGAGGCGCGCAATATGCTCGTTGAGCACAACCTGCGCCTCGTCGCCCACATTGCCAAGAAGATGTGTTCCAAAATGCAAATCGCTCTCGTGAAAAAGTGACTGAAGCGGTCTGCCCCAGCCTTAAATAGAGTTCCAGATCAATTCGCTGTTTCGTGCTGCCCTCGCAAACAACCACATGGTCGAGGATTGACGCAACAACCTCCGTCGAGATGATATCCTGAAAGGAAAGCTCCTGCCAAAGCGCTTTTTCGATTGCGGACAAGTCAACACCCGTAGCTGAACCATTTTCCTCCAGCTTTTGTAAAGAAATCATCTGCTCCTGCATATCCGCAATCTGTTCATTGAAGCGGTTATTGCGCTTTTTGAATTCCTGAATTGTGATTGCGTTGGCGATACTGAGTTCCAGCAGCTTATCCTTTTTTCCCTCCAGTTGGCTGATCTGGGTGTTCAACTGGGTGATTTGTCCGGAGTAATCATGCTTCTGCTGAACGCCGGAAACACTGTCCATTACAAGTCGGACGATCTGCTTTTGATTTTTCACCAGCTTTTGGAATTGGTCTGCCAGAATTGCGTCCAGCTCCTTCGTTTGGAGCGTCGGCAAATCGCATCCAGCTTTTCCGCGCTCACGGTACATCCTGCACTGCCAGTATTCTGTGTGTCCCTCCATAGTTTTGAAGCTCTGCCGATGAAAGGTGGTTCCATGCTTTCCGCAAATGATTTTCCCGCTGTATGGATACTTGCTTTGGTAACCAACGCCGTAAGCTTTCGTTCTGGCACTGCGTTTCTTGAATATCTCATTTGCCTGATTCCAAAGTTCTTCCGATACAATCGCCGGGATATTAGGATCTGGGTATGTTACCCACTCGCTTTCATCAAGAAATACCGTTTTTTTCTTCCGATAGTCTAAGGATTGTGTCTTATTGCCGCAGTACCACCCCTTGTACTTGGGGTTTTGCAGAATATGGCCGATGGTGACGGAATTGAACTCGTTTCCCAAAAGACTTGTGTATCCACGGCGAGTCAGCTCCTGTGATAACTTGCGCAGGCCATAGTTTCCGGTGGCATAGAGCTGAAAAATCAGCTTGACCGCTTCTGCCTGCTCCGGGATGATTGTCAGCTTGCAGTCCTTCTTATCATAACCCCATAAGCGATTATTTCCCAAAACATGGCCGTTCTTGATGGACTGCCGAAAGCCAAATTTTAACCGCTCGGATAGTTTTCGAACTTCGTCCTGTGCCACGCCGGCCATGACGATCAGTCGAAACTCACTATCGCTGTCCAGTGTGTTGATATTATCATTTTGGAACAGTACACCCACATTGTTGTCCAGCAGCTCCTGTGTATATTGGATACTGTCCAGTGTGTTGCGGGAAAAACGGGATATTTCTTTTGTGATAATGAAGTCAAACATCTCTCGTTTGGCATCCTCGATCATGCGCAGAAAACTGTCACGCTTATAAGTGCTCGTTCCAGAAATACCTTCATCAATGTAGCCGGGAACATAGGTCCAATTCGGGTTCTTTTGAATGAACTCTGTGTAGTATTGGATCTGGTTTTCCAAACTACCCTGCTGCTCCACCTTTTCCGTAGAAACACGCGCGTAGAACGTAACCCGGAGCGGCAGATCGTAAATGGTTTTTCCCTGCCGAATCTGCTCTCGAAGCCATCTAATTGTTACCATCCGTACTGACCTCCTCAGTTATTTTGTTGACGGTTTCAGTATCAGATGTAAATTGCCGTTTGTCAAAAAAACGGGAGCTGCTGGCAGAAACATACGTTTCTTCCGAAATCAACTCCCGCTTCCATAGTCGTTTTAATAAAGCCAAAGCAATCTCGCGATCAACCTCCGTCACTGTCTTAGCCCCCTTCCTTATATGCTATGGGATATGAGCCGAAAATATGATAGACGGTCACCGCAGATATTCTTACTCGTGTTTCATTTTCAACAGAAATTCTCCAATCTACACGGCAATATAGCGCCGCCCTGATACTCATGATAGTTTTCGCCTCATTTGTAAATTGTTATTGGCAAAACCGGACGGCGGCTGGCAGCCGCCCACGGGAGTCTCACCCCGGCCCATGCTGATGGGTGCGCCGCGCAATGCTTTGAGGGCGTTCAACGCGGGAGTCTCATTATCCTGCCTACGCGTCCTCGCCCACAGGCTGCCACCCCTGTTTTGCGGCCTGGTTTTGTCGCTCACCTGTTTGGTAGAGGTCCCGTCTTGCGGACTTGCAACAGGGTCATGGCGCACCGGCCGACCGGCTCGGCGCAGACAGATCGTATCCGTCTGCCTTATACTGCATACTGCGCCGGAGGCCTCCCGCCGGGCTTTCTTTGTCAAGGAGCTATACAGGGGCACCGCGTGGAAAGGGGGAAAACACGCAGCGCCTGGCCCTGGGTCAGTTCAGGTCAAAGCCCAGGATGGAGATAATCAGCTTCGTTTCCAGCCGCCGGCGCAAATCTTCATCTACCTGGGGACGAGGAAAACCGTCAAGGTCATAGCTTGTCCTCGTAGACAGCGCGGCGATGTAGCCGGAATAATGCCGGACTACCCGGTTTACCGCTTCGGGGTCTCCTCCGACAGCGGCGGCGATCACCGGGTAAGGGATCAGCGATGCCCGCGTGCACGCAGATTTAGTCATCCGCTTCACCTCCCATCAGCTCCTTCAGCAGCCGATAGGCTTTATGCCTGCGGGTATTGACCGTCCGGCGGGCCTTGTCCATGTACTTGGCGATCTGTTCATCGGTCATCCGCAGGAACCAGTGCATCATAAAGATTTCCCGGTCCTCCTGGGACAGCCCCAGAAGCGCCTCGGCCAGCCGGTCATCCTCGATCAGGATCACTGCCCCTCCCACAGGGAAGGTCGTGTATTCCCATGAGTAGCGGTCATAAACCGCAAGCTGGGCCAAATCAGCCTCGGACAGTTCCTCCAAAGATGCGAAATGCTTCTGGCGGCGGCTGATCTGGCGATAGCCATTGCACGCCTCGCATTTCAACACCTTCTTGCAGTAGCTGTCAAAGGCGTGCTGCTTGTGCTCGTAGTGGCGGTCAGGTTTCAAGTTCTCACCTCCCTTCGTGCCGGGAGGCAGTTCTTTTCTTCCCCTTTCGCTCACTACTCGTTCAGCGGAGGGCCGTTTTGGCTTCGCTGCGGGGGTCTTATATGTAAATTTTTTCCGCTCATAGATAAGCTCCTTTCGTTTCATTCAGGCCAGTGGGTCGGAACGAAACGGGGCGGGGAGCGGCACCCCACACCCAGGCGCCGGTGCTCAATAGGGTGGGGAACAATATGGGTGAGTCCTGATATATAAAAAGCGAGCTATAGCTCACTTCCATGAGCGTGGCTCGCTACTTCGTTATTTGAATATTTTTCGAGATGGCGGGGAGGACTGGCACATGAGTGGCGAACCCCGCCTTATTTTAACCTCCTTGTCCCTGCTGTTCTCATCTATATCTTCCTTTACTTTCAAAATATGAGTTAAACATCATATAACATGATTTATATGCTTATTTAAGTGAGCGGTAGCACATCTTAAAATGAAGTAGAGGTGATGTGCAGTGAACAATCCGCTTGATTTATTTGCGTGGAAACTGCGGGCGGAGCGAAAACGGCAGCACTTGACGCAGAAGGCGTTAGCTGAACGGCTCCACATGAGTGTCCGCACAATCATTGAGATAGAGAAATGTAAAAGCAACCCCAAATTTGAAACCGTGGCGCTTTTGGCAAAAGAATTGAATATCAGCCTGGATGCCGCAATCTTCCCCGACATGGTGACCGGGACCGTCTCAAAGACAGTCATTGATTTCTTTGCGGGGAAAAGTGAGGCGGAGATCCAGAAGTATATCGCACTCTGCAAACAGGCGGAGACCTTCCAAAAAGACAAATAACGCGGTCGGGTTTGATGTGCCCGACCGCGTTACTATTTTTACCCATCTTCATGCGGGCAAATTGATTTTTTATGTGAAATCGTCTTGAAGCTGCGCTTACTATTAGGGACACAGTTCAGTTATGTGTTTAAAAAAGCTTCGTAGTCTAACGGTACAGGCACCGGTGTTTTGTGTTCCTCAACTGTGGCCTGTTTCTCTGATAACACCTTCCCGGAAACCGTAGACTCATCCAGGGGCGGAGAATCCAGTGAGTCCAGAAACAAAAATGTAAGGGCAATATATCCCAGCACCGCTGCAAACAGAACGCCAAGAACACAGGCCCCGGCAATCTGCAAGCTCTTATGGATCTTCTTTCTACACAAAATCAGTACCAGGATGCCCGCCGCTATGATAAGCAGGGCAATTCCTGCTACCCACAGCTCCATACGCATTCCCCCTTTATGCAACAAGTTTTTAAATACAAATGCATGGGTTTTACCAGCTTCCGCCGCCGCCACCGCCGGATCCGCCGCCGGAAACGCCGCCACCGCCACCGCTGCTGGACCCGCCGCCAGACGAGCTCTGCCGCGGTGCAGAGGTCATGGCGCTGGCCGCACTACTCAGCGTCCGATCCATGGCGTGCCACATGGTAGCAGCCGTAAATACATCATGTCCGCTGTACCACTCGGGTGGTTCAATAGCAATGTTTTCAAACTTATTTACCCATTTGTCCGACACATCCAGCACATAGGCAAAGGGCAGGATGTTGTAAAAATATTTCGGATCTTCATGAACAAGCATTTCCAGCCGATCTTTTTCCGCCGTTTCCAAAAACTTCTTGAACCCTGTTATCTTCTCCAGATTCCTGTGGCTCTCGTCTGTGCGCTGGCTGACATACCGCGCAAGCCAAAAGGCTGCGGCAAGAATCGGCAGTCCGATTACAAACGGAATAAACCGCTCGTTCCCGCCTAGAATATTGGCAAGTATCATAACATCAAGAACAAAGCAGGCAATTACTAGCAACCAGCAGAGGAGCTGCCACCGCGCGGAGGTCAGGGAATGTATGCGGCCTTTCTTCCCGGAATGCCCGTAATTGGAGGAGATCTGATTCAGGGTGCGATAGAATTTGTTTTCTAAGTCATCCCCTGTGACGATGTCCTTGCCGCTTTCAAAAAGTCCCTCAAAAAACAGCCTTTTATCCTCGTCCAGATCGTGAGGATATGGCTTTATACGCTCTATGGTATATTCTGCCCCTTTGCCCGTTCCATCGCCGTCATGGATGGCAATATAGCCCTCATTTGCCAGCTCAATGAGCAGGGCAACAATATCCTTTTTGGGCAGCTTTCCTTTATACCAATACGCTACGTCTGCACTGCTCATTCCCTCGGGCGGATAGAATTCAACGGTTTCGATAACCTTCTTATCCCTGCCGTATTTCATCCATACGAACAATACAAAAACCAAGCATATAAGAGGGATGATCACCATAGTGCTGAGCTTTATCACATGCAGAACCTGGTTGAAGTAGAAATAACCCTCCTCAAGCTCAAGCCTTACGGTCAGAGCCTGGTAGGGCTCCAGTTCCTGCCAGAGAAATCCTTCAATCTCCATCCCATCGGTATAATACTCTACGATATCTGAACCGGTAAACCCATATCCGCCTGTGGAAAATCCAAGCAGGCTGCTGTCGAACTCCTTCGGCATGGTGATCCTAAAGCTAACGTTATTGATATAGGTATCCCACCCGGTGCCAATGATGTTGAAGTACAGCTCATCGTAGCCGTCCGCCACATCCTGTCCAAGTACATAGTCATAGGAGATCGTATAATGCTTATCTCCGGTAACGGTAGTATCAGCATCACCAATCTGCAAAATGAGGTCGCTGTTTTGCGTGGATTTTTCATAGTCCTCGCTGCAGTATATATCACGGATCTTCGCCCGCGTGACCGCCGTGGAGCCGTCGGCCCGCACGACCTCGTTTCGTTTCGGGATGGTTCTGTAAATGCCGTGCCGCGCCTCGTTGAAATAAACGTCTATTTCTTCCGTAATGCTGAGCACATTATCCTCGGATACATCAATATCCACATAATAAGCGGTGATATAATAAGGTTCCTCGGAATAGTCTGCCGCCTGCGCTGGAAAAACCGCCACCGACATCATCACAAGCAATATAATAAAAGAAAAGATCACTTTACACTTTTTCATCAGAATTGCACCCTTACCGCTTCCTTTTCCGTCTCATCTTCTATGACAAACATCTGGCGCTTACCGAATTTGAACAGGTTTGCCACAATAGAGGACGGAAACATCTCTGTTTTATTGTTGTAGTTCCGGACAACGGCGTTATAATACTTTCTTGCGTTGGCGATATCCTCCTCCGTTGTCTGAAGCTGGTTGTTCAGGTCAAGAAAGTTCTGGTTCGCCTTTAGATCGGGGTACTGCTCCGCAAGCACATGGATGGCGGCAAGCCCTCTGGCAAGCTCCGTATTGGCCTGCAGCTTCTGCTCCTCCGTCATATCGCCGTAGCGCATATTGCGGGCAGAAATCACGTTTTGAAGCGTCTGTGCCTCGTGCTTTGCATAACCCTTTACGCTTTCCACGATGTTTGGGATCAAATCCCATCTCTTTTTCAGATAGACGTCCATCGTGGAAAACGCTTCCTCTACTGAATTTTTCAGCTTCACAAGCGCATTATAGGTTGCGCCGACATAGATGCCGATGATCAGCAGAGGGACGGCAACGACCGCTGCAATAATCATTCCGCTCATAAAAACACCTCCTGAATTTTCTGATTGATTACCATTCGTTGGAAACGCGTTAAAATGGCGATTCACAACATAAAGAGCTTAGCTGCCTCACTCAGAGGGAAAATCGAGTGTGAGACCGTCAAGGACCTCATACCAGGTATCGAGCATTTCCTCTGCATAATCTGCCTTCGTATCAAAAGCATAAATATAAGTATAAAGATCGGTCGTGACCAGTAAAGCATCCCATTGGCGGGTATCCTCATTTTCTCCCTCCAGCCAGGTGAGATAGTACGCCGGCCAGGAGTCCAGTGTTGCTTCCTCAATTTCGAGATCCCGATACTCAAATTCACCAATCAGGTCAACGCAGCGGCCAATATATTCCTCTATCGTCTCGTCAGCAGCGGAAAAATCGTTAGTAAAGCCGCTGTTTATAATCGTGGTAAATCCGTCCTCAGTTCTATCGGCATAATAATAGCCGCCGTGGAAATCATTGTTGTTCTCGATTTGAGCCAGCCCGGTAAATCTTGTTTTGGGTACAAGAACACCGATTTCCGGCGTAGTATCAGTTTCAGAGCCTTCCTTGATATAAATATTGCCATTGTTATTTCCCATATGGATCTGTGCGTCTGAATCGAAGTAGAAGCTGTTTATTAAGCCAAGCTCGCCGTCATACAGATCATATCGGCCACTGCCGTCTCCGTACTCGTCCACATATTCCAGATACCCTGAAGCCTCTACAGAGCCGCTGGCGTAATAGGCGATAAATCCGCCTTCGCCATCCATATAAATACTTGCTGTGCCTTCTTCGCCGTCTAAACGCCATGTACCTTCGGTTGCCGCGAATATGGCTGTATCATTTTCGCCTGGATCCGCGCTGGGAACTGGATCCAGGCTTTGCGTACTGCTGGAATCCGGGTTCCCGCTTTGTGTGTTGTCTGATACGTCACTATTCTGTTGTTCGTTTGCACAGGCGGCCAGAGTCAGCGTAATGACTGCAGCCAGAAAAACAGCTATCAGCTTCTTCATCGTAATTCACTCTTTTCTGCGTTTGGATGATCGGTCACTTTCTGCGCTGGAAGTGCGAGCGTATCAAGGATGTTGATAAAATCTTCCGTTTCCTTTTCCAGCTTTTCTACAAGCTGCACCGTGTTTTCGGATTTGCCCATCTCGAAAAGATTCATATCCTTTATCACAAGCAGCAGCGTACCGTCCTGAAGGAAGCGGACGGCAAACCGTTTGCCTCTCTCTGCGGACAATTCCAGCAGCTTTTGCATATAATCGGGCGTAAGCGACAGCGCCGCATCCTGCTCACTTGTGCATCTGACGGAAAAAGCATTGTAAAAGGCTTCGGAATCGGCTTTGTAGGCGTTCTCGTAAGTTTTAAACTGCGTTGCCACAACCGCATCGCTCAGCGCAAGACCGTGCCGGCAGACGACGATAATGCCGTAGAATACGGTCTCGTAAGAGACGTCCGTATCCCCGTCGCTGTCTTCCGTAACATGCTCCTCCTGCAGCGCAAACTCGCAGAACTCCATAGGCACTCCCCTGAGCACGCCTCTGACATAATCGCCGCAAAAGCCGGTGCAGTCGTATCTCGGAAAGCCGAAATCCTGGTTCAGGTAATACTTGTCGACATGCTTGCCGTGGTCAAATGTATCCAGCCGATCCATCAGCCGGTCAAGGACAATCCGGGCATAGTTGTTCGCAATTTGCTTCTGCGCCGCGCCGGCCTTTTGCTTGAACGCAAGTCCAGTAAAGAGCAGTACAAAGCCAGCTAATCCAAGCAAAATGGCAGCCAGTCCCTCCGGACTATCCGAACCCAGTGTAGTCTTTCCGCTGGCAAGGAATATGACCGCAACGATACCGAAGCATACGCCGCCGGCGATCATTATGTATTTGGATAGTTTTATGCGCTTTCGCAGGTTTTCCATCTTCTGATCGTCAAGCTGTGTGTTTTGAAGATTATTGTCCATATTTGTTCACCGCCTTGTTTTTCATATAATGGTGCATTGTTGTTTGCATTCAAATCGCCGCTTGAAAAGACAGCCCCTGCGTAACGGCTGATGCCCTTGCGCAGAGGCTGAGCTTGCCGCCCCGATCCTTTTTTCTCATTCTCCTAGACCACCAGATGGAAATGACCACACATCAGGCAATTTGAAAAACAAAGTACAGGCAGCTTATGTTTTTGTTTTAATCAGAGATCATGGAATTGATGGTATTCTGCATCAGAATCCATGCCACAAAGCCGAGTCCCACCACGCTGAGGATCAGGTAAAGTACCGCGCCGTTCTTTGCCGGCATACCGCGCTGTTCAAGCGCCGAATCCAACTGTTTGCCCATTTTGTAGGCCCAGTAGATGCCGTAAATGCCGCATGTAATGAGCGTGAGCAGGAAAGCTACCCCGCCCGATGTCCTTTTCGGCGGATTTGCCAGCTCGTTCGCGTCATTGTTGATTTTGATAAACCAGTAAATGGCATAAATGCCGAAAGTGATGATGGAAAAAATGACACACAATGCAAGATTACGTTTTTTCATATCTGTTGTCCTCCTTCAATTTATCTCTTGTGATTTATCCTACCGGGTAATACACACCGATATAGGAAGCATTGTTCTCGTTGGCAGCCTCCGTCTTGCCTGTAATCTCGATGGATCCGTCCTCCACATTATAGATAATGTACAGCTCGCCGCTCTCCATTACGCCGAGACCCGCATCGCTCACCATCCAGGTACCGGACATCCAGCCGTCATTCGTCACCAACTCGAAATCGACCATGTCCTCCCAGGATTCTGTAATCGTGAGCGTGCCTGCGTCACCCGCATATTCGCCGTACCATGCTTCGATACTGTCTGGAGCCTCCACATCAAGCGTTGCATCGCCTTCCGAAGAGTCAGATCCCCCCACCGGGCCGACATAGTAATACCAACCGGTATAATGTTCATAGTCGCCTGCGTCGTCCTGGAGGGAGACCTCGATGGAGTCGTCCGATGTATCATATGAGAAAATGAAATCCGACTCCTCCAGCACATATGGGTCACTGCTGTCCTCCGTGAGCGTGCCGGATGCGGTCGAGAAACCATCCTCGGTGCTGACGCCCATTGCGTAATAAAGCATACCGCTGGAAACGTCAATGGTAAGGGTGCCATTGTCGTTTGCATACTCGCCGAGCCAGAAGTCCAGCTCGGTATCACTGTCCCCGGTATCCTCCGAATCGTCCTCGTATCCCTCTTCGCTGTCGTCCTCATCCAGGTTCTCGGGAACGTAGGCCGCCTGGTCCACCTTCACGAAGCTGGAGTAGTCCATATACAAAACATTGTCCTCCAGAGTCGCCTCGGCGCTAATCCCCAGCTCCTCGCTGGTTATGGTCACTGTGTCGCCTTCCCAGGTGTAGGTAAACTCAATGGCGCCGTAGTAGCTGGTCTGCGCCCCTGTACCATCCTCCAAGAAGATCAGGCTCTGTTCGCCCGCATCGTCATCCCAGTCCCCCAGGAAGGGGTTCTCGTCGCCGCCGCAAGCGGCGAGCAGAGATGTCATGACCAACAGAGCCATGAGCAGGGAACACAGTTTCAGAACTTTTGCCTTCATAAATCCCTCCTTAAAATCATGTTTCTTACTTGCTTACTCAAAGTAGTAGATACCCATATCCCCCAAATGGGAGATGTATACCGTATAGTCCTCCTCTCTTACGGATTTTTACACAGAAGCCTTCTGCGTTTATATAACTTCCGTTCCGTACACTTTTGTTGACGCCAGCCTATTCGGGTTCGGCACCCTACCAAATCCGGCAGAATAGGGCGTTGTCCTCGTCAATCCCGGTACGTTCTTCCAGTGTCACGCCGGTAACGTAACCTTCTCCCTCATGGGTATTTGCCGTCATTTCCTCAAAGGTATACGGACTGGGAGACGCGCAAAATACCAGTCCATCATAGTCCACCGGCATCCGCACGGTTATGGTGAGATGTATAATACGGGAGCAATCGCCTACATCTCGTTCCGCGGATAAGGTTTTCGTATAGTCGAGACGCACATCCTCGCCGTTGATGTTCAGAGTATAGCTGTAGATGTTTTCTTCGGAGGTTTCGCCGGTTTTGCCGCTTATGATACTCATGGGCAGCCATTCCCCGGTATAGTAATCAAACAGATCCGACGTACATCCATACTTGAACGATCCGGTCAGTTCCGGGTCGCTGGAATAAGGAAAATAACAGCTTGCCTGGAAGGCTATCTCCCTGTACTGGTCGTTGACGATGTCGTCGGAGAGCGTTCTCACCGCCCATTCTCCATAGACGGTGGTGTAGTAGCTGCCATCCTCATAATAATAACGGACAGCGTTTTCCAGGGGGAACCTTCCCTCGTCCATCTCCAGATCAAAGCTATAGCCGCCTTCCTCAAAGTATGCCACAGGTGTAAAATCAGGCAGCTCAGTCGGAAACAGAGTGTCGCCGTCCTCATCAATCAGGCCGCCCTCCCCGTCCAGGGCAAAACGCTCGCCGCTGTCCAGAACGATCTCCGTTCCCTCCGGGGTATAGCTGCCGGCGGTGCAATCGCCGTTCTCATTGTACATCTCATAGGTTCCGTCGCCGTAGACATACAGCCAGATATCATAATCCCAGTACTCCCAACATCCAAAGAAGTCCTCAAAGTTGACCTCCGGTTCATCCAGGGTGTACCCCGGATCAGAGCCCTGCTCCTCCGAGCTTGCGTCTCCCCGGCCGTCCCCCTCGCTCTCCTTCCCGCCGCAGCCGCTCAGCAGTGACAACAGCATGGCAAAACTCAAAAGCAGTGCGCATAGTCTCCTCAGTTTCATTCTTACATCTCTCCTCATCGTTTTCTCCCCACAGATCCTGGCCAGTCAGTCGCTCCGCCTGCCAGTCCCGCAATCATCATTCCGGCAGTTCGGAGGGGAACAGGGCGTGGCCGTCGCTGTCGAGCAGACCGCCTATCTTCAACAGGGAAAGGCGCAGACCGTTGTCCAGCACCAGTTCATCCTCCTCCATGGTGTAGCTGCCGGAGCTGGCGTTGTCTCCATCTACCCACTCATAGGTGCCGTCATCTCGGATATCGACCCAAACGTAGTAGTCTTGATACTCCCAGCAGCCGTAGAATTCGGCGGGATCCAGGCTGTTGCTGCGCTGGTCATCGAGAATGTTCGACCGAACAAAAGTCATGCCATTATCGCAGGACAGTTGCTTACTATCCTCGGATACCTCGAGCTTCCGTTCATTTCCATTTCCAGAGGTGAGGGTGATATCGTTTCCGTCGATCTCCACGCTGCCCGCGCCGCCTTCATCCAGAATCGTATACGCGTTATCCGTGAGCTCCCACGAGCCATCTTCGCCAACCTCCAGCGTGCCGCCCGCCTCAGCATCGATCCACAAATAGCACGCAAGATACGCTATCGAGGCGCGGGGCACCTCCAGCCTAGCGCGGGCCTGCGTCAAGGCGCGCCTCCTCACCGTACAGCTCGAATTCGCCCCTCATGCCGGTTTCATCCTCGCCCCAGTACATCTCGTAGGTGAAATCCTCGTAGAAAATGATCCAGAACTGACGGTTCTCATTCTTTCAGCAGCCGTAGTAACTCCATGTGTCTTCTTCAGTCTCTTCTGTGCTATAGCCTTCAAAGATATCATATTCGCTGTCCCCACTGTCCTGGCCGCAGCCGCCCAAAAGCATTGCCGACAGCAGGGCGGCCAGCAGCACACATATAAACTTCCTTGCCGTCTTCATATACTCCATCCCTCCTCTGTTACAGCCGCAGCAATGCCCGGATCCTGGCGTACAATATCCTCATACTGTATGGCTTCTTGAGCCAGTCGTCCGCACCACCGAGCAGGGCAGCCTCTTCGTCCTTCTCATTTCCTGAAATAAGCAGAAATTTCGTTGCTGTTGAATACTGTGCTACTTTCTGGCAAAATCGAATCCCGTCATACACGCTTTCTTCTAAATCTGCGATTACCACGGCGAACTGTTGTGTACAAATCGCGGCAAAAGCTTTCTCTTGACCAACCGCACACTGGACATCAAAACCGTTTCTTTTCAGCAGCCTGCCGGTCATCTCAGTCATCGTGCGATCTGTGCCGACATACAATATCCTGGACAAAAGGCCACCTCCTTAAAAAACAACGGTCCGGCGCAGTGAACGCTGCCCCGGACCTCGTGCGTTCCTTTTGCTACTGTAATCAGCATAGCAGAAAAAACATCGTTTCTTGAATTGTTAGGAAAAACTCATATTTTAAATTCCTCGCCCGCTTTCAGACTGTCATCCTCATTGTACAGGAACCAGGTTTCTGACCTCGTCGTAAAGAGTCTGAAATTGAGAGCCGCCGTCATTATAGTCATCAAAGGAAGCAAAGAAAGTCTTTGCCATGACGGTGCCCGTATTTTCTCCATTCTGCACAGTATGATAGATCAAAGTCCGGATATAGATATCATAGTCGTCATTGTACAAATTCATCTCGGCTGTGGCGATCCGATTGCTTTCGTCGGAACTCATATTATTTAGATAAAAGACTTCCCAGCCATCGCCATACAATTCCTCAAAATATACCGTAACAAGTTCGTTCATATAAGCGGCGATCATTTCATCGTCACTTCCGCTGTAATTCCAATACATGTCGGTAATATTTTCGCCTACTACATATCCGCCGTTGCCGTCGGTTATAGTCACGGTGCCGGGGTTCGCATCCTCCATGCACAACATCCATTCAGGGTAAGTAATTGATACATTATTATCGTAGTCATAGAAGCGGATTTTTCCATTGTCTAAGGCTTCGTAGCCTATGCTGCCGTCATCATCTGTATCATAGTCCAGATTATAGTCCAGATCATAGTCCGGAGTATCGTCTGGATTCGGCATTCCACCGCTCTCGTGGTCTCCTCCGTCGGCAAATCCGGCATAGGTCATGAGGTAATATTCACCGTCCTCACCCTCCATGTACAAATCGCCTTCTCCATCCAATAGCAGTTCCACGGCGAAACCGTCCATCGTGATCAGCCCGGCCTGTCCGTCCCACTCATACCCGCTAAATACGCTGTCGGTGCCGTCTGTCACCTCCAGTGTTCCGTCAGTGTAAAAGGAATAGGTTATGCCGTCAATGCTCCAGGCCATGTCTGCAAGCTCTATGCTGGGAGCGTCCTCTTCTGGGGCATCGCTATTCTGTGCATTTTCAGACTGGGTACTGCCGCCAGAAGCAGACGATGGATTGGAATTTGCGTTCGGTTCCTTATCGCCGCAGGCACTGAGAATTGTTATGGAAAGGGTCAGGCAGAGCAAAATTGTAAAGACTCTGAGATGTTTCATTTTCATGCTTCCTCCTTAATGCGCAAAGGCTCAGGGCAGCGAATGCCGCCCTGAGCCTTTGCGCATTCTTTCTGCTACCATATTAAGCATAGCAGAAAAAGCCCCTTTGTTTGAATTGTTAGGAAAAACTCATATTTCAGATGATTTCGTTTCAGCACACCGTGGTGAACATATACCCCTTCCCGTATGCGGAAACGATATCATAATCATTCGCATCATCCGCGTGGATTTTCCTGCGTAGATTCTTGATATGAAACCGTATGGTGCGGATATCCTCTCCAGAGGGCGTACCCCATACTTTTTCATACAGCTCATGGGGAGGCACCTCCTTATCCTCGCTTTGCACCAGCAGCAGAAGCAGCGCAAATTCCTTTGCGGTAAGTTCAGCATCTGTACCGTTCACTGTTGCTTTAAATTTTGGGATATCCAGAACAAGGGAACCTTTCACGATTCTCGTCAGTTGTTCGCGCTTTTTCTTTGTCTGCAGGTGGCGCTTGATGAGCATATCAGCCACGGCCAGCAGTTCGTCCGGATCATAGGGCTTTGTTAGATAATAATCGCCTCCGTGCCCAAGACCTTCGACCTTATCGCAGGTCTCGCCCTTGCCGGTTAGGAAGATCACCGGGTGGTCGCTCGTGCTGCGGAACCTTTCGCAGATATCATAGCCGCTTCCATCGGGCAGCATGATATCCAGAATCAGAAGATCGGGTGTTGGAGCCTCCATCCGTTCGTATGCCTGACAGCAGTTTTCCGCTGTGTACACGGTATATCCCCGGCGTGTCAGCATCCTGGCGTTGATTCGCAGCACATCCGTTTCGTCCTCCACCACAAGAATAATCGGTTTTTCCTCTTTCATAGCTTATTTCTCCTCATCAGGCAGGGTAAAGGTTACCGTAGTGCCTTCCCCCAGTTTACTTTCAATCCAGATCCTGCCACCATGGGCTTCTACAATCTGGTGGGATACATACAGGCCGATGCCGTGGCGCCAGTATTCTTTGTCCGAGGACATGTACCCTTTAAATACCTGCTCCTGCAGCTCCTCCTTCATTCCTTCGCCATTATCGGCAATAACGACGATCTGCTCACCGTCCTGCTTATAGAGGGAAATCCTGATTCTGCCGGCTTTTGTATGTTGTATGGCATTGGACAACAGGTTTGTAACCACTTGTACGATCCTTGCGTAATCTGCGCTGATCGGAAGTAGGCTTTCGTCTATATCCAATACAAGCTCGTTGCCGCCGGAAGCATCTTTGCCGAAGTAGGTGCCCGAGACTTCCTTCAACAGTTTACTAAGCCGCATGGGCGCAAGGTTCAACGCCAGACGCCCCTGCTCTATGGCCACGGTATCTTTTAGGTCGGTCAGAATGCGGTCGATGCGCACCACCATTTTTTCGATGACCTGCTGGTTACTCTGGATCATCAAAGCGTCCGGTTCTTCCTCGCCCATCAGTTCCAAAGTGTCGCGGGCGTAGAGATTGATGGCATTCAGAGGATTTTTCACCTCGTGGGATACGGTAGTCAGAAAGACAGAACGGGAGGCATCGTAACGCCGCAGTTTTTCGTTCTGCTCATACAGCAGCTCATGCTGGCGGTCATACTCCCTTAAATGAAAGAAGAGCACCACGCCGCAAATCAGGCTGACACAGGTGAAAGCAAAAATAATGTCTACCAATATTTGGCCTTCTGTTTCATAATGGGTTACAAATTCCGGATGATAATAGGCAAAAACGCACACGGCGGAATATTCCGCGATTTCCAGCAGGGAAATCAGGAGCGCCGCCTTTCCCTTTATCATCAGCACTGTAAAGAGTACAGCCAGAAGGAAAATCGATGGCATTCCGCTGCGGTGACCGCCCGAGGTGAAGAACATCATTGGCAAAACCACCATAAAAATGACCGTGACGGTGAGGAAGTAAGCTACCTGGTACTTGCCTGTCCTCTGGGTGAACAGGATTAGCCCCAGGGAAAAGGCAATCAGAACGGCAGCCAGTCCTGCGGTTTCCCACATGCCCATGATTAGACTGATAATCACTGTAAAAAAACTGATGGCGATGCCGCCAAAGGCCAGTATGTGAAACAGTCGAACACGAAAATCCAGAGGCCAGTCGAAAAACCGGATATGAAATTTCTTTAAAAACGACTTCAAGGCGAAACCTCCCCTATATTTGGTTGGAATTTACCTGTATTCGGTTCCTGCTGCAAACGGCACATCATACGTCTTTCTCTTTTGTGCGGTTTGCTTTCCGGGGATCCGCCGGTTTTACGGCATTTTCCGGGATTGCCCAAGAGCGTCCAAAACGCTCTGCACCTGGAATGCGTCCCTGTGTGCAATATTGATTAACACGGCGCTCCGATACGCCCCATTTATAGGAAATTTCCCGGATGGAAAGATATCCTTTCATACGCCGCCTCCCTTTTGGTTGATACAACAATACAAGCTATATTATATACGAATATCCGTAGTTTTACAAGTGCATAAACCGTAATTTTTCTTGAACTTCTTGTTTGAATTTTTCACTGTTAGAGCAAAATGTGATTGCCACATTCGCCAATCAAAAAAGAGTTGCATCATTTCGTCTGTTGGAGCCCCCACCCTACCGCGTTCCGCAGCCCTTCCGCCCGGGCCAGCCCGCTGCCCGCGTAGGGCCCTTCCAGCTATCCAGCCCCGCGCCTGCCTCCACCCGAAAAAAGGTGGTAGCGACCGCGAGCCGTCGTAAAACAACTGCCTCAAATAACCTCGACCCCCTGTCCCGGGCGCGACCGTGGTCCGCCCTCCCCCGCTGTTGCGTGAATATCGCCGTGCGCGTAGCACCAACCGAGCAGGCCAGCCGAGCGAGCCTTTTTTCATGGGCATGGGGCAGGGGCTGTATGCCTTGGATTTGCGGCCATGGCGCCCCCAGGCGCGGCGGAGGAGGGAGCGCGTAGCCGGTGCCTACGCCGACCGACGACAACAATGCCTGGGGGCGGCAGGGCCGTGAAGACGAGGCGTACCCGCCCCTGGCCCATGCCCCTCGGGAGCCGCGACGGAATGAGCGAAGCCTCGGCAATTTATTGCCGGGGCCGAGCGGATGGAGTCCGCGGCGACGAAGCTACCTA
>ERZ506979.756-NODE-756-length-17598-cov-3.475802_pt1 | contig 17598 bp, 23 predicted proteins | sample MGYA00512887_ERZ506979 | MGnify/ENA metagenome assembly ERZ506979 | reverse complement strand
GTGACATTTTGCGCGAGAGGATTAGTAAAAGAGCGACACAAAAAACCCCCAGCCGCAGAACGGATAGGGGAGCTTTTGAGCAAAGCGGACTTTACTCCGATGTGGCACCCGGTAGGGGAGTCGAACCCCTGTTTTCGCCGTGAGAGGGCGACGTCCTAGGCCACTAGACGAACCGAGCACAGTTGCATATACTATTATACGGCTTTTTTGCGCCATGTCAACATGTTTTTTATCGGATAAGCGAATAATTGTATAAACGACATATTATTAATACTAATGCTTAATTAATACAGTTAATATTATTCACTTTACAGCAGCTTTATATGCTGGTGCGTTTGCTATTAAAATGGCCTGTCCGCAAAGCAAATGTTTTTATCAGTTAAAACCATTAGCGTCGCACACATTTAGCCGGATCCGCGTAGTATGTGGTAGCTGGCGGCTTAAAAGACCGGCGGCATACAGACAATTTTAAGGAGGCAACTCGCGATGTTTAACTGTGGAAACAACTGTGGCAACTGGTGGTGGATCATCATCCTTCTGCTCCTTGCTGAGAGTAACGATGGCTGTGGCTGTGGCTGTGGCTGTAACAACAACAACAACTGGTGGTGGATCATCATCCTGATTCTTGCTGGATTTTTCGGAAATGACGGTTGCGGCTTCGGCATACAGGAAAATAACAACTGCGGCTGTGGTTGCAATAACTGCTGCTAATTGGTTAATTTGACCGTAAAGCGATTTTAAAGCCGTACGGCGGGCCAATTAGCCGCTTTACATGGCTAATTGGCGGCGCTTATATACACGGCGCCACCAGGGCGGGCGACCCCCTGGTGGTATGCTTTTTTATAATATCCCTCCTTTGTCCGGCCGCTCAGAACAACCATTAACGCGGCGGCATAACCGCATAGATGCTCTCGCCGTAATTATTATCAATGATTGTATAGACAAAGCAGCCGTTAATATAATAAGCTATATAACCGACAGCCATGCCGTTTTCCAAATTTGTTTTATCAATCAGATAGGACTTTTTGCCGTTGATATCCACCAGTATCAGCTGCTGCGGCAGTTCATCCTCTTCATATACGCTTAAAGTAAAGAAATCGAAGCTGCTAACTACTCTTTGGTATTCAGAGTTTAAATTATCATCTATGGTCAATTCCAATTTGAATAATTCCCCCGTCAGCCTGTTGAGGAAGACATAGTTATGGCCATCGCTCCGGATAGCAAATTCACATTCCCTGATAGGGGAGTATATAGTTGAATCCTTATGCTCGACCTGTATCAGGCTTGATTCGACTATCTCCGATTTACCTTCAGAGACCGAATATTTTACGTACTGCATATGATCGGTTTTCTGCTCGGCCGTTTCGTTATAGTACTTAAATATATAGTCGAATATTACGCTGTCGTCGTCGCTCCACCATATTGAATCAGGTTTTTTGATAAGCCACGTCTTATCGGGATCATCCATGAATTCCTCAGGGATTGTTATCAGGCTTTCATGGCTTGTATCCAGGTCCAGAACATAGTACGAATATGCTTTATCCTCCTGATAGGTTTCACGGTTTGTATAGTAAAGGATTTTTTTGCCGTCCGGAGAAACCTCCTCGGCTATGGCCCATATTGTGCCAGGCGCCCCTTTAGTTTCGTCGGGCTTCGCGATCTCCCGCATTTCGCCGCTTGACAGGTTTAAAACATATGCGTTAAACACGGGTATACGCTCATCGCCGGCAGCAACGTATAGTATGTTTATTACGCAAGTGTTGTGCTCCCTATCCAAAAGCAATAGATCAATAGTAAACGGGTTTTCATAGTCATCATCAAAATACGTAAAGCTGTTTTCAGTTAAAACATAGTCAAAATGAAAATTAACGCTGTAATTCTCATAGTTAAACGTGCCGCTGAAGGGTTTTACAGCCGCGCTTTCAAGCCGTCCGTTTATCAGTTCAAACGCCTGCGGTTTTCCGCCGTTTTGAACTATGAACATATTATCCTTGATGATGTACTCGTCAAAATCAAACTCGATCGGCTCGCCGCCGATGGGTTCTGGGGCGGCGATATCGGCAAATACAGGGGATGGTTCCTTGCGCCCGAATACCAGTGCCCTTAAGGATGGTATTGTAGCGAAAATCACCATAATCGCCGCTATGACGAATACAGCTAGAAGCAACGCAATAAGCAGCCGCTTATTGGATTTTTTATCGGTATTAGCATTCATATTGACCTGTCCTCAGTCATTTCTCAGGAAGCACTATGGCGTTGTTGAGCTGTTCACGGGTGATGTCGGCTATATAGATATCTATCAACTCGTCGTTTGGCTTATTATAATGGTAGAGGCATGTGCCTCCATCCTTTGAGCCAAGCACGAAAAAATCGTTTTCATCATCCGTTATGTACAAAAACGTCCAGGCTTTGTTGCCCTGCTTCTCATGCAGCTTTTCAATGATTTCAGGGTTGTAAAAGCCCTGTTCGCCTGTTTTTATATCATAGGTAAGAAAGCCGCTCTTATTATAACCATATATTATTTTATCCTTGACGCTGATAAGGTTGAGTATATCGTTGTTTTCAATCATAAACAGCTCTTTGCCGCCCTTATCGTCGATGATAAATACATGGTTGTCGCACTCCACGTAATCCTCCTCGTCCTGATTCGCTATACGCCTATCGCCTTCACTAGCTGAATATGCGGAGCCGATTATCAGGCCGCTGCTAATGTTATAGAACATGCTGTTGAAATGGTAATCCTGTTCCCAGGTCCAGCTGATAAGCTCCTTTTTTTCATCGTCGTACAGGTATGGATTTATCGCAATGTGCGGCGTTCCGAAGGGTACCTGGCCCAGCAGTATGCCGTTGTCCAGGGGTATAATGTGATTTATGGCAAATATGTTGTCCGTGAGCTGGGTCTGCTCACCCTTTTTATAGTCGTAAGCATATAGCTGATCGCCTACGCCCGAGGCGGCTTTAGCGGAGTAGAATACCATATCCCGCCTTTTATCATACACCGTAAGGGGGTACTGCGCGTTGTAAGGCACAACCGCAATCCTTTTAAGCTCCCTGCTGCCAGGGTTATAATAGTAAACGTCGCTTTCCAGATTGCGCTCTTCATATGTGCCGTGGGTCACGGTAAAGGTGATATAATAATCCGTCTTATCTCCGGCCAACGCGTCCTTATCCCCGCTACCGCATCCGGGCGCCAGGCACCCGAATGCGGTAGATGAGATTATCAAAAGAATAACAATTCTCATCCTATTCATATGCTAAGACCTCACGTTATGATGTTGCAGTTATGGCTGTATTGGGTTGTGCCGGGCATGGAGAAGGAGCTGTTCCATGTATAGCCCCAGTATTCAACGCCCGTTTTCCATATATCCAGTATCGCGTCCGGCATGCCGCCCGCGTCCGCTTTTATCATATCTTTTGCCCTTGGGTTACTAGACCCGTTTACCATGGCCACCACGCCTACCACGGTTCTTACGTCTATATTATCATATTTAAGACTGGTAGCTACATGGCCCTTCTCCAATACTATGTCCGCCTGGCCGATCGTATCGTTGAATGTCGTGGCCCGTCCTATGCCGTACCGGCCCTTGTTATTGGGGGTATTCAATACCTTGTACAGCGTATTTCTATGATTGCCCCATACCGCTATGATTTCCATCTCTATACCGGTTCCGTCGGCATCAACAAGGATAACGGGCGCCGCGCCTGCGTTTACCATGCCGGATAGCGGCTGTTTAGGCTGCAAAAGCGGGTTTTCCACGCCCTCAGGGAATACTATGTCGTGAATAAACCCGTCGCTTGAATACTGTACCCTTACGCCCTTTACCGGACTTGGGTATTCCTCATGTATGGCGGTATAGTAGGAACCGTTCCGCTTGGCCTGCTCAAGCAAATTCCTCTGAACGTCGGACATCTCTATTTTGCTTGGGGATTTTACAGGCCCGCCCTCAATGATAACGTAGCTTTGATTGGTAACGTACTCAATCAACGTGTACGGCTGCATTTCGCCCGGGATTTCAGGCGAATAAACCCAGTCGTCGGGTTCAGCCGCATATGCTACTATCCCGATGGAGCTGCTAAACAGCATACACATTAAAACGGCTATGGAGACGGCGGCCTTCTTTTTGTTTAACATATTGTTTCTCCTTTGCATTTAATATTTGAATTCGTCATACCGGTATGAATAATCCATATCTAATTATAACATATATTAGTACAATTATAACTACAAATTAATACAATATAAATGGCTTGTTTTGTCATATGCTGTCAACTTATGTATATAGATAAATTTTAACGTTTAACCCGTTATATAAAACGCGCGCCATAGATCCATGGGACTTTTGACTGACTTTTGTTCTTTCAACTTTACATTAGGTTATATAACCTTTAACTGATTATAGTATAGCATTACTTTTTTGATAATTGCAAGCGCAAAACGAAGCTTTTATTGGAACGTTTTTCCGCACTCCTTGCTTTAGCATGGTATATTGATAATAACGGCATATAAAATTACAATATCAGCCGCTCAACGGCATGGTTTTAAAGCGGGCCATGCACCCAAATTGACGTTTCGGTCCTTAGCCCGTAAGAGTCTGCATATGATTCGCCTCATTATTTAGGAAAGGTTTTTCGCGTTACAGCTTCTTTTTCTTTAGAGTTTAATCAAACCTGACGTATTGGCGCGAAATGTCGCGCAGCCGAGGTTGAATCATACATAAGATGGGCAAGCTCGCATATTATCCAGAATTATGCGCGAAGTGGGATGTAGCAAATTGTTCATTGGCGTGGTATAATAATGTCAAAGCACTGCCGCCAGATATGCTTCACGGGGGCGTACATGGTTTCGACGGGGATCGCGGGGGCAGTATAAGCGAGCCGAAGCCCCGAGCTTCGTTAAAAGCGGGACAGAATAATAACTGGCGAAAATAATACTTTACCCGTTGCCGCTTAATTGACGGCAACCGTTCGCCCGCCGTTGCCCACGACGGCGGTTGCGGGCGTCATTAATGTGGGGAACCAGCCTGCGAAAGCTTTGACGCAGGTGGGATTCATGAAGCTACTGAAAGCGCGACCCTGACGGCAGGGGCGCGACGGAGGGAATTTTAAATTACCGTCTACGCTCGTAGAAAGTGCTGCTGATGGATTTTCGGACAGGGGTTCAACTCCCCTCGCCTCCACCAAATCACAACGCCAATTTTGATACAACGTTGGCGTTATGAAAATCCGTTGAAATCAAGGGGTTTTCGTTAAACAGCAACGGAGCACGGACGAAAATCCGCGCTCCGTTGCTGTTATATTTGAATTGAATTTTGTTTGAATGCACCCGCTATCTAAATAAATGTCAGTTATCGTGTAAAGGTAGCAATCGTGTGAAAGTACTTACCTATCGTGTAATCTTACTCCATTTTATTGATCATGACTTCCATCATCGCGATCAATAGTTCCGCTTGCTTGGGCGTGAGCAAACAGAATTTTTGCCAGAGTTTGTTATAATCATCGTGTGCATTGATTTTTAAACTATCAGACAACAGGTAGTCAGGAGAGACATTTATAATATTACAGATATTTACAAAAGCAGGTAAACTGGGGATTTTCTTACCGCTTTCAATTTGTCTAATATAAACTGGACTCATATCTAAAACATCTGAAAGATTCTCAGATGTTATCTTACGTTCTTTCCTTGCTCTATTTAGGCGTTTTCCTAGAGCCTTTCTATTCATATCCATTTTATACTCCTAAAAGGTTTATCTAAAGTATGCACTTGTTTTAATCAACCTAAAAGCAGCTATGAGAATACATAATAAGTCTTTAAGCTAAATGATGCTAAGATAATGTATCCGATCGCCTTGAATCTGGAGAGCGCCGTATCGCCAAGGCGTCATTACGTATCTACGTAGCAATTGCGGATGTGCTAAAGTTGAGTTGGTTCACAATCCCATGTTGGAACTGTAGATATTAAACGACAATATTTGCGTGGCACGTTGAAAAATATAAAATATATTTTTGCGTTTTTTGTTGAATAGGTTTATTTTTAATTATATTTGTAGAAACTGCCCATACGTGCAAACCCTCAAAAACCCAGTAATCACGCGGATTTAAGAGGCGGTTAGGAGTGGTAAAAAGTGAAGAAATGTATGTAACTCATACATTATTCCTACATCACTCCTACACTCATATTCCTACATCTCATTTTATTTTTTCAATTTCCTCACGAAGCCATTGAAACTCTCGTTCCGTGTAAACTTTCTCTGTGATGTCTGAGATTTTATGTCCCACTATATATTTTATAGCGTACTCATCGACGCCATGCTTTTTAGCCGCAGTTACAAAATGCTTCCTTCCGTCGTGGGGTCTATGATCCGGATTCAGCTTCAATTCGTCACGGATTCTTTCAAATGCTTTTTGGTAACGGCTATAGGTCAGCTTTATATTTTTACGATTGCTATCCTGGTCAATATAGTTGAATAGATACTCGCTTCCAAGCTCTTTGGCCTCTTTATATCTTCTTTCGACAAGATGCTTAATGCGTGAATGAATCGGAACAGCCCGGTCTTCCCCGGCGTCTGTCTTCATACCACCTCGGAATATCCAGTTCTCCAAATCAACATCTTTGAGCTCTATTAAACCGAGTTCTTGAGGCCTCCATCCAGAATAGCATTGAATGAGAAGAACGTCAACACACCTCTTATCCTCTACATATTTCCAAAGAAGCTCCATCTCTGAATCCGTAAAAGGAATGTGTTCTTTCTTGACTGTCCGAATCTCTTTGATGGTATCTTCTGAAAGATTGAAAGTCCTGGAATAGTTTCGGTCAACCAGTTCATATTCAACAGCATAATCAAGCATCTGATTAAACAAGGTTTTGATCTTGTTTTTCATTGATGCGCTTGGCGTTTTCTCTTTTCCTTTGACCTTAGTTATTCCTTCTTCCATGCATCCTTTAATATGGCGGGCGCGTATATCGATAACCCGCATGGTGTAAACGGCGGAACAGTACCGCCACGCGTCTTCAGTTCCCCTTGCAGCGGATTCTCCAATGGTCTTAAAGTATTCCGCCGTCCATTTATCGTAAAGCTCCTGTGCCGTTATAGACGGTTCTAGGTCATATGGATTCTTGTTATATTCTACCAAAGCAGCATAAGCATCATTGTAAGTTGGAAAATACGACTCTGGCTTGAGTGGTTTACAAATAGGCTGACCGGTTGGAGTCTTACCCACCGTAACCATTGCCCGAAAAGGGTTTCTAAGGTTACGGTTTTTTATTTCGCTTATCTGGCCAAAGCCATTTGGCAGCCTTCGCCTCTTATTGTTTTTGCTTCGTGGTTTCCGAGGTTTTATATTTGGCTGCATTGGATACCCGCAGTGAGGACAGTATGAAGCTTTATCGCTTACCTGAAGCTCGCATTCAGGACACTTAACTATCATTTATACCCTCTCCTCTCTTGATTTGTCATTAGTAATCATATATCATAGTGTAGGAATTGTCAACTCCTACACTAAACTTTTTTCATGGAGATTGGTATATGATTAGCGATAATGAATTAATATGTCCCTGTTGCGGCGGGGCTTTAAAGTGTTACGATAAAGTTCAAAGAATCGTACGGACAAAGGGGCGAGCGTCAAAGTGCGTGAAAATCCGTAGGCTCAAATGCGTGAAATGTGGAGCTATGCATCGAGAGCTTCCGGATTATATTTTGCCATACAAGCAATACGAAACCGAGGTAATAAGGGGCGTATTAGAAGGTTTGATAACCTGCGAAACTTTAGGTTATGAAGACTACCCTTGTGAAATGACCATGTTAAGATGGATCATGCAAAAGACACAACTTTTAAGCGGACGAATACTTTAACACAATTCCGGTACATTCTATGCGCTTGTCGGCGGCGATTGGGGCGATGACCTGCTGGTGGGCCCGTTCTGCGCGAATCTGAGCGTTCCGGCGTCGTATTCGGCCTCGAGCGATGGCGCGGCTCTCTCTTGTAAACCGCTTGCTTATATTCTCTTTCCACCGAGGTTGTTTTTACTGATTGTCGTTCTTATCCTAGAATAGCCTCAGAAAGGAGGTAGCAGTCAATGGATGAGAATGAATTCAGGCCTGGTTCGGTGCCAGTTATGGTGGCAGCAAGAGTCTATGGAAAAGATGCTTCCTGGGTGAGAGCCGGCATTATATCTGGATGGCTGCCGATCGGTAAGGCCACCAGGCGCGGTAAACTCGTAACAAGCATTGAGGAGATGGATTCGAAGTACGGACGAATCAACTTTTATATTTCTCCCAAGCTTTTATGGGAACAGACCGGATATTTGTGGAAAGGAGAGAAACGCTGATGGGTACTACGATACGTCCCGAGTTGTCCGAAAAGAACAAGTATTGGATCGAAAAACACCGCTACTATGAGCTGAAGCACTTTTGCTTACAATACCCAATCTGGAAGAAAGCTTATCTAGCTTTGGATGGGCTCAGCAGGCGTCCGACTGAACTGGCGATATTTTCGAATACGCATAGTGACCCAACTTTCAGATGTGTGGCTGCGCGAGAATTTTACTTCGACAGGATGCAAATGGTTGAGCAGACCGCGATCGCCACTGATGCCGATTTGTACGGCTATATTTTGAAGGGCGTTACTGAAGGCGTTTCTTACGACCATTTGAAAGCTAGATTAGAAATTCCCTGTTGCAAAGACGTTTATTACGGCTTGTACAGACGTTTCTTCTGGCTGCTGAATAAGGAGAGAAAGTGATATGAAGATTGTGGATGTGGCAGTTAAGAAGGTCTATCGTTTCAATTGTCCGAATTGTCAGAGCCGGCTTGAAGCCGAGAGCAAAGAACTCGTGGACATTGGCGGAAAGGTCAACAAATTCTATTGCCCTGTTTGTAAGCAAGAGCGATACATAACCTGGTCAGAGCTCCGAAAGAAGATTGTCTACGAGGGTGAGAATTCGCGATGATTACAACTCCTTTTATGAAAGGAGTGATATTTTGTGAAAGTATACACAGTTAGAGGCGTTGCCGATATGGAAGTGAATCCAGGTAATTTCGTTGAAGTGTATTATTTTTATGGGGTGTTTTCTTCTATAATTGAAGCTGACAACACAGCAAATCAACTTAGAGAACACCTTTCTAAAAATGATAGACGAGAAGAAATATTTGTGGAGGAGCTAACATTGGACGAGCCTACTAAGGATTATTTCATGGAAATGGCAACTTAACAAGATTGGGTCTAAGGAAACTTAGACTCTTTCCTTTTTTCGCGTTAATTACAATGCCTATTATGGAAGACATATTTTGAAAGGAGAGTAATATTTATGAAAGTGTTTTATGGAAAAAAGGTGCATATTGTCGCGACTATTATCGGGATCGCTGTATCAACATACGCAGTCTACTGGCTTGGTAGATCAGATGAGGTACAACAGATAGTCGATTTAGTAGAAGACCAAGGTAGCATAACTATGACATTCCATAATCTTCGTACTGGGAAGGGCTTCCCAATTCACATGTATTCTGATTAAAGAGATTGAGCCGCTAACAACGGCTCTTTCTTTTTACGCAAAAAAAGCACCCGCTTTTATGAAAGGAGAGTGTGATATGGAAGTTTACGCTTGTAAAAGGACATGCGAGAAATGCTTCTACTGCAACGAAGTTACTGGAGGGTTTATTGACTGCTATTATGGCATATATGTCGACCCGGCAACGACTTTGGGGATGCCAGTACAGACGAATTGGGACAAGTTCCACAAATGTGATAACTTCGCACCACTCAAATGAGATATGGACGAGAGGCCGTGCGAACACAGCCTCTTTTCTGTTCAATTATTCTAGGTTAGAAATCAGGACGTGGGTAACCGGAAATCATGCTATCTTAGTATGTGAAAAAATCCCCGGGTTGGAAATTCTGAAAATCTTTTGAAAGGAGAAGACTATGGAATTGCTTCTTATTTTAGCGGGAATGTTTTTGGGAATTGCTATTGCAGCGGCGATATACCGAGCCTATTTTGTCGGCACCTTACGCATTGACCATTCCGATCCAGAGGATGGCCCTTATATGTTTTTGGAGCTTGATAAAGGTGTTAGCGATATTTCTTCCAAGAAACACGTTATCCTGAAAGTCAAGCTCGAAAACTTCATTCCGCACAAATAACAATCCCTCTTATGGAACTGAAATCATTTATTGAAAGGAGAAGCAAAATGGATGACGAAATCAGAAAAATGTTGGACGAGGAGATAAAAACGGAGATTCAAGCTTTATCTTCTCTGGAATCCGACAGCAAGGAAAAATCAGATGCAGTTGATAATCTGGTGAAGCTCTACAAACTGAGGATCGAGGAAACCAGGAATGAGTGGGACTTTGGCGAGAAGTATGATGCTCGTGAAAGCGACAAACAGATCAAAAAGGACCAACTCGCGGAACAGGTCAAAGACCGATACTTTAGATTGGGGGTGGAAGCAGCAGGACTCATATTGCCGCTGATCTTCTATGCTGTCTGGATGCGCAGAGGATTCAGGTTTGAAGAAACCGGAACTTATACCTCAACGACGTTTAGAGGGTTGTTTAACCGTTTTAAGCCGACAAGAAAATAAACTTGGAGAGTTCCAAAATGAAGAGATCGTGTATAAAACATGGTCTCTTCGTTTTTACTACGTGAATCCTGCAATGCCTATTATGAGAAAGGAGATGCGAAAGAGCTCTTTTATCTCTTGACTTAATACAGAAGGCAAACCTACAATTAGGTTATCGCCTTCGCATTAAACGGAGGTAATTGAAATGAGCCGAAAAATAATAAGACCAGAGGGTGTGGAATTGATGAAATACCTGAACGATGGTGACGCTATTTGCAACCAATGCGGAGCTTTGATGGATCGTATGGAAGACCCTAAAGGCGGATGCGACATATTCACCTGTCCAGCGTGTAAATGGACTATTGATGAGATGGAATACGAGTACGAAGATGATGAATTACTCGAGGTGAACGAAGAGGATACGCTACCGCCTGGATGCAGGGCATGTGGAGGTCCATATCCGCAGTGCAAAACGTCATGCAAGTTATTTGACGACTAAGATTATCAGCAAAGAGAAGGAGTCCTGACGAGGGCTCTTTCTTTTATTTTTATAGATTTCGAGGTGTGAGAATGAGGTATCACTATAACAAACCATCAATTTACCTGTCGATGTACGGAGAGCGTTATATTTGCGAGCATCCGGTTTATAACAGCTGCACGCTATTTACGATAGGCGAAAAGGGGTTAGCAGTGATACAGCAGCGTTTTGACGACGAAACGAAAAGCACCTGGTGGAGCGAAGTCGATTCCTGGCTTACAGATGACTTATACTTGCACCCGGGTTTTAAGGAATATTTTGATAATCGTGCCGGCGAGTGTACGGACGGACTATACCCTACCGTTACTATTCGCCAAATTATGTGGGCGTTGAAGATGAAGCCTATTCCCAAAGAAAGATGGGAGACGGTTTTCGATAGACGCGATATTTAAGCGCGATTTCTGCAACTCCTTTTATGGAAAACCAATATTTGAAAGGAGATAAGGAGTATGGACGAAATGAAGATAGGGTCTAAATTCACGAGAACGCTGCTCTCGAAATTGATAAAAATGGTGTTACGAAAGAAGTTTGGATACGAAGTAGATATTCAGCTTAACGGACTGACAGCCACGGTTATCGATGGAAAGGCACATGTTCATCTGGACGTAGATGCCGAACTTGAAAAAGACGAACTCGTTAAAATTCTGAAAACCGTTGGTTTAGACTAAGAGATCAAGTCCCGAACAGGGGCTCTTTCTTTCTGCGCGAAATTTGCAGCTTATATTATGGAGAGATGGTTAGCTCATATGTAAGAGCGGCCCTGCCGGAGAGATACCGGAACAACAGCGGATGAGGAAACGGATGACAGCCCGTACTATCTCTCCAAATCTTGAGCCTAAACATGGGCTCTATATTTTTATGAAAGGAGAAAATCGTGAAGACACTGGAGGAATTGATCGACAAACTGAATAAAGCGTCAAAAGCTTATTACAGCGGCGCAAGCGAAATCATGTCGGATAAAGAATTCGACAATCTCTACGATAAGCTGAAGAAACTCGAGCAAGTAACAGGAATAATCCTTCCGAACAGCCCTACACAGCGAGTCGGCTATAAGGTCATGTCAAATCTGCCTAAGGTTGCGCACGAATATCCTTCGTTGTCTCTCGATAAAACGAAGGAGCGTACCGTCATGGCGGAATGGCTTGGCGCTCAGGTTGGGGTACTTTCCTGGAAATGCGACGGGCTAACCATCATTCTTACCTACGACAATGGCGAACTTGTAAGCGCTGCTACACGTGGCGACGGATGTATCGGAGAAGAAATAACGCACAATGCGCTGCACTTCAACAACGTCCCTAAACGTATTGATGATAAGCGCCATGTTGTGATTCGCGGCGAGGCCGTTATCCCGTATGAACGGTTCAAAGCGATTAACAAGACTCTTTTGGACGATAAACGGTATAAAAACCCCAGGAACATGGCTTCAGGCGCCGCTAGGCTTCTCGACTCGAAGAAGTCTTCTACCTTTGGAATTACGTTTATTCCATTTGACCTGGTTAACGCAAAAGAACTTGGTTGTCTCCGAATGTCCGAAGGGTTGGAGTTTATATCCAGTCTAGGTCTCAAACCTGTTGACTGGGTCTTGGTTAATGATAAAAATCTTGTGGGAATTATTGATGAAAAAGAAAAAACTGCTAAGGAGCTTCCGTTTCCTACGGACGGATTGGTTATCGTCTATGACGACCTGTCCATATGCAATAATCTTGGCTCTACGAGCAAATACCCGAGATACGCCAAGGCTTTTAAATGGCCGGACAAGCTTGAAACAACGATTCTGAGAAGAGTTGACTGGTCGAGAGCCGAAACAGGGCTTATCAGTCCTATCGCTGTATTCGACCCCGTAGAACTTGAAGGGACCATTGTCAAACGGGCAAGTGTACACAATCTGAGCATTATGAAAGAGCTCGGTCTTGGAATCGGCGATCATATCAAAGTTTACAAGGCGAACATGATTATTCCTCAAATATTTGAGGACGTCGAAAAGAGCAACAACGTACCCATCCCAACCACCTGCCCGATATGCGGGTCGACTTTGGAACAGAGAATTGGCGTCAACGGGAAATCCGAATTCCTGTATTGTACGAACAATTCTTGTTTAACTGAAAGGAGAGAAAAATGAAAGGACTATTGAGCAGAGCAACATCGTGTTTGAAACGGTCCTCGCCCACTATCTTAACCTGCTTGAGCGTTGCGGCGTTTGTTGGGACTACCGTTTTGGCGGTCAGGGCAACTCCAAAGGCTCTTGCTATTCTCGATGAAGCAACGGTAGAATATTGCGCCAACGGAAGAACAAATCACGATGACATTCAGAATCTACCTAAAAGACTGCCGTTCAAGGAGACTGTACAGCTTACCTGGAAATGTTATATTCCGGCAGCGCTGGTCGGTTTATCAACCGTCACCTGCATTGTCGGGATAAACGCTTTAAGCAAACGAAATCAGGCATCTTTGGCGAGCGCTTATGCCATGTTGAGCGAATCTTATCAGCAGTACAGAAAAGCAGCAAATGTTGTTTACGGCGAAGACGCCGACTCGAAGATCAAAGCGCAGATGGCAAAGGATACGTACGTTTCGGCGGACGGATATTCGGTATACGATTCAGACCTGGATTTGGAAAGCGAAAGAATCCTTTGCTACGACCTGTTCTCCAGAAGATATTTCACAGCGACAATGGCCGCCGTTTTGAACGCTCAATACCATCTTAACCGCAATCTTTGTTTACGTGGAAATGTAAGCGTAAACGAATTCTATGAGTTCTTAGGGATAGACAAAATCGAACACGGTGACGACATTGGTTGGTCTATGGATGAACTCATGGAAGGTGGGGTCATGTGGCTGGATTTTGAAAACGGTCGTACTCAAATGGACGACGGTCTGGAGTGCTGTGTTATATCCGCTCTTTGGGAGCCGAACAAGTTCTGTTTCGAGGATCGATAGCAAATGCGCAAAATTTGCAACCACTATTATGAAAGGAGGTAATGGCTTTATGAACAATGGAAAACTGATTAAAGTCCTTGGAATCTTGGCGACTGTGATCGGTATGGGTGCAACACTCGTAACTGACTGGGTAAACGAGAAGAAAATGGATGAGAAAATCGATGAGAAAATCAACGAAGCTCTTGCGAACCGGTAAAATGGAGAAGAGTCCTAACAAGGGCTCTTTTTCTTTCTTAGGAGAGGACGGTATGAACGATGAAGCGATAACAACAATTTTGCGGTACATGGATGAATGTCTTTTTGAGCTTGAAGACACTTGGCCAATCGATGACTTTGAAAAAAGAAGCTATTCAAGATGGGCGGCGACAGAAATTATCGCAGCGCTTCTGAACCGTCCTCTCGATTGGGCGTGGGGCGTTATTGATGAATTTATCATCGAAATGCTTTACTTCGCTCACTTGACAAAAGAGAACAATCGAAAATTTATATTTGCTATCGAAGTGGCTGAAGAGATTCAAGCTCTACTAAATTGAAAGGAGAAAACCGTGAACAAACTCAATTTATCCAATATTTCAAAAGGGATTCGGACGGCTGTCACCAAACACAGTCCAGAAATCCTTACCGGTATTGGAATCACCGGAATGATCACAACTACCATAATGGCGGTTAGGGCGACGCCCAAAGCTCTTATTCTTATCGAAGAAAGAGGGAACAGCCTTACACCTATTGAGACGGTTAAAGCCGCATGGACCTGTTATATTCCGGCAGCTATTACCGGATGCCTATCCATTGTCTGTCTGATTGGCGCAAGCTCTGTAAACGTCAGACGAAACGCTGCACTCGCCGCTGCTTATACTCTTTCTGAGTCTGCTCTTAAAGAGTATCAGGAAAAAGTCGTGGAGCATATCGGCTGCCACTACGCCAAGATATTCCCGAAATCGGGCATCGGAGGATCGGAATTTCCCTATGTGCTGGCCGGGATGGTCGAGTCGTGGGGCGGCGAGTGCGTCGACTATCCCGAACGCCGCCATTGCTGCGGATTCGGGTTCCGCAACTACCTCGTGCAGGCGAACCGCGGCTACTCGGTAGCCAACTCGAAAAAGAAGCTCGAATCGATGGCCCCATACAAACCCGATTTTATCGTAGCGAACTGTCCGGGTTGCGCGATGTTCCTCGACAAATGGCAATACACGGTCTCCGAAATGGAAGGAACTACCTACGGACAGAACGGACAGGGCATTCCGGTGCTAACCTACGAAGAGATGGCCGGATTGGTGCTGGGCTACGATCCGTGGGACCTCGGCATGCAGATGCATCAGGTAGCCGTCGAACCGTTGCTCGAAAAAATGGGTGTTCCCTACGACCCGTCGACAAAATATCTCGGCAAAAACGGCAAATTCATCGGCCAGCCGGAACCGACGGCAATCGGTTGCTACCAAAAATAAAGATAACGCACAGAATATTGACCTATATGGGTAACAGAGTAATCATCATCGGCGGAGGCGTGGCCGGCATGCAGGCCGCCATCACGCTGGACGAACTGGGACTGCAACCGATCCTCATCGAGAAAGAGGCCGTTCTCGGAGGCAAGCTCAACAAATGGGACCGGCTCTTCCCCACGATGACCCCGGCAGAGGAGGTGCTTACCGAACTGACGAAAAAAGTACAGGCTTCGAACACCGAAGTACACACGTCAACGGCAGTCGGTGGCATCGACGACGCGGGGAAAAGCGTAACGCTCGCCGACGGTACGAAAATCGACGGCGATGCGGTAGTCGTGGCTTCGGGCTATGATATTTTCCCGGCCGAGATCAAGGAAGAGTATGGCTACGGCATCTACGACAACGTTTTTACGACGGTCGATATCGAACGGATGTTCAAGGAAGGAGGCATCCGCACCGCCGACGGCAAAGCCCCGAAATCGGTAGCGTTCCTGCATTGCGTGGGTTCGCGCGACGAAAAAGTGGGGCAGCGCCACTGTTCCCGGGTTTGCTGCATCACCGGGGTCAAGCAGGCCATCGAAGTGCGGCAGGCGCTCCCGGAAACCGAAGTGTACAGTTTCTACATGGACATGCGCATGTTCGGCCCCGGATACGAAGAGTTGTATAAAGAGGCGCAACAGACTTACGGGATCCATTTCGTACGCGGCCGCATCAGCGAGGCAGCCCCGACCATCGACAACCGCATCCAAATCAAAGCCGAAGACACATTGATCGGCCGGCCGCTGAAGATGACGGTCGATATGCTGGTGCTGATCGTCGGCATGAAAGCCGGTGCGAGCAACATGGCACTGAGCCGCAACCGGCACGTCGACCTATATCCGAGCGGTTTCGTCAAACCGGCCAACCAGTTTACCGGCAACGTGGCCTCCGATTGCAGCCGCATTTATTACGCCGGAGCGGTCACGGCACCGAAAAATATCGGTGAATCGATCAACGAAGGAATAGCCGCCGCCTACAAGGTGGCCGGCCAGTTAAAAGCGTAACGCGATGAATTTCGGATATTCGATCAACCAACCCCGTTCGATCAACCTCGACAAGAACGACTTGAGCTACTCGCGGCAACTGCTCCGCGAGCACCCCGAACTGGAGACCTGCATCGCCTGCGGCAACTGCACGGCCACCTGTACGGCCGGAAACCTCACATCGTTCAACCTACGTAAAGTACAGACCCTCGTGCGCCGGGGCGAATACGCCGGCGCTTACGAAGAGTTGTCGAAATGCATGCTCTGCGGCAAATGCAGGCTTGTCTGCCCTCGGGGCATCAACACGCGCGAAATCGTGCTCACGATCAAAAAACACCTCGCAGGCAAGTAGTCCCGGACATTTACCGCACGGGGTTTCCGAGGCATAATAAAAACAGCGGCAACCGCACGGAAAACCCGCCGGAAACATTAAAAAATAGCACAATTGTGCTTAACCACGCCACTCATGGAACATTTCAGACTATTCGTCTTACCGTTCTGGGTAGGAGCCGGCTTCCTGCTGGTCGTCCTGCTCTATAAATACATCTCCTGGTTTATCGGACTGGCACCCGCCGAACGCAAAATGTTCTGGCGGTCTCTGCCCACGCGCGCCACATGGAAATCGGTCTGCGAAATCGGCAGCGAATCGCTGCTTCACCGCAAGATATGGCGCACGAACCCGCTGCTGGGCTACATGCACACCAGTTTCGCACTGGGATGGTTTCTGCTGATCCTGACCGGCTGGATCGAGACACTGGTCTATTTCAAAGGACACAACGTACCGCTCTACGTCGATATCTTTTTCTCCTATTACGTTCATCCGATTTTCGAGCGCAACTTCAATTTTTCATTGATTAAAGACGCCCTGTTGCTGCTCATCCTGATCGGGATCGGCCTGGCCCTTTTCAAACGGATCCGCTCGCGGGCAATGGGCATGCGACGCACGACCAAGCATGTGCTCGGGGACCGCATCGCACTCACCGCCTTGTGGTTCATCTTCCCGGCCCGTTTGCTGGCCGAGAGTTTCACCAGCGGCGTACTGTGGAAATTCGGTGGCATCGGCTGGGCTTTGGGCGACCAGGTGCACATTATCCCGCCGGGAA